>Ga0155449_1340_pt1 | contig 39161 bp, 42 predicted proteins | sample RifCSPhighO2_02_FD_111897 | JGI IMG/M metagenome (GOLD analysis project Ga0155449, IMG submission 111897) | Pseudomonadales bacterium RIFCSPHIGHO2_02_FULL_60_43 | reverse complement strand
GGCTCATAGCGACTCACGACAAATCAATAAGTTATGCCATGTATCTGCGCAGGTAAGAGGCCCATAACGGGCACCCCCGAAAACCGCCGGAGCTTACCACAATCACTGCGGCGCACCTATCCCCAGCGCCACCCTACCGACTAGGTGCGCGCACCTGCAGAAAAACTCAATGCAAACGCTTGCGGCACATCAATTGCGCCATTTTTTCCGCATCCGGACGATCAACCACGCCCTTCTCGGTGACGATAAAGTCGATCAAGTCCGCCGGGGTCACATCGAATACCGGATTGAGCGCTTCGATACCGCCAGCGATGCGCTTGCCGCCCAGTTCCAGCAGCTCGTTGGCATCGCGTTCTTCCAACACGATATCGTCGCCATGCTCCATGGCCATGTCGATGGTCGAGCTGGGAGCGACCACCATAAAGCGCACGCCATGGTGCATGGCGTTCACCGCCAGCTGATAGGTGCCGACCTTGTTGGCCACATCGCCATTGGCAGCAATGCGGTCCGCCCCGACGATGACCCAGGTGATACCACGGGTTTTCATCAGGTGCGCGGCAGCCGAGTCGACATTCACTGTCACTGGGATGCCGTCAGCCGCCAGCTCCCAAGCCGTCAGGCGCGAGCCCTGCAGCCAGGGCCGGGTTTCGTCGGCGTATACCCGCTCAAGCAAACCCTCATGAAAAGCGGCGCGAATCACCCCCAGCGCTGTGCCAAAGCCACCCGTGGCCAGGGCACCAGCATTGCAATGAGTCAACAGGTTCTGCTGATTGCCCTGGTGCTTGCGGATCAGATCGACGCCCAGCTGGGCCATGGTCAGATTAGCTTCACGATCACTTTGATGAATGCCAATGGCCTCAGCCTCCAGCAGCGCCAGCGGGTCGTCATGGCTTTTCAGCCGCGCAAGACGATCACGCATGCGCTCAAGCGCCCAGAACAGGTTGACCGCGGTCGGCCGCGATGCCGCTAGCTGGTCGAAATCCGCCTGCAGCGCCGCGCGCCAGTCGCCGCCCTCCTGCAGACGAGCCCTTACAGCCAGGACAATCGCATAGGCCGCGCTGATGCCGATGGCCGGCGCGCCGCGCACCACCATGCTACGGATCGCCTCGGCGACATCTGCCGCTGAGTGATAGCTCAGCCAGGTTTCCTCGAAAGGCAGCGCGCGCTGATCAAGCAGGTGCAGAGCGCCGTCACGCCACTCGATGGCCCTGACCTTCTCTGCCGCTAGCAGTTGCTCGCGCATGACACACCTCCGCCGGAAAAAGCCGACCATTATACGCACAGCACTGCGCACATCGCGCCAGATCAGCTGCATGCAGCTTCAAGCCTAGGGCGTTCCCCTATAAACTCGCCAATCTACTGACTGCCGGAAGCCTTCCCATGCCCCAAGCTCCGCTCGATTTGCTGCTGCTGCCCACCTGGCTGGTCCCGGTCGAGCCAGCTGGCGTGGTGCTGCTGGAGCACGGCCTGGGCATCCGCGACGGGCGCATCGCACTGATCGCACCGCGCGCCGAAGCGCTTAAACACGCAGCCCTGCAGGTGCTTGAGTTGCCCGGACGACTGCTCACACCAGGCCTGGTCAACGCCCATGGGCACGCGGCAATGACCCTGTTCCGCGGCCTGGCCGATGATCTGCCGCTGATGACCTGGCTGGAGAAGCACATCTGGCCGGCCGAGGCCAAATGGGTCAACGAGCAATTTGTTCAGGATGGCACCGAGCTGGCCATCGCCGAACAGCTCAAGGGCGGTATTACCTGCTTCTCCGACATGTATTTCTTCCCGGAAACCGCCAGCCAGCTGGTGCACAGCAGCGGCATCCGCGGGCAGATCACCATTCCGGTACTGGATTTTCCGATTCCCGGCGCCCGCGACGCTGATGAAGCGCTGCGCAAAGGCCTGAATCTGTTCGACGACCTTAAGCACCACCCGCGCCTGAGCGTCGCCTTCGGCCCCCACGCGCCCTACACGGTGAGTGACGACAAGCTGGAAAATATCCGCGTGCTCGCCGAAGAGCTGGACGCCGGCATTCACATGCACGTGCACGAAACCGCCTTCGAAGTGCAGCAGAGCCTGGAGCAGCGCGGCGAGCGGCCACTGGCGCGCCTGGCGCGCCTTGACCTGCTCGGCCCGCGCTTCCAGGCCGTGCACATGACCCAGATTAATGATGAAGACCTGGCCCTGCTGGTGGAAAGTAACAGCAGCGTGATCCATTGCCCGGAGTCCAACCTCAAGCTGGCCAGCGGCTTTTGCCCGGTGGAAAAACTCTGGCAAGCCGGTGTCAACGTCGCCATCGGTACCGATGGCGCAGCGAGCAACAATGATCTCGATCTGCTCGGCGAAACCCGCACCGCCGCCCTGCTGGCCAAGGCCGTTGCCGGCTCGGCCACGGCCCTGGATGCCCACCGCGCGCTGCGCATGACCACCCTCAACGGCGCCCGCGCTTTGGGTCTGGATGAGCAAATCGGCTCGCTGGAACTGGGCAAGGCGGCCGATATCGCCGTATTCAACCTCTCCGGCCTGGCCCAGCAACCAGTTTATGACCCGGTTTCGCAGCTGATCTATGCAGGTGGCCGCGCCTGCGTCGAACACCTGTGGGTCGGCGGCAAACAATTGCTCGACGGCGGCCAACTGACGCGCCTAGACGAACAACGGATCATCGCCAATGCCCGCGCCTGGGGCGCGAAGATCGCCGGCAAGTGACAGCCAGCCCAGAGAATTCGGGCACTGCGACAAACTGACATACATTGGACGCATAACAGGCGTCCAATCCACCCGGCGAAACTGGCAACATGAGTCTCCCGCCGCCGCCTGATTCAGGGATTTATATGAGCAACGTCGACCGCGCCGAAATCGCCAAATTTGAAGCCCTTGCCCACCGCTGGTGGGACCGTGAAAGCGAATTCAAACCGCTGCATGACATCAACCCGCTGCGCCTCAACTGGATCGACGAACGCGTCGGCCTGGCCGGCAAGAAGGTGCTCGACGTTGGCTGCGGTGGTGGCATTCTCAGCGAATCCATGGCCCAGCGCGGCGCCAGCGTGACCGGCATCGACATGGGCGAAGCGCCGCTGGCAGTAGCCCAGCTGCACCAGCTGGAGTCTGGCGTCAGCGTCGAATACCGGCAGATCACTGCTGAAGCCCTGGCTGAAGAAATGCCGGAACAGTTCGACGTGGTCACCTGCCTGGAAATGCTTGAGCACGTACCCGACCCGGCGTCGGTGATCCGCGCCTGCCACCGCATGGTCAAGCCTGGCGGCCAGGTGTTCTTCTCCACCATCAACCGCAACCCCAAGGCCTACCTGTTCGCCATCATCGGTGCTGAGTACGTGATGCGCCTGCTGCCGCGCGGCACCCATGACTTCAAGAAATTTATCCGTCCGTCCGAACTCGGCGCCTGGAGCCGCGAAGCGGGTCTTGAGGTCAAGGACATCATCGGCCTGACCTACAACCCGCTGAGCAAACGCTACAAGCTGGAAGCCGATGTCGACGTCAACTACATGATCCAGACTCTCAAGGAGGCGTGATGCGCTTGCGCGCGGTTTTATTCGATATGGACGGCACCCTGCTCGACAGTGCGCCGGACTTTATCGCCATCAGCCAGGCCATGCGTGCCGAACGCGGCTTGCCACCGATTGCCGATAAGCTGATCCGCGACCAGGTGTCCGGCGGCGCGCGCGCCATGGTCGCTGCCAACTTCGCCATGGACCCCGAGGTCGAAGACTTCGAAGCCCTGCGCCTGGAGTTTCTCGACCGCTATCAGGCGCATTGCGCGGTACTGACGCGGCCGTTTGACGGCATGGATGAGCTGCTCAATGACATCGAACAGGCCAAGCTGATCTGGGGCGTGGCAACCAACAAGCCGGTGCGCTACGCCGAACCGATCATGCAGCAACTCGGCCTGGCGCAGCGCTCGGCGGTGCTGGTCTGCCCGGATCATGTCAGCCGCAGCAAGCCCGACCCCGAGATGATCCTGCTGGCCTGCGCAAAGATGGGCGTAGAGCCTGCAGCCACCCTGTTTGTGGGTGATGACGAGCGCGACATCGAAGCCGGTCGCGCAGCAGGCTGCAAGACCGCCGCTGTCACCTACGGCTATATCCACCCGCAGGACAACCCACGCAACTGGGGCGCCGACGCGGTGGTGGACCACCCACTGGAACTTCGCACCGTGCTCGAACAAGCCCTGTGTAGCTGTTGAAGACGGTTTACCGGACGCGCATCACGTGCCACCCGCTTTTGAATTAATGAGGCTTTACCCATGCATGACTATTCCGCCCGCCCCGACCTGCTAAAGGGTCGCGTGATTCTGGTGACCGGCGCTGGCCGTGGCATTGGTGCAACCGCCGCCAAGACCTTCGCCGCCCACGGCGCAACGGTGCTGCTGCTGGGCAAGACCGAAGACAACCTCAGCCGCGTCTATGACGCCATCGAAGCCGCAGGCCACCCGCAAGCGGCAGTGATCCCGTTCAACCTGGAAACCGCCCTGCCGCATCAGTACGACGAACTGGCAGCGATGATCGAAGCCGAATTCGGCAAACTCGACGGCGTACTGCACAACGCCTCTATCATTGGCCCACGCACGCCGCTGGAACAGTTGTCCGGCGACAACTTCATGCGCGTGATGCAGGTCAACGTCAACGCCATGTTTATGCTCACCAGCACCCTGCTGCCGCTGCTCAAGTTGTCGGCAGACGCCTCGGTGGTATTCACCTCAAGCAGTGTCGGGCGCAAAGGTCGCGCTTACTGGGGGGCCTACGCAGTATCCAAGTTCGCCACCGAAGGCCTGATGCAGGTGCTGGCCGATGAAGTCGACGGCATTGCCAACGTGCGCGCCAACAGCGTCAACCCAGGTGCAACACGCACCGATATGCGCGCCCAGGCCTACCCCGGAGAGAACCCACAGAACAACCCACTGCCTGAAGCCATCATGCCGGTTTACCTGTACTTGATGGGGCCGGACAGCACAGGCGTTAATGGCCAAGCATTTGACGCGCAATAAACCGTGACGGCTACCGCCGGTTTTCCGGCGGCAGCCCGATCCACTGGCATCAGATTGCCAGCAGTCCCGCCAGTTAACCGGCAAATCCTTGCCGCACGCCCGCCTAATGAATCGCTAAGCCAATGAATTAAAAGCACTTTTAAAGTGATTTTGAAATTGGCACGGAATTCGCTCTAGCCCAACTATCGTCGCGTACAGCGCTAGAGGTAGAGCTTCATGGCCCCGCACAACCAGTCCAACACCATTGATTTCGACGCTGCCAAACTACAGCGCCTCGGCTATGCCGGCCGCCTGCAGAAAAGCCTGAAACCAGTCAGCCTGGCACAGTTGCGCCAACAGCTGAGCCTGCGCCTGCAGACCTCACTCGAAGCCGAACGCATTCTTGAGCTGTTCTACAGCGAAGTGCAGCGCCTGGTGCCGCTCAGTTCCCTGAGCTACCAGCTGGCCTCCTGCGACCTGCGCCTGGAGCTGGGCGAGCGCGCGAACCATTCGGCTGGCTATCGGTTGAATCACGACGGCGAATTCCTCGGTGAACTGACCTTCCGCCGCAACGTGCGCTTCAGTGAAGATGAGTTGGGCCAACTCGAATCGCTGCTCGCCAGCCTGCTGTTCCCGCTGCGCAACGCCCTGCTCTACCGCGCAGCAGTGCAAAGTGCATTGCGTGATCCGTTGACCGAAACCGGTAACCGTATCGCCATGCAGCAAACACTCAAGCGCGAAGTCGACATCGCCCGGCGCACCCTGCAGCCACTGTCCGTGCTGATGGTCGACATCGACCACTTCAAACGCATCAACGACAGCCACGGTCACCTGATCGGCGACCAGGCGCTCAAAGCCGTCGCCAGCGCGCTGAAAGAAAGCCTGCGCAATGTCGACATGGTGTTCCGCTTCGGCGGCGAAGAATTCATGGTGCTGCTCTCCAACACCAACCGTGAAGCCGCATCCATGGTTGGCGAGCGCCTGCGTATGGCCGTTCTCGGCATCCAGTACCTGGTGGAAAACCGCGCCATCGAGCTGTCGGTCAGCCTCGGCTGCGCCACTTTGCTGCCGGGCGAATCCATGGAAAGCCTGCTGCGCCGTGCGGATAACGCGCTGTACGTATCCAAGCGTGATGGCCGCAATCGCCTATCAATGGCTGGATAACACCGCCGAAACACAATGGCTGCGAAACATTATTAATGTCGCGCAGCCACGACCCACAGGTTGGCAGCCATGAATGGCAGGACATAAAAAAGGCGACCCGAGGGTCGCCTTTTTACATCCACCGTAATGGATTACTCCGGTTTAGGACCGCGACCAAAACCTGGACGCTGACCGTCGCGGGTTGGCTGGCTGCGGCGCTTGACTGGCGCACCCGCTGGCTTACGCGAAGGGCGATCAGTCAACTCAACACCTGGGCGTTGCGCACCCGGCTTGGCCGGACGTTTCTTGTTGACATCACTCGGACGCTCAGCAACCGGCGTCCCCTTGCTCTGATCCGCACGCGGTGAACGCGGGGTGCGTACTGGACGCTCGCCACGCTCATCACCTTCACCACGAGCAGGACGCGAGCGCCCCTGATCACCGGCTGCTGCCGGGCCGCCGCCATGAGCCGGACGCAAAGTCCGCTCTGGACGTGCCGCACGCCCCACCGGCTTCGCCGATTTGCGCTGCAGACGGTCGATCTTATCGCGGGCTTTTTCCTTCATATCCGGCAAGGCGACCGGCTTGAGGCCGACTTCCTCGCTGAGGATATCCACTTCGCGCTGGCTCATTTCGCGCCAGCGACCCATGGTCAGGTCCGAGGTGATAAACACCGGGCCGAAACGCACGCGCTTCAGGCGGCTGACCACCAGACCCTGGGATTCCCACAAACGGCGCACCTCGCGGTTACGGCCTTCCATGACCACGCAGTGATACCAGTGGTTGAAGCCCACGCCGCCCGGTGCGACCTTGATGTCGGTGAACTTGGCCGGGCCATCTTCCAGCATCACGCCGGCTTTCAGGCGCTCGATCATCTCTTCGTCGACTTCGCCACGCACGCGCACAGCGTACTCGCGGTCCATCTGGAAAGAGGGGTGCATCAGGCGGTTGGCCAGCTCACCGTCAGTGGTGAACATCAGCAGACCGGTGGTGTTGATGTCGAGGCGACCGATATTGATCCAGCGGCCATCTTTCGGCCGTGGCAGACGATCAAATACAGTCGGACGGCCTTCTGGGTCGTCACGGGTGCAGATCTCGCCTTCAGGCTTGTTGTAGATGATCACGCGACGCACGTTTTCGGCAGCTTCTTCGCGGCGGATCACCTTGCCATCGACAGCAATCGCATCGTGCAGGTCAACGCGCACACCGAGGCTGGCAACTGCACCGTTGACCTTGACGCGGCCAGCGGTAATCCAGGCTTCGATTTCACGGCGTGAAGCCAGGCCCATGCGCGCCATGACTTTCTGCAGTTTTTCGCCTGCTGGGCTGTATTCTTCGATTTCTTCACTCATCTGGGCACCTCCCGGTGTTTTCTTTAGTGATTGGACGACTCGAGTCGTCGAAGGGCCGCGGAGCATACGCGAAACGCGGCGCTTACGCACGGGTTGAGGCTAGTCGCCTGATCGGTGGCCGTCAGCCTTTGCGTCGACCGATGGTCGCCAAACTCAGCAAGCGCATATCCGCTTCGGCCAGAACGGCACGTCGGGCAGGCTTGTCGAGCTTCTTCCAGCCTTTGATCTCGGCCTTGCTGCGCCCGCAACCCAGGCAGATATCGCGCTCGAACTTGCACAGCTTGATGCAGGGGTCTTTCACCGCGCGAACGCCTTCATTGGTGCCACCACCACTTCAGTCAGGCAGCTGCTCTTTATCCAGGGTTTCGTGAGGCTCTTCGGCATCGTCAAGCTCATCGTCCTGCTCGGGTAAATCATCGAAGTCGGTCTTCAGCCCCTGCTCCATCGAGTCGAGTTCAGCCAGCAGGCTGCTGAAGCTGGTCTCCTCGCCCACTTCCACCGCAGGCTCATCGGCCAGGGCCAGGTCAGCACGTGCCTGCAGGCTTTGCGGCGCCTCCAGATCATCCTCGAAGGCAAGCGCCGGCTCCGGTTCCAGCTCGCGCAGGGCGGCCAGGGGCGGTAACTCGTCGAGGCTTTTCAGGTTGAAGTGATCAAGAAAGGCCTTGGTGGTGGCGAACATCGCCGGTTTGCCCGGCACATCGCGGTAACCCACCACGCGAATCCACTCGCGCTCCAGCAGGGTTTTGACGATATGGCTGTTGACCGCCACACCACGTACATCCTCGATCTCACCACGGGTGATCGGCTGGCGGTAGGCAATCAGCGCCAGGGTTTCCAGCATGGCGCGCGAATAGCGCTGCGGGCGCTCTTCCCATAGGCGACCCACCCAAGGCGCAAACTTCTCGCGCACTTGCAGGCGGTAACCGGACGCCACCTCGATAAGCTCGAAGGCGCGCCCTTCGCAGGACTTGCCCAGATGAGCCAGCGCCTTTTTGAAAACCGCAGGTTCCGGCCGCTCGGCTTCTTCAAAAAGCTCGAACAGGCGCTCCAGTGATTGCGGTTTGCCAGAGGCCAGCAGAAAGGCTTCGAGCAGACTGGCCAGCTCGCGAGGTTCGTTAAGGTTCATGCTTATTCAGCCCGCGCACGCACATGGATTGGCCCGAAAGCCTCATTTTGCACCAGTTCAACCAGGGATTCCTTGATCAACTCGAGCACTGCCATAAAGGTCACCACCACCCCTAGCTTGCCCTCTTCAGCGCTAAACAGGCTGACAAAGGGCACAAACGCGCCGCCTTTGAGACGCTCAAGCACTTCGCTCATGCGCTCACGGGTCGACAGCGCCTCACGAGTGACCTGGTGGCTTTCGAACATATCGGCGCGGCGCAGCACCTCAGCCATCGACAGCAGCACTTCTTCCAGGCTGACGTCCGGCAGCAGTTTGCGCGCCCGCGCTTCGGGCGCGTCCAGACGCGGCACCGTGACGTCACGGCCAACCCGGCTAAGGCCGTCGATACCTTCCGCGGCGGCCTTGTAACGCTCGTATTCCTGCAGACGGCGGATCAGCTCGGCGCGCGGGTCGTCTTCCTCCGCTTCCGCCTCACTGGAGCGCGGCAACAGCATGCGTGACTTGATCTCGGCGAGCATGGCCGCCATCACCAGGTACTCGGCCGCCAGCTCCAAGCGCACCGACTGCATCAACTCGACGTAGCCCATGTACTGGCGGGTGATTTCCGCCACCGGGATATCCAGCACGTCGATGTTCTGCTTGCGGATCAGGTAAAGCAGCAGGTCCAACGGCCCTTCGAAGGCTTCGAGAAACACTTCCAGCGCATCCGGCGGGATGTACAGATCGAGCGGCATTTCAGTGACCGCCTGGCCATACACCAGGGCAAATGGCAGCTCCTGCTGCGCATTGGCCTGATCCTGGGGGTGGTTCTCGGGATGTTCCTGGGCTGGCACGCTGGACATGGTCATTCTCAAAGTTAGATACAGCGTCAGGTTCAGCGGTAATTCAGGCCAAGGGCCAGGCGCACTTCAGTGAGGGTTTCGCGCGCTTCAGAGCGCGCGCGCTCAGCGCCGTCGGCGAGAATCTGCCGGACCAGATCAGGGTTGTCCTGATAATCCGCAGCACGCGCCTGTAGAGGTTGCAGTTCCTGCTGCAGCGCTTCGACCAAAGGTGCCTTGCACTCCAGGCAGCCGATGCCGGCGCTGCGACAGCCTTGCTGTGCCCAGTCGCAGGTTTCATTGCTGGAATACAGCTGATGCAGCGACCACACCGGGCAATTCGCCGGGCTACCCGGATCATCACGATGCACCCGCGCCGGATCAGTCGGCATGCGGCGAATCTTTTCCTCGATCGCCGCACCGCTGTCACGCAGGAAAATCGCATTGTTATTGGATTTGGACATCTTGCCGCCATCAAGCCCAAGCAGCTTGGGCGAATCGCCCAGCATGGCCTGCGGTTCGATCAGCAGAATCTTGCCGCCACCTTCCAGGTAGCCGTAAAGGCGCTCTTTATCGCCCAGGGTGATGCTCTGCTGATCCTTGAGCAGCGCTCGCGCGGTTTCCAGCGCCTCAGCGTCGCCCTGTTCCTGATAGGCCCTGCGCAGGTTGTTGTAGAGCGTCGCGGCTTTCTTGCCCAGCTTGATGATCGCCGCCTCGGCCTTTTCCTCAAAGCCCGGCTCGCGGCCATACAAGTGGTTGAAGCGCCGCGCCACATCTCGGGCAAACTCGATATGCGCCAGCTGATCGCTGCCGACCGGCACCACGCCTGCGCGGTATAGCAGAATGTCAGCCGCCTGCAGCAAGGGGTAACCGAGAAAGCCGAAGGTGCTCAGGTCCTTGCCGTGCATTTGCTCCTGCTGTTCTTTGTAGGAGGGCACGCGTTCCAGCCAACTGAGCGGGCAGATCATCGACAGCAATAGGTGCAATTCGGCGTGTTCAGGGACTTGCGACTGGATAAACAGCGTCGCTGAGCTGGGGCTCACGCCGGCAGCCAACCAGTCCACCGCCATGTCCATGACGCGCTGCGACAGTGGGCCGACATCGTCGTAATCAGTGGTCAGGGCGTGCAGGTCAACGATGCAGAAGAAGCATTCATAGGTGTGTTGCAGCTTCACCCAGTTCTTCAGCACACCTTGGTAGTGCCCCAAGTGCAGCAAGCCACTTGGGCGCATGCCAGACAGCACGCGGCGTTCAGCGTCAACAAGACTCAAAACGGATTACCTGAAAACTCAAAGGAACCCGATTATAGCCAGGATCAGTTGCCATTCGTAAAAGGCGACGGATCACCGCACCCCACTCGAAACACCTCGGGCTCATCGTTGAGCAAGCTGACCACAGTGGAGGCTTCCAGGCCGCCGAAGCCTCCATCGATGATCAGGTCGACCTGATGCTCAAGCATCTGACGCATTTCGTATGGATCACTCATCGGCAGCGTTTCGCCCGGCAAAATCAAGGTCACGCTCATCAATGCCTCATCCAGCTCGGCCAGCAAGGCCATGGCAATCGGATGATTGGGCACACGCAGGCCAATGGTGCGGCGTTTGGCATGCAGCAGCATGCGCGGGACTTCACGGGTGGCATTGAGGATAAAGGTGTAAGGCCCCGGGGTATGGCTCTTGAGCAAGCGGAAGGCGGCGGTATCGACCTTGGCAAAGATGCTGAGCTGCGACAGGTCGCGGCATACCAGAGTGAAGTTATGCTTGTCATCCAGTTGGCGCAGGCGGCGAATACGCTCCACGGCGTTCTTGTCGCCAATATGGCAGCCGACTGCATAGGAAGAGTCGGTCGGATAGACCACCACACCGCCATTGCGGATGATTTCCACGGCCTGTTTGATCAACCGTGCTTGCGGGTTTTCCGGATGAATCTGGAAGAATTGGCTCACGCTAGGCCCCGGGTCAAAGTGCAGTAGGCTGCTGGACATGTTGGAACCGTGCCCATAAGGGCGGTAGATCCTCGGGCACCGGGCGGTAAACGCCCAGTTCAGACCACTGGCCAGGCGCATGGAAATCACTGCCAGCGGTGACGAACATGCCGAACTCCCTCGCCAGAATCGCTAGACTGCCCACCTGATCAGCGGGCTGCATGCCGTTGACCACTTCCAATGAATGCCCACCCGCGCCGACGAAATCGGCAATTAACTTACGCCGTTTACTGCGAGTAAAGTCGTACTGCCAGGGATGCGCCAGGCTGACCCAGGCACCTGCTCGGCGCAACGTATCCACAGTTTGCGCCAGCTCCGGCCAATGCTGTTTCACATCCCCCAACTTGCCTGAACCCAACCACTTGCGGAACGCTTCAGCACGGTCCTTGACGTACCCACTGTGCACCAGAAAGTCGGCAAAATGCGGGCGTGCCGGAGCATTGCCACTGTCGCCCAACTCCTGCTGCAGAGCACGCGCACCTTCCAGTGCCCCCGGCATACCTTTGGCTTCCAGACGCTTACTGATTTCCGCAGCGCGCAGCCAGCGCCCATCGTGCAATTCGGCAATTGCCTGCTGTAACGCCGGCGCATCGCGATTAAAGGCGTAGCCCAGCACATGAATGGTCGCGCCGCCCCAGGTGCAGGACAGCTCGATACCGTTGATCAACTGCATGCCCAATGCCTGCGCCGCTGCGCCTGCTTCATCGAGGCCATCAAGGGTGTCGTGATCGGTCAACGCCAGCACACGCACACCGCGCTCAAACGCCCGCGCCACCACTACAGCGGGCGCGAGAGCGCCATCTGAAGCGGTGCTGTGGCAATGCAAATCAACATCCATAAGGGGCGCTTTCCGAGTCATTTATGTTTGTTATTATGCCGCCAGATGCGGATTCTTGCTGGCTTGCACCAATATTTCCTCGACTTTGCCTGACCGGGCTGCTTTTCTCCCCAGGCAGCGGCCTGCGCCGACGACCTTATTAAGGATTGAAATGCTCTACGCGATCATTGCCACCGATGTGCAGAACTCCCTGGAAAACCGCTTGAATGCCCGTCCGGCGCACCTTGCGCGCCTGGAGCAGCTGAAAAACGAGGGTCGCCTGATCCTCGCAGGACCGCACCCGGCCGTCGACAGCAATGATCCAGGTCCAGCGGGGTTTTCCGGCAGCTTGATCGTCGCCGAGTTCGACTCGCTGCTAGCCGCGCAACAATGGGCTGAGGCCGACCCTTACCGCGCCGCTGGGGTGTACGCCTCGGTGCTGGTAAAACCCTTCAAATTGGTCTTGCCTTGAGCCAATCTCCCGCTGAACAACCCATAACAACAATTACAAAGATAGGAGTTCCGATGCGTCCAGGCCCGCTGTTTCTGCTCTTGACCCTGTGCTTGCCAGCCGTCACTCAGGCCGAGGAAAGCCCTCCGCTGCCATTGGCAGAAGCCACCTCAGCGCAGACGCAGATTGATGAACTGGAGCAGCGACTGGCGCTCAGCGAAGAGCAACGCGAAGCCCTCGCGACTGAACTGCAGACCAGCAGCAACGAACGTGACACCGTGCAGCTGCAGCGCCTGCGCCAGGAAAACCAGCGCCTCAAGCTGCAGCTGAAAAAAGCCATCGCCAGCGCCCCGCAGCCGCTGATCAGTGAACAGCAGATGTGGTTTGCCACGGGCGCCGGGGCCGGCTTACTCGGGGTGATCATCGGCGCCCTGCTACGCCGTGGCCGCAGCTCACGCAGCGAGTGGCTTAACTGACACATGAGTGATCTGCTGTTAATCGACGACGATGTCGAACTCTGCGAACTGCTGACCAGCTGGCTGACCCAGGAAGGCTTTCAGGTCAGTGCCTGCCATGATGGCCACAGCGCGCGCAATGCCCTCGCCAAACACAGCCCGGATGCCGTGGTGCTGGATGTGATGCTGCCCGATGGCAGCGGCCTGGAGCTGCTCAAGCAGTTACGCAGCGACCATCCGGAGCTGCCGGTGCTGATGCTCTCGGCGCGCGGCGAACCGCTGGACCGGATTCTCGGTCTTGAACTGGGCGCCGACGATTACCTGGCCAAACCTTGCGACCCCCGCGAACTCACCGCGCGCCTGCGCGCAGTGTTACGCCGCAGCCTGCCGGCCACACCCAGCAGCCCACTCGACCTGGGTGACCTGCATTACAGTCAGGCCCGCGGCACCGTGACCCTGGGCGAACAAGAAGTGCTGCTGACGCTCTCGGAAAGCCGCATCCTCGAAGCCTTGCTGCAACATCCGGGCGAACCGGTGGATAAACAGGAACTGGCGCAACTGGCCCTTGGCCGCAAACTGACCCTGTATGACCGCAGCCTGGATATGCACGTCAGTAACCTGCGCAAAAAACTCGGCCCGCATGCCGACGGCCGCCAGCGAATTTTGGCGCTGCGTAGCCGCGGTTACTACTACAGCGTCTGAGCCGTGGTTGTGTAATTCAGCTGCGCCGCACTCTTTACCTAAGCTTTACCTTGCCCTGACCGCCCTTGACCTTGACCGCCCTAGACTGGGCTCATCCGGTGTTTACCGGTTTCAGACAAGGAGACACACCATGCGTAAAACCCTGACCGCAGTAATGCTCGCCCTGACGCTCCCAACCCTGGCCATGGCCATGCCTGAAGATGGTCCACGGCACGGTGGCGGCCATCATGGCGAACATGGCTCTCGGATGTTTAAAGAGCTCGACCTGAGCAAAGAGCAACACCGCGAAATCCGTAAGCTGATGGGTGAGCAGATGCAAGGTCGCCATGAGATCACCCAGCGCTACCTGGACAAGCTGCCCGCCGCTGAACAAAAAGCCATGCAGGACGAGTTGCAGGCCGCCAAGGACAAACAGCAAAGCGCCATCCGCGCCCTGCTCAAGCCTGAGCAGCAAAAAGCCTTCGACGAACACCAGAAAAAGATGGAAGAGCGCCGCGCTGAGCACCAGGCATTCAAGGCTTGGCAGGCAGACCAAGCGAAAAAGAACTGATCCAGGCATTGTTGCCGCTACGCCCACCCGGCTTTCCAGCCGGGTGGGCGTTAGCATTTCTAATACTGCATCACTAAGGAGCTACCGTGCGGTCACTGTTCTGGCGTATTTTTGCCAGCTTCTGGCTGGCCATTGCCCTGGTTGCCGGGCTGTCCATGTTGCTTGGGCGCATGCTCAATCAGGATGCCTGGCTGCTCAGCCAGCACCCCGGCATGGACGACCTCGCCGAGAAGTGGACGCAGCGTTATGAGAAGAAAGGCCCGCGCTCCGCCCAAGCGTTGCTTGAGCAACGTAAACGCAAGTTCCGCATTGATGTTCAGGTGCTCGATGACAGCGGCCAGCCGGTCGTTCAAGGCACCTTCCCGCCGCGTGCGGCGGCTTTTGAAGCCCGTCACCGCAATGAAAAGCGCCTGCCCTGGCGCCGTTTGAGTGTCGATTACACCAGCCCACATAGCGGCGAAACCTACCTGTTTATTTACCGCATCCCGATTCCAGAAGTTGCCGCCTGGCAGCGCGACAGCTTGCTTTGGCCGCTGAGCGCGCTGGGCATCGCCATGTTGGTGCTGACCCTCTTCAGCCTCTGGCTGACGCTGTCTATCACCCGCCCACTGAATCGCCTGCGCGGCGCCGTGCATGATCTGGGACAAACCGCCTATCAGCAGAACAGCCTGGCTAAATTGGCCGAGCGACGTGATGAACTCGGCGTACTGGCGGCTGACTTCAACCGCATGGGCGAACGTGTTCAAGGTTTGATCAGCAGCCAACGCCAGCTGCTGCGCGATGTGTCACATGAGTTGCGCTCGCCCCTGGCCCGCTTGCGTATCGCCCTGGCGCTGACCGAGCGCGCCGATGCAGTGGAACGGGAAAAGTACTGGCCACGCCTGAGCCAGGAGTGTGACCGCCTGGAAGCGCTGATCAGTGAAATTCTCGCCCTCGCCCGCCTCGACGCCGAACCGGGCGCAGCGCAGCCAATCAACCTGGGTGAGCTGCTGCACAAACTGCAGGACGATGCGCGCCTGGATGCGCCCGAACAAACAATCGAGATTCAGCTGGAAAGCGACCTGCAGCTCAACGGTTGGCCGGACATGCTGCAACGCGCGCTGGATAACCTGCTGCGCAATGCCATGCGCTTCAACCCGGTCGGCCAGACTATTGAACTGACGGCCAGCCGAAACGCCGAGCAACTATGTCTGAGCGTACGTGACCATGGCCCCGGCGTTGCGCCTGAACTGCTGACGCGACTTGGCGAACCCTTCTTCCGCGCGCCCGGCCAAACCAGCAGTGGTCATGGTCTCGGGCTTGCCATCGCGCGCCGCGCGGCGGAGCGGCATGGCGGGCAACTGGAGCTGAGTAATCATGCGCAAGGCGGCTTTATCGCCACCCTGCGCCTACCGCTTACTCTGCCGAATCAGGCGCCGACCAGGCCGTGACAAAATCATCGACCTGAACCTGCGGCACCGCACGCAACTCGCGCTCCGGAGTACCCAGGTAGAGGTAGGCAATAACCTGCTCATCCGCGCTCAGACCCAGGCCAGCGGCGACCTGCGGGTTGTAGGCCATATCACCGGTGCGCCAGACTGCACCAATACCTTGCGCATGGGCAGCCAGCAGAATCCCGTGGGCAGCGCAGCCGGCGGCCAGCACTTGCTCCTGCTCTGGGACTTTAGGGCTGGCTTGTACGCGGGCAATCACCACCACCAGCAACGGCGCACGCAGTGGCATGGCACGCGCTTTGGTCAAGGCTTCAGGGCTGGCATCAGCAGGTAATGCACGGGCAAACAGCTCACCCAGTTGCACAAGTGCTTCGCCTTCCACTGTAAGGAAGCGCCAGGGTTTGAGCTGACCGTGATCGGGCGCGCGCAAGGCGGCACGAAACAGCAGCTCACGCTGAGCAGCATCAGGGGCAGGCGCCATCAGGCGCGGCGCAGAAACACGGTTTAGCAACGCATCAAGAGCGTCCATCAGCCACCTCGGCAATTGAAACAGTTGACCATTCTAGTGCCTGCGCGCAGCTGAGGGGCAATCCGCACAGATTCTCAGGCCACCCGCTCGGGAGAAACGCTCGGCAACACCGGCGGCATTAACGGCGGCAAGCCGTGCGCACTGCGCGCCGCATCGCAATGCGGATTGTGCTCGCCATTGGCCCAGGAGGCCTCAAATTCGCGGCAGGTGCTGGAGCGCTGTTCATACAGCGTACAGCGCACCCCCTGGCCAACTTCCCCCAGCAGGGCGTTACAACGCGTGGGTTTGCTTTCCGTGCCACGCATGGCAACACGGTGCGGGGTGATCAGCACAACCTGATCGTCCGGCATCAAACCACCGGCCGATTGGCACTCCCCCCAGAAAAAAGACACACGAAAATGCGCGCAGCAGGCGCCACAGCTAAGACAAGGATTACTATCGGACATGATTTGGAGGGCTCAGAAACCGGCAAGGGCCGGCACCTGGTGGCTATTCTATGCAGCGCCAAGCGCTTGTAAAGCACCCATTACGACTGCTGTACAGCGGCTGCAGCGCGCGTAGAATGACGCCCCTTTGCCCTACAGAGCCCGAGCCGACTCCATGTCATTGCCGACACTGCGCATCATTGCTTTTATTCTCGGCATCTTCCTGATCACTCTGGCCGTCAGCATGCTCATCCCCATGTTGACGCTGCTGCTGTATTCACGCACCGACGACCTCAACGCCTTTCTCTGGTCCAGCCTGGTAACCGCAGTTGCAGGCATTGCCATGGTCCTCCCTGGGCGACCGAAAGAAGCGCATCTGCGCCCGCGCGACATGTACCTGCTAACCACCGGTAGCTGGCTGGTGGTGTGCATCTTCGCCGCACTACCGATGGTGCTGATTCAGCACATCAGCTACACCGATGCCTTCTTCGAAACCATGTCCGGCGTTACCACCACTGGCTCAACCATTTTGGTTGGATTGGATAAGGCATCACCGGGCCTGTTGATCTGGCGCTCGATGCTGCAGTGGCTGGGCGGTATCGGCTTTATCGGCATGGCGGTGGCGATTCTGCCGTTGCTGCGGGTTGGTGGCATGCGCCTGTTCCAGACAGAATCCTCCGACTGGGGCGAGAAGGTCATGCCGCGCTCGCATATAGCGGCCAAATACATTCTGTTTATCTACCTGGGCCTGACCCTGATCGGCTTTCTCGGCTTTTGGCTGGCGGGCATGACGCCCTTCGATGCGATCAATCATGCAATGACCTCGATCTCCACCGGCGGCTACTCGACCTCGGATTCATCCCTGGCCAACTGGAGCCAACCAGCCGTGCACTGGGTGGCAGTGGTATTGATGATCTTCGGCGGCCTGCCCTTTACCCTGTATGTCGCCACACTGCGCGGCAACCGCAAAGCGCTGTTCAAGGACCACCAGGTACGCGGTTTTCTCGGCTTTCTGCTGGCCACCTGGCTGGTGTTCGGTACCTGGCTGTGGCTGCACTCGGATAACAGCTGGCTGGATGCGTTTCGCATCGTTGCGGTGAACGTCACCTCGGTGGTCACCACCACCGGCTATGCCCTGGGCGATTACACCACCTGGGGCAGTTTCGCCGTGCTGCTGTTCTTCTACCTGACCTTTGTCGGCGGCTGTTCGGGTTCCACCTCCGGCGGCCTGAAGATCTTTCGCTTTCAGGTGGCCTATGTGCTGCTGCGGGCCAACCTGCAGCAACTGGTGCACCCACGCGCTGTGATCAAGCAGCAGTACAACAATCACAACCTCGATGAAGAGATTGTCCGCTCGCTGATCACCTTTTCGTTTTTCTTCACCATCACCATCGGCGTGATTGCCCTTGGCCTCACATTACTGGGCCTGGACTGGGTAACCGCGCTAACCGGTGCCGCAACAGCCGTCTGTAACGTGGGCCCGGGACTAGGGCCAATCATCGGCCCGGCAGGTAATTTCTCGACCTTGCCGGATGCGGCCAAATGGCTGCTGACCATCGGCATGCTGCTCGGTCGACTGGAAATCCTCACCGTACTGGTTCTGGTCACGCGAGCATTCTGGCGCCATTGAGTGAAATCGACCGAGCGAAAAGCCAGCCCGATCACCTAGACTCCTGCTACTCATGGAATGGAACACGCTTAAATGGCTTGGCCGACCCTGCGGATTATCGCGTTTATCAATGGCATCTTTCTTCTGACCCTGGCGATCAGCATGGCAGTCCCCATGTTGACCCTCGTATTGTTTGCGCGGCCTGATGAGCTCAATGCGTTTCTCTGGTCCAGCCTGATCACATGCATAGCGGGTATCGCGATGATTGCCCAGGGCCGGCCCAAGGAAGTGCAGCTGCGCCCACGCGATATGTACTTGCTGACGGTGTCCAGCTGGATTCTGGTGGGGCTGTTCGCCGCACTGCCATTCATGTTTTCCCAACACCTGGGCGTGACCGACGCAGTATTCGAGAGCATGTCGGGCATCACCGCCACCGGCGCCACGGTCCTCACGGGGCTGGACAGCATGTCACCGGGGATTCTGATCTGGCGTTCTCTGCTGCACTGGCTCGGCGGGATTGGCTTTATCGCCATGGCCGTGGCGATTCTGCCCATGCTGCGCATCGGCGGCATGCGCCTGTTCCAGACTGAATCCTCGGACCGCTCCGAAAAAATCATGCCGCGCTCGCACATGGTCGCCAAATACATGATCGCGGCCTACCTGGGCATCAGCCTCATCGGCTGCCTGGCACTCTGGACCGCTGGCATGGGCGTATTCGATGCGATCAACCACACCATGTCAGCCATCGCGACCGGCGGGTTTTCCACCTCTGATCAGTCCCTGGGGAAATGGACCGAGCCCGCCGTGCACTGGGTGACCATCGTGCTGATGATTCTCGGCAGTGTGCCGTTCGTGCTGTTTGCCTCAATGCTGCGCGGCAATTACAAAGCCCTGATCCGCGACCAGCAGGTGCGGGGCTTTCTCGGCATTCTGCTGAGCACCTGGCTGCTACTCGGCACATGGTATTACATCAGCACCGAGCTGCACTGGCTCGAAGCCATTCGCCACGTGGCGTTCAACACCACCTCGATCATGACCACCACCGGCTTTGCCCTTGGTGACTACACACTGTGGGGCGGTTTTGCCGGCATGCTGTTCTTCTATTTGGGGTTTATCGGGGGTTGTTCGGGCTCAACTGCCGGCGGCCTGAAGATCTTCCGTTTTCAGGTAGCCTACGTGCTGCTCCGGGCCAACCTGATGCAGCTGATTCATCCGCGCGCGGTGATCAAGCAGCAGTACAACCGCCACCACCTGGATGAAGATATTGTCCGCTCGATTCTGACCTTCTCGTTCTTCTTCACCATCACCATCGCCGTGCTGGCGCTGGGCCTGACGCTCTGCGGCCTGGACTGGATCACCGCACTCAGTGGCGCGGCCAGCACCGTCTCCGGCGTCGGCCCGGGTATGGGCCCGATCATTGGCCCAGCGGGTAACTTCTCCAGCCTTCCGGACACCGCCAAATGGCTGCTGACCTTCGGCATGCTGCTCGGCCGCCTGGAAATCCTCACCGTGCTGGTGCTGATGCTGCCGGCCTTCTGGCGACACTAAGCGCGCCGTTAAAGCCGTGCGCGGTACTCGCCCGGCGTACTGTCAAACCAGCGACGGAAAGCGCGGAAGAAGTTGCTCGGATCAGAGAAACCCAGCAGGTAGGAAATTTCCAGTAAGGTCAGGTTGGCCTGCCCCAGGTACTGGCCGGCTAACTCACGGCGCGTATCATCGAGCAGGTGCTGGTAGCTGGTGCCTTCATCCTGCAAGCGTCGCTGCAAGGTGCGCTCCGACAGCAACAGCGCCAGCGCCACCGCCTCACGCTTAGGCTCGCCCTGAGGCAGCAGGCGGCATAGCACCTGACGCACCTGATGGGTCACCCGTGTACCGGAAAAGCGCGCCAGGTAATCGCCGGCAAAGCGGTCATGCAGCTGTGCCAGCGCCTCATTGGCTGACGGCAGCGGAGCATCTAGGTCAGCGCGCTCGAACAGCAAGGCATAATGCTCGGCATTGAATTTCAGCGGACACTGGAACACTTCTTCATAGGGCGCCATGTCCTCCGGCGCCGGCCCGATAAAGCTCACCCGCCGCGGGCGCAGCGGCTTGCCGGTCAGCCAACGGCAAAACGCCAGGGAGTGCGCCAGCGAGGCTTCGGCGCTCTGCCGGGCCGACGGTAGCCGGTCACCATGAATCGCCAGCAGCATTTCATAGCCTTCCGGGGTGGGATGAAAGCTGAGGTCGGCCCCTTCGCCAATAATCCGCTGATAACGCACCAGCCGGGCAAAGCCTTCCTGCAGGTTGCGACTGCTCATCACCGCATACCCAACCACATTGAAGGACGATGGTCGCAAGATCTTCGCCATATTCAGGCCAATGGCCGGATTGCCCGAGGCCTCCACGGCCATGTGCCAGAGCCGGGTCATCGCATCCTGGGCAAACCGCGCGTCGGGGTCGGTCAGGGCCGCATAGTCGAGCCCCAACTGGGCAAACAGGCTGCGGCAGTCAACCCCGCCAAGCTCCAGGGCCGCAACAATGCCCGAGGCCCAACTGGATGAAGTGGTACGTTCGCTCATGAGTTGTTCTTATAAGGGAATCTAGGGGCGACAGAAGGATACTAAACTGGCACCTAATGTCAGTGGCCCAGCGCGTCAGTCGACCTAGACTGCTAGTAAGCCGCCACAGCTGCAAGCTGGGTGACGCTCAAAAGAATAAGAGGAGCCCCCGATGAGTACTGAAACCCACGAACGCTTCAGCAGCTTCGCCGAGTTTTACCCCTATTACCTGCAGGAACACAGCAATGCTACCTGCCGCCGACTGCATTACGTTGGCAGCCTGTTGGTGCTCTGCGTATTGGGCTATGCGCTGGTGACTCAGCAGTGGCTGTGGCTGCTGGCCATCCCGTTGCTGGGCTATGGCTTCGCCTGGGTCGGCCACTTTGTTTTCGAAAAAAACCGCCCCGCCACCTTTGACTACCCGTTCTACTCGTTTATGGGTAACGTTTAGGAAAAATAAAATGTCCAAAGAATTCAAAAGCTTCCGTGAGTTTTACCCCTACTATCTTCAAGAGCACAGCAACAGCACTTGTAGAAGGCTGCATTTTGCTGGGACAGCTCTAGTCCTGACGATTCTTGCCTATGTTGCCGCCACAGGGACTCTAAGCCTTCTCATTGCGTTGCCATTTGTGGGTTATGGGTTCGCTTGGGTGGGGCACTTTTTCTTTGAGCACAACAAACCAGCAACCTTTCGCTATCCACGATGGTCGCTGATGGGAGACTTTGTAATGTTCAAGGACATGCTGTGCGGACGGGTTGCGTTCTAAGTTTACTCAGCCGTAAAACCAGCAGCTGACATCCGACACATAGCAGCGAGTAGGGAGATTCAGATGTCATTGGCACGCAGAGTTATGCGGGCATCAATGGAAGATATTAGAGCGCTAACGCTTCTGTTACAGGCTCAACTTGAATCCCAAGCTCTGTCAGTTTTTTATATGGCAATTGATCGAGCTGCGTGGCTAATTACCGAAGAAGAATCAAGCAGACACGATTTTATTAGCTGGACAGATAAATTTCTAATCGCAGGTGAAGAGCTTAATTTTTCATCCCTCGATCTATGGGCGGCTAGATGTGGATTGCTTCACACAGGCGCAGCTGAATCACGCGATTACAGGAAAAACGGTGCCAATCTAATTTATTACAAAGTGAAAGCCGAAAGATCAGATCAAGAGGCGCTAGACCTAATCGCTCCGATACTCGATGAACTATGCGTCACTCCTGACCGCGTGAGGTTCGTAGATTACTTCTGGCTCGCCAACAGACTTGTTGAAGCCCTAGCAAGGTTTGAGGACTGGCTGAAAACCGAGACTGAGGTTTGCGAACGTGCGGCCACTAAAGCTGACCGCCAGATTTCATTTCAGGCGCTACCTTCAAAATGACACTGGACAGCTTCAGCTATACCAATGCACATTTTTCTCGCTGATGGGCGACTGGGTCATGCTCAAGGATGCCTTTACCGGACGCATCAAGTTTTAAGTGCTCACTGCACGCGACCGCTGACCCACGTGGCCCCGCCGTTCGGCCGCCGCGCTTGGCGGTTGCGGTGGGCTTGGTTATGATCCCTGGCTTATTTCGCGCAGCCTGCACGGTGCGCCACCCAGGCACCCAGCAGAGGTGCCAGACGAGCAGCAGGGATTGTCCCATCGGATGAATGTCAAAAGCGCCCCCCGAATTTCCGCACTGCCGGCACCACCGCTGCGTGAGTACTACTCGCGCGTACTGGCCTATATCGCCATCGCAGCCAGCATTGCCGCCGGCACTTACACCCAACATTTCAGCTACGACATTCTCTGGATGGTGCCCTACGCCCTGCTTTACCCGCACCTGGCGCACCACCTGAGCCTGCGCTTCAAGCGTGATCACCCGCAGCGCACGATGCTCAGCCTGCTGTTTATTGATGCCTTGCACTGCGGTGGCGCGATTGCCCTGCTGGGCTTCTCAGTGGTACCCAGTTTAATGGCGCTACTGATCATGACGTTCAGTGCCCTGGTCATCGGCGGCCTGCGTTACCTCGGTCTGGCGGGCCTGATCGCCCTAAGCAGTGCCGTTTTTATCCTGGCCATAATTGAGGCCAAGCCCAACGTGCACACCCCGGCGCTGGTGGCACTGGTCAGCATTGCCTTCACTACTCTGTACATCTGCATCACCGCCTATTTTGTCCACCAGCAGGGCCTGCGCCTGGCGCAGGTACGCAGCGAAATCAGCCGCGAACAGGAAAAAGCTGCCCGGTTGGCACGCAACCTCGCCAAGTACCTGTCACCGCAGGTGTGGGAGTCGATCTTCACTGGCAAGAAGAGCGTACGCCTGGAAACCCAACGTAAAAAGCTCACGGTATTCTTCTCCGACATCAAAGGCTTCACCGAGCTGTCAGAGGAACTGGAAGCGGAAGCCCTGACCGACCTGCTCAACACCTATCTCAACGAGATGTCGAAGATCTGCCTGAAATACGGCGGCACGATCGACAAGTTCGTTGGCGACTGCGTGATGGTATTTTTCGGCGACCCCAGCAGCAAAGGCGCGAAAAAAGATGCGGTGAATGCCGTGTCCATGGCCATCGCCATGCGCAAGCATATGAAGGTACTGCGCCAGCAATGGCGTGCGCAGGGCATCACCAAACCGCTGGAAATCCGCATGGGGCTGAACACCGGTTATTGCACGGTGGGCAACTTCGGCGCCGATACGCGCATGGATTACACCATCATCGGCCGCGACGTGAACCTCGCCAGCCGCCTGGAAAGCGCTGCTGAATCTGGCGAAATTCTGATCTCTCATGAGACCTATTCACTGATCAAGGACGTGATCATGTGCCGCGACAAGGGCCAGATCACCGTCAAGGGCTTTACCCGCCCGGTGCAAATCTACCAGGTGGTGGATTTCCGCCGCGACTTGGGCGCCACGTCGAGCTATGTCGAACACGAACTGCCCGGCTTCTCCATGTACCTGGACACCAATGGCATCCAGAATTTCGACAAGGAAAAGGTCATCCAGGCCCTTAGTCAGGCAGCCGACAAGCTGCGTGACAAGGTGATCATGTAAGCGCCTGCTTATGCCCCGCTGCGTGTGAGTCCTGCACAACAGGCATACACAACTCACCATCCAGCAGCGGCTGCTGCGCCAGAAACTCCAGTGCTGACGCCCGCCAGGATTGTCGCGCGGCCAACTCGGCGCAACGCCCCCGATCCAAGCTCAAGGCCGCCAGACAGGCCGCGCGCAAGTCATCAAGCATGACCCCGCTTACGCCCTCTTGCAGCACATCCAGCGGCCCGGCCACCGGAAACGCTGCCACTGGCGTACCGCAGGCCAAAGCCTCGAGCATCACCAAACCATAGGTATCGGTTCGCGAGGGGAATACCAGTACGCTGGCGGCCTGAAACGCCTCAGCCAAGGCCTGGCCATGCTGGTAGCCGAGAAAATTCACCTGTGGATAAGCCGCCTGCAATGCCTCGCGCTGCGGGCCATCGCCGACCACCAGCTTTTGCCCCGGCAGATCGAGGGCCAGAAACGCCTCGATATTCTTCTCCGGGGCGATCCGCCCGACATAAAGAAACACTGGTTCGGAAGGGCTTGGCAGCGTTTTGGCTGGACGAAACAGCCGTGTATCGACGCCCTTACGCCACAACACCAGGCGCTTGAAGTCCCAACCGGCAAACTCCTCACGCATGCGCTCGGTGGTCACCAGCACGGCCTGGCTCGGTCGGTGGAAAGCGCGCAAAAAAGCGTAGCCCCACCCCAGTGGGATCCAGGGCCAGCGGGTGTGCACGTATTCGGGGAAACGCGTATGGATGGCGCTGGAGAACGCCAGGCCACGCTTGCTTAGCCAGCGCCGTGCGGCCCAACCCAGTGGGCCTTCGGTAGCCAGGTGCACGCAATCCGGCTGAAACGCGCGGATCGCAGGCCCAACCCGCCAGAGGTTCCATACCAAGGGAATTTCCGGGTAACTGGGGCAAGGCAGCGCGCGAAAGTCCGCCGGTGACAGCAGCTTGACCTGATGGCCGAGACTCCGCAATTCGCTGATCAACGCCTGCAAACTGGTGACCACACCATTGACCTGGGGTGTCCAGGCGTCGGAGACGATCAGAATTCTCACAGAGCAGGCTCGGCAGCCGCAACTGGAGCTGCTTGCAGCTGGCGCGCTTGATCATCGGCCAGGCGATACAACTCGATGCTGCCATCCAGATGCTCAATCAAGGCCGTGCAGGACTCCACCCAATCGCCGCAATTCATGTACTCGACATCACCCATCGGGCGGATTTCGGCATGGTGAATATGCCCACAGATCACGCCATTGAAGCCACGTTTGGCGCATTCATGGACGATGGCTTCTTCAAAGTCGCTGATGAAATTCACCGCGCTCTTAACCTTGTGCTTGAGGTACGCCGACAGCGACCAGTAGCCATAGCCATAGCGGCTGCGCCAGAAATTCAGCCAGCGGTTGAGGGTCAGGGTAAAGCCATAGGCCGAGTCGCCAAGAAAGGCCAGCCAGCGGTGATAACGGGTGATCACGTCGAACTGGTCACCGTGAATCACCAACAGGCGGCGACCATCGGCAGTGAAGTGCTCGGCCTCGTCGACCAACTGAATATTGCCGAGCATCAGGCTGGAATAGCGGCGCAGAAATTCGTCATGGTTGCCGGTGACGTAGATCACCTCGGTGCCGCGCTTACTCATGGTCAGCAGGCGGCGGATCACGTTGCTGTGCGACTGCGGCCAGTACACCCCGCTGCGCAGCTTCCAGCCGTCGATGATGTCACCGACCAGGTAGATCTTGTCAGTCTGGTAGCGTTTGAGAAACGCCGCCAAATGTTCAGCCTGACAATCCCGGGTGCCCAGGTGCACGTCGGAAATCCACAGGGTACGGACACGTTGCTTGCGGCTGGGCTTGGCGAGCTGAGCGCTGGTCATGGACGACCTCCGGCTGGGTTTGCTCGAGTCTGCGCAGACGGAGTGAAAGACGCATGACAGCGCCGTGGCAATTCGGTGACAACCTCTAAAGGGTATAAACTGGCTAGCCGAACAAGGAGCCCACCATGTCCTCGCTGCTCTCGCTGCGTCACTACAGCCATGAACTGCTCAGCCACAGCCATGACCATGCGCAGCTGGTGTTTGGCTTAAGCGGCCTGCTGGAGTTCGAGGTGGCAGGCCAAAGCAGCCAGGTGAAACACCAGACCCTGGCAGTAGTGCCTAGCGCTGCGCAGCACGCCTGCGGTAGCAAAGACGGCAGTCATTGCCTGGTGCTCGACGTACCCGCAGACAGCTGGCTGCAACAACAGCTGGGCCAGCACGTGGATGCCACTCGCCGCCTGCTGGACAAACCTGCCGCCGTCAGCCTCAACCCTGCGCAGAGCCAGTTGGTCAGCTGGCTGGCCGCCAGCCCAATCAATGACCCGGTCATTGCCCAGCAAGGCGCAGCTCTGCTCTTGGCCAGCCTGGCCAATGGCGAGACTTCTGCCCACGCCGCCAGTCGCCTGCCGCTGGCGGCGCTGGATGCGCATATCTACCAGCATGCCGCGCACCCCTTGCAGGTGGCCGATTTGGCGCGCCTGGCCGGCCTGTCGGCAGCACGTTTTCATGCGCGCTTTCTCGCCGAGACCGGGCAAACACCGATGGATTACGTGCGCAGCCGTCGCCTGCAGCTGGCACGTCAACTGCTCCAAGGTAGCAACCTGGCAATTGGCGAGATTGCTGCGCGGGTCGGCTACAGCTCGCAAAGTGCCTTTAGCGCCGCCCTGTCACGGCATCTTGGGGTTACGCCTCGGCAACTGCGCCGCACCGACTAATTTGCCGGCACTCTCTTGCGAGAGCCTGGCGACAAAACCCACGATTCCCGCGACAGACAACCGCGCAGATAGGCACCTAGACTGCCCGGCAGAATCGAGGAGTCGCCTATGCAAAACATCGAATGGCAGGATTTTGAAAAAGTGGAGCTGCGCGTCGGCACCATTCGCACCGCCCGACCTAATGAAAAAGCCAACAAACCCGCCTATGTGCTGGAAGTGGATCTCGGCGAGCTAGGTATCAAGACCTCCAGCGCCCAGCTCACCGCCCATTACAGCTGCGAGCAGTTAGTCGGCCGCCAAGTGCTGTGCGTGTGCAATTTCGCCGCCAAGCGCATCGCCGGCGTGCGCTCCGAAGTGCTGGTGACCGGCGTGTATGACACAGACAACAAGGTGGTTCTGGCCAGCTTCGACAAACCGCTACCTAATGGCGCACGCCTGGCATGAATCAACGCAATGCACTGTTGGCGATCCATCTAGGCGCCCTGCTGTTTGGCCTATCCGGCATATTCGGCAAGCTGGCCAATACGACCCCGCAGATGATTTCCGCCGGCCGCGCTGCATTCGCTGTAGCGGCCTTATTGCTGTTCGCCAAGCTGATCAGCAACCCGCGTCTGGTGCGCCTCGGCTTGCGCCAGTCCAGCCTGCTGGCGCTTGGCGGCCTGCTGCTTGGCGGTCACTGGTGGAGTTTTTTCGAGTCCGTGCATATCTCCGGCGTAGCCATCGCAACCCTCGGCTTTGCCAGTTTTCCGGCCTTTACCGTACTGCTCGAAGGTTTGCTGTTCCGCGAGCGCACCCGACCGGTCGAATACGCCATGGTGGCGCTGGTGTGCCTGGGCCTGGTGCTGGTCACCCCGCACTTCGACCTGAGCAGCCAGGCCACCAGCGGCCTGCTCTGGGCAGTACTTTCCGGCCTGCTATTCGCCCTGCTGTCGCTGCTCAACCGCGCCAGCACCCGTGGCATCGAGCCAGTGCAGGCGGCGCTGTACCAGAACCTCACCGTGCTGCTGGTATTCCTGCCGCTGGCCTGGCCGACGCTACCCAGCGTGCAGGCTCAGGACTGGTTATGGATGGCCATGCTTGGGATCTTCTGCACGGGCCTGGCGCACAGCCTGTTCGTCGCCAGCCTGCAGGTACTCAAAGCACGCACCACAGCAGTGATTTTCGCCCTGGAGCCGATCTACGGCATTGCCTTCGCATGGCTGCTGTTCAGTGAGGTGCCAACCCTGCGCATGCTGGCTGGCGGGCTGCTGATTGTCAGCGCGATCTTTCTATCGGCGCGGATGGCCAAGTGATCAATGACTGCGGTCGTTATGACCCAGATCCCGCGCCGGATCGATCTGATCGCGCAAGCGCTGCTTGAGCACCTTGGCCTCGGGAAAACCGCCATCGGCCTTGCGCTCCCAGATCTGCACACCATCACAGGTGATGCGAAACACCCCACCAGTGCCGGGTTCCAGGCAAACCCTGGACAAATCATCGCTAAACGTCGACAGCAGCTCCTGCGCTAGCCAGGCGGCGCGAAGCAGCCACTGGCATTGCGTGCAATAGGTGATAACTACTTCGACTTTGGGGTTGGACATTGGCAGGCTCACGGCGGATGAAAAACCGATGATAACGCGCAGCTGCCATAGGTCAGCAGAAGAAAAACGCCCGCTTAGCGCAAGCTAGCGGGCGTTGAGCAACAGCGTTCTGAATCAGGCGATTTTAGCCAGCAGCTGACGCGCCTCCTGCTTCTGCTCCTCATCGCCTTCGTTGATTACTTCATTGAGAATCTGGCAGGCGCTGTCCAGGCTGCCCTGCTCGATATACGCCAGGGCCATGTTCAGTTTGGACAGGTTTTCGCGGTTGCTGGCCAGCTCATCAAAATCATCCAGCAGCTCCACATCAAGGACGTCACCACCCCAACCGTCATTGGATGTTTCTTCCACCAGCATGGACTCGGCAAACGGGCTGCGGGCATCACGGCTGCTGGACAGTTCGAAGATATCCGAAGTCTTACGCTTGGCCGCAGTACTGCTGCCGGTCTTGTCCGCCACTTTGTTCGGCGCAGTTGGGGCAAAGGGGCTGACCAGATCCCAGTCGGCATCCAGCGACATATCGTCCAGATTGAGCTGGCCATCATTGGCAGCATCCACCAACGGCTGCGCCTCGACCTCATCCAGCTCCAGCACCACATCGTCCAGCAAACTGGCCGGCGGCGCGCTGAACAACTCGGCATGCCGCGCCTTCAACTCGTCGATCCGCGCCGGAGTAAAGCCGGATGTCCGTACCACGGCTTCATGGTCGATAAAACCTTGGGCATCCCCCAACAACGCTAGCACTTCCAGCAGACGGAAACCGATATCACTGCGCTGCGGCTGGGCCTCCCAGGCCTTGCGTAACGTGCTGGCGGCCTCATTCAGGCGGCCATAAGCGATATACACGTTGGCACTTTGCAGCGCATCCTCACCCGCTGCTGGCCATACCGGCCCACCACGCGGCACCTCGCGCATATTGAGCGCCACTGCAGCGGCCGGCGTTACAGCTGCCGCTGGAGCAGAACTGGGCACTGTCTGCATAACCGGCATTACGGCAGCGGCGACCGCAACAGGGGCCGGCTCAACGGGTTTTCTGCTGCGCCAGAACAGCCCCACGACACCGGCCAGTAACAGCGCCAGCAGACCGGCAATAATCGCCAGCCAGTTGCTACCTGATTCCGCCGTAACCGGTGCGGTTAACGCGACAGGAGCAGGCACAGACGCGGCACTTGCTTCAGCGCTCGCACGACGCGCGGCCAACTCGGCCTGCAGGCCAGCAATCTGCTGATCACGCGCTTCCATCTGTTCCTGCAGCTGCTGAACCTGCAGGCCCAGCTGCGCCAGGCTCTGTTGCAATTGCAGGGTCTCACTAATTTGGCTGGCCAGCTCCTGCTCGACGCGAGCCTGTTCCTGAATCAGCAGCTCGGCTGGCGGGTCGACCGGCAGCTGAGCACTAGGCGCAGCCACAGTCTCGGGCGCAGCAGTTGCCGCTACTGCCGGCTCGACCACTGCAGACGGCACACCCGCAACACTATCGGGCAAGAGCAATTGCGCACCGGCACGCAGGCGATTGATATCACCGTTGATAAAGGCTTGTGGATTAAGCGCATGGATATCGTTCATCAGCACCTGAGGCGTCACCTGCCCTGTCTCAGCGGCCAGACGCTCGGCAATCTTCCACAAGCTGTCGCCGCTGACCACGCTGTAGCGATTTCCCTGCTGAGCGGCGGGCAATACCTCTCGCCGTGCAGGCTCAACAGCCTCGGCACGAGTCACAGTTGGTGCCGATACAGGTACTGTAGATGCAGCCGGCGCCGCTAGGCTGCGGTAAGCCGCAGAGCTGGGTGGGTCAAGCAATACGGTGTACTCGCGGTACAACTGGCCGTTGGGCCTGACCACTTCAACAATAAAATTCAGGTAAGGCTCACGCACCGGCTGCGTCGATACCACGCGAATCACACTCTTGCCGCCCCGCAGCAACGGGGTAAAACGCAGGTCATTAAAGAAATACAGACGGTCGACGCCGGAACGGCTGAACACTTCGGCAGGCGCCAGGCGCACACGCATGTCTTCAGCGGTCAGATCGCCTACATCAAACAATTCGATTTCGGCATCCAGCGGCTGACTAAGTGCCGAATGCATGGTGATTTCACCCAAGCCAAGTGCAGGGACTAAACCTGAATACAATGCTGAACTTGACGCCAAACCTAGTAGTAACTGACGAACCTTTGCCATAAAAAACGCTCCCGTGACTCCGCCCCCTAATCCCTCGTCACTTCACGTCCAGGACGTGCGCTTCCAGCGCTTGCGACAGAGTAGGAATCGGCAAATGTTGCCTTGGGAAGTACGTTCCGTGTTTAACCCGGCTGGTGCATGGCCATAAATACGGCGCACTGAATAGACGAATAACCGACGCCGCTCGGCAAAAAGCCATTACAGGTGCAAGCATAGGCGTTTAGCCAAGAAAACGACAACTCCGTCACACAACCGTTTAGCTGTCAGCGCTTGGTCGACTTGACGCCCCAGGCCGCCAAAACCGTAATCGCGAAGACGCCAGCCACCAACCAGAAACTCTGCTTGAAGGCGAGCATCTCCGCGAAATGATCGCCGACTTCGGCGCTGTGCCGCCACTCCAGAAAGAAGGTCAGCAGGTTGACCCCGAATGCGCCGCCGAGCTGACGCACGAAGGTGATGGCGCCAGCGCCTTGAGCCAGTTCCTCAGGGCTGAGTATATCCAGCGAACCGGTACTTAAGGCCGGTAGCAACACGCCCAGACCAATACGCCCGACACAGGCCCAGAAACACAGTTGAATGAATGAGGCGCCCTGCTCAACCCAAGCCATCCCCGCCGCCGACAAGGCAAAGATCAACAGCCCGCCACTCAGCAGCACGGCCGCAGACAGTCGATCACTGAGCCAGCCGCCGAGAAAGGACGCCATGCCCATCAAGATTCCCGCCGGCAACAGCAGCAGACCCGAGCGTCCGGCGCTGAAGCCTTCAACGGTTTGCAGATACAGCGGAATCAGGTAGGTGGAACCATACAAGCCCAACCCCAGGGTCAAGGCGACCCAACTGGCGCTGCGGAACCCGGCATGCCGCCACAAGGCAAGCGGCAACAGCGGCTGAGCAGCGCGCCTGCTGCGCAGGATAAACGCCACACCGGCCAGCAGTGCGAGGCAACCCGGTAACCAGACCCTCGGCGCAGTCCAGGCAAATCGCTGCGCCTCGGCAAGAAAACCCAACGCTGCAAATATCGCCACACACAGCCAGGCAAAGGCCTGAATATCCAGACGCGGGGTGCTGGCCGCACGTTCACTGGGCAGCAACCACTGTCCGGCGAGCATGGCCAGCAGGCACATCGGCAGCGGCATCCAGAAAATCGACGGCCAACCGAAATGATCGACCAGGTAACCACCGATTCCCGGCCCCAGCGACGGCGCCAGCATAACCCCCAGGCCGTATATGCCCAGCGCCATGCCGCGGCCGCCATCGGCGAACACCCGAAAAATCAACACCATGGCCAGCGGCTGCACAACCCCCGCACACAGCCCCTGCACGATGCGCAAGGCAATCAGTTGCCAAGCCGCATGAGCCACCAACGCCACCAGCGAACTGAGGATAAACAGCAGCAGACCAAACTGCGCCGTACGCCGCGCACCAAAGCGCGCCTGGGCCCAGGCGGCAAGCAGAAGGCCAGCGGTCATGGCCGCTAGAAACCCCGTGGATAACCACTGCGCCAGCGGCCGCCCAATGGCGAAGTCCGCCATGATTGCCGGCAAGGCGACGTTGATACTGGTAGAGGCCAAGACCATGGCCATGCTGCCGACCATCAGCAACGCTAGCAGCCACTGCGGGTAGCGCGGACCGAAACGTTGCTGCAAGGCCTGCAGGTCGTCACGCATCAGCGTTTTTCCAGGTTACTCAACACCTGGGCATGGACCTTCTGGCAGCGGCGCAATTCGTCTTCATCAATGCCAGCGAACACTTCCTGGCGCAGTTGCGCAGAGATCGCTTCGATCTTTTCAATCAGTGGGCGGGCCTGCGGGCTGAGGGCAATCTTCTTCGCGCGGCGGTCTTCAGGCACCGCCTGGCGGCTGACCAGGCCTTGGGCCTCAAGGCTGTCGAGCAGACGCGCCAGGGTTGGCCCTTCGACACCGACGCTCTGCGCTAACTCGCGCTGGGTCGGCAATTCGGCAAAGCGCCCCAGGTGCAGTAGCACCAGCCAACGGGCCTGGGAAAGCCCCAGGCCGACCAGGCGGCGATCCAATTCGGCACGCCAGGCACGGGAAAGCTGGGCAACTTGCATGGCAAAACGGTGTTGATCGGTATGCGACATGGACAACGGCTCTTAACTATAAAAAACTAATTATTAGCCAGCTAACCATAACCCTTTTCATGAGGCAAGCCTGCAGAAGGCTTACAACCGTTTCACCACTTTACATACTGATCTTCAACAAAGCCCCAGAGGTTGTCGATGCGCACTTCGGGCCGGCCAGTCGGGCGCAGCACGCCGGTGAACTGGCCAAAGATCTGTTTGAAGTTGCTCGCCAACAGCCCCACGTTCAATCGCTCCTTGTGCAGGCCGCGTCCCTCGAAGCGCAGCTCCACCTGGCCGTCATAGGAGTTGATCAACCAAGGTTGCAGCGGCTGATCACGATCAAAGGCAAAGCTTACGGTATCGACCTTGAGCAGCTCGCCATCCAGCCAGAAGCAGTTCTCGGTAAAGCTACTTTCATTGACCCCGCAGGACAGATTCAGCCCGACCCGCTGCTCGCCGGCCGGACCGGATAAGCAGGCCCAGTTCCAATGGGTTTCCGGGCGCATATAACCGGCCGACCAGTCGTGGTGGGCAAATGCGCCGATCTGCGCCAGGTCGAAATCCCCTAGCGCACTGCGCACTTGCCCGGTGCAGCGTACCCCCGCCACTTTCTGTGCATAGACCCAGCCATTGACCGCTGTCGGCGTGTTGATAAACATCGGCTGAAAAGCAGGTTCTGCCTCAGAGAAACAGGCGTCGATACGAGTGCCATCATCCAGTTCCACCAGCAGACGCTTTTCCTTCGATACGGAGCTGTTCTCCAAGCGCAGAAGATTGCCGCCGCTACGCACCTCGCACACGCCCTGATCTGGGGTCTGCGAGAACTGGCTGCCAAAGCCCAGCGGCAGCTTGAACTGACGCTCGATCATGCGCCCGCTGGCTGGGTGGAACAGATAGACAAAACCCACACCTAACAGGCTGAGGTTGGCCAGCGCGCAGCCGCCAATCAGCTCATCGCTGATCAGGCCGAAATACTGGAATTGATGAAAGCGCCGCCATTTGGCTAACGCACCCAACTTGCGCCCCATAGGCGAGCGGAAATCAAAATCGCGGTAGTTGATCAGCCCCGGCGCGGCGGGAAAGATGCCGTAATGCGGCTGGCCGTTGGCCTGAATCAGTCGATCCATCGGAGCAATCACTCAAGGAAAAAACCCCAGCGATGCTAGCACCGCGACTTTGCTGCGAGCATTCACCACAGGCGCCAAGCACAGCGGCAAAATAGGCCACCTCAACCCTAGACTCTCAGGCCACGACCTGATTGCGGCCAAACGCCTTGGCTTCATAAAGTGCGCGATCTGCATGCTCATAGAGCTGCGCCAACGCCCCTCCAGCGGCAGGCTGGATGCAGGAAATACCGATCGACATGGTCAGCATGCTTGCCGTATCCGAGCCGGCATGTTGGATGTTCAAGGTCTGCAGAGTCTGACGCAGGGCTTCGGCGTGATGCCGCGCTTCGGCTTCACCGATGTCGTACAGCAACACGGCAAACTCCTCACCGCCCAGACGCACGGCAATGTCCAGTGGGCGCCGTGCCGCGTCCTGCAGCAGGCTGCCTATGCGCTGCAACACGTTGTCGCCGGCTTGGTGACCGTAGTGGTCGTTGTAGGCTTTGAAGTGATCAACATCGCAGAGTAACAGCGCCAGGCTGCGCTGTTCGCGTTGCGCCTGACGCCAGAGGCGCTCGAACTGGCGGTTGAAACTGCGGCGGTTGTGCAAGCCGGTCAGGCTGTCGTGATCGGCCAGTACGCGCATCAACCGGCTGATCAAAAAATGCTCGCGCGACTTGAACTCCAGCAAGTAACACCCTACCGCGCCCATCAAGTTGCCAAACAGTAGAAACAGGGTGTTATTGATCAACCTAGGCATGGGTAAATCGGCGACCAGTAGCTCGACACAGACGTATACCAACAGCACCAGTAAAGAGCAGCACAACGCCTCGATCAGGCGTAACCCGGCCAGAAAGTAGGCGGCCATACAGACCAACAGCAGCCCTTCATAGGGGTAACTGGGGTCCACTCGATGGGCAATGCCCACCACCAGAGATGCTGCCGCGCCAAGTGCCAGCAGGCTGACCCAGCTAAGCGGTTGCAGCAAATGAACATGCTTGCGCTGAATCAGCAATACACCAAACAGGCACAGCAACAGTAAGACGGCGAGGCGGATGGCCAGCATCCACCACACCTCGGGCGCCCGAATCAGGACGAAATCGAACGCGGCAAACGCCAGCCACACCAAAATGCCCACAACCAGGGCAATGCGCTTGAGATCGAAGGTGTCGTCACGCACATAGTTGCGGTACTCCTGCTCCAGCGGCCGAGAGAAACGCAGCAGTCGAAAACCCAAGGCGAGCTGATCGGCATAGGGGCTGGGGCGAACATCGTCTAGCCAGGCATGGGAAAGCGGCACCGGAACCTCTGCAGCTGAGTGGCTGAAACCACCTTAGCCGCTCATACCGGGTGCCACAAGCCGAACCATACGCGGGGATAACAGCCACGCGAAGCGTGTCAGGCCTCGAATTCGGCCTGCAAGGCAGCACGTACGCAGTGCAGGATGCCCAGCTCAACCCGCCCGGCAAACTGCTCACTGATCGCCGCTACCGGTGGCAACTCACCTTCGCCATCGAGGAAGGCATCCTGAATTTCGCCGAGCAATCCCTCAGGCACATCCAGCGCCTGTTCCAAGGACAGCTGCTGCCGACCAATGGCTTCGGCCAGCAGACCGTAAACATTCTTCTCGCTGCAACTCAGCTGGCTGGCAATCTGCGCAGGGGTCATGCCCGCGCGGGCCAGGCTGACCAGCTCGTGGCGCAAGTCGACCACTGCACGCGGTGCTTCATCATCCGCACCGAGCACCGCCAGGAAGGCCTCACCATAGCGTTCCAACTTGCGCGCACCGACGCCACTGACCCGCGCCATTTCAGCCAGGGTGCTGGGCTGGCTACGCAGCATCTCCAGCAAGGTGGCATCCGGGAAGATCACATAAGGCGGCACGCCATGCTCTTCTGCCAGTTTGCGGCGCAAGGCGCGCAGCGCTTCCCACTGGCCACGCTCCTCGCCACGCACCAGTTGGCTGGCCGCGCTGCTGGAGGCTTTGGCGCTTTGCTGGGGTTTCAGATCACGGCGCAGCTGCAGGCTGACCTCTCCCTTGAGCAAAGGCCGGCAACTGTCAGAAAGGCGCAGCCCACCAAAACCGTCCAAATCAACATCCGCCAAACCGCGCGCCACCAACTGACGAAACAGCGAACGCCACTCCCCCTCGGCCAGCGCCTTACCGATACCAAATACGGCCAAATGCTGATGACCCACGGTGCGAATTTTCTCGTTATCACGCCCGAGCAATACATCGACCAGGTGCCCCACGCCATAACGCTGGCCGGTGCGGTAGATCGCCGACAGCGCCTGGCGAGCCGGCTCGGTGGCATCCCAGGTCTGCACACCGTCGATGCAGTTGTCGCAATGGCCGCAGGGCTGCGGCATGTCTTCGTCGAAATAAGCCAGCAGCGCCTGGCGCCGACAGCGGGTTTCCTCACACAAGGCGAGCATGGCATCTAGCTTATGCTGCTCGACGCGCTTATGCCGCTCGTCGCCTTCGGAGTTGTTAAGCATCTGCTTGAGGAAGATCACATCCTGCAGGCCGTAAGCCATCCAGGCATCTGCGGGCAGGCCGTCACGACCGGCGCGACCGGTTTCCTGGTAATAGGCTTCCAGGGATTTCGGCAGATCAAGGTGGGCGACAAAGCGCACGTTGGGTTTATCGATGCCCATGCCGAAGGCGATGGTCGCCACCATGATCAGCCCTTCCTCATTGAGAAAGCGCTTCTGGTGAAAGGCGCGCAACTCGTTGGCCAGGCCGGCGTGATAAGGCAATGCGGGGAAGCCTTGCTCAGAGAGGAACGTGGCCACTTCCTCGACCTTCTTGCGCGACAGGCAATACACGATGCCAGCATCGCCTTTGCGCGCAGTCAAAAAGCTCAGCAGCTGCTTGCGTGGCTGCTCCTTGGGCACGATGCGGTAGAAGATGTTCGGCCGGTCGAAACTCGACAGAAAACGCTCGGCATTCTGCAGGTGCAGGCGCTGAACGATTTCCTCACGGGTGCGCATGTCGGCCGTGGCCGTCAGAGCAATGCGCGGCACGTGAGGGAACAGCTCTGCCAACTGGCCCAGCTGCAGGTATTCGGGGCGGAAATCATGCCCCCACTGCGACACGCAATGCGCCTCGTCGATGGCGAATAGGGCAATGTCGAGGTTCTGCAGAAAGCTCAGCATGCGCGGCTGCACCAGCCGCTCGGGAGCCAGGTAAAGCATCTTGATTTCGCCGCGTTTGATTCGCTCGGCGATCTCGCGCTGCTCATCGGCGCTCAAGGTCGAATTCAGCGCCACCGCGGCCACGCCCAGCTCATCAAGGGTGGCGACCTGATCATCCATCAACGCAATCAGCGGCGACACCACCACTGCCAGGCCATCGCGCAACAGGGCCGGCACCTGGAAGCACAGTGACTTGCCGCCACCGGTGGGCATCAGTACCAGGGCATCACCACCGCTAGCCACGCGCTCGATAATGACACCCTGACGGCCACGAAAACTGTCGTAGCCAAAGACGTCTTTGAGGATGCGTTGCGCGTGTTCGAGCATGAAGGGTCTCCGAAACAAGCCGCGCATTATACGCAAGTGCCGCTTGGGCACGCGCAGGCATGCTGGCGTTTGATCCGATTTTCACCCGCCATGGCCGCGGCTATGGCTGCACTGGCCGCTCTAGACTAGAATTCAGCCTCGTTTACTCCTTCAAGGTAGCCCCCGATGTCCTTCGCCGAGCAACTCTCCCGCCTGCAAGCCTTCCTCGATGCCGATGAGCTGCATGAAGAGGCACTGGACTACATCGCCGCCCACGGCTACCTGACCGCGTTGTCGATCTGCCCAGAGCCGGTGCCTGAGCGCGAGTGGATTGACGCGCTGTTCTCCGAGGCGCCGCATTACCGCAGTGATGCCGAGCGTGAAGAGATCGAAGCGACACTGATCCAGCTGCAAAGCCATATCGCCCGCCAACTGGCCAGCGACGATGAGCCCGACGTACCGTGCGACCTCGACCTGGGCGAAGAGCCAGACGATTCCGACCTGCGCGGCTGGTGCATCGGCTTTATGGAAGGGGTTTTCCTGCGTGAAGCGGTATGGTTCGACGACGCCGAAGATGAAGTCAGCGAGCTGCTGCTGCCGATCATGGTCGGTTCAGGCCTGTTCGACGAGCAACCTGAATTCGCCGAGATCGCCCGTGACCGCGACCTGGTCGACAGCATGGTCGAGCAGATCCCTGAGCTGCTGACCGCACTGTTCCTGCTATGCCATGCGCCGGAAGAAAAGCCGGCTCTTCTGAAGCCTCGCCACCACTAAGCACGCGCCATGGCGCGTGAGATTCCGGTGCCGCCTGTTCAAGAGCAGCGCAACCCCGTTATTCGCTACGTTCTGCTGGCCATCGGCTGGCTGAGCGTGGCACTGGGTGTTATCGGCATCTTCCTCCCAGTACTGCCCACCACGCCTTTTCTGCTGTTGGCGGCAGCGTGCTTTATGCGCAGCTCGAAGCGCTTCTACCTGTGGCTGGTCAATCACCGCCAGCTTGGCCCATGGATCGTTGATTACCTCGAAGGCCAGGGTATTCCACTCAAAGGTAAGGTCTACGCCATAGGCCTGATGTGGCTGAGCATCGGCCTGTCGTGCTACCTGGTGCCGTTGTTCTGGGCCCGGGCTTTTATGCTGACCAGCGCGGTCGTGGTCAGCTTGTACATACTCAAGCAGAAAACCCGGATCAAACCCTAAGCCCGCACTTCTGCCATCGCCGACAGCGCTCAGCACAGATTCAGGTTCTAAGCGGCAAAAAGCACAGGCTGCACCTAGACTTGCCTGATCTCTGGTCGAGGCGCGTTACATGCCAGCCCGTCAGTACCTTCCACTAAAGCTGATACCGCTCAAGCGAGCCGCGTTAGGCTGCAGTGCACTCTTGTTTGGCTTGGCCAGCGCCCTGGCCAACTGGGATTTTGCCGTCATCCTTAAAAATGCTGAAACCCGGTATGGCAACCTCGGTGCCGCCAAGCAGCGTATCCAGGCCTGGGAAGCGCAAATCATGGCCAGTGGCAGCAGCAGCGAAAGAGATAAGCTCACCGAGGTCAACCGCTTCTTCAATCGGCAGATCCGCTTTACCGACGATATCCGCCTGTGGAAACAGAACGATTACTGGGCCACGCCCATCGAGATGCTGGTCAAGGGTGAAGGCGACTGCGAAGACTATTCCATCGCCAAATACTTCACCCTGCGCCGCCTCGGTATCCCCAGCGACAAACTGCGCATCACCTACGTCAAGGCGCTCAATTACAACCAGGCGCATATGGTCCTGACCTACTACGCCAGCCCCGGTGCCGAACCACTGGTGCTGGACAACCTGATCAATGAAATAAAACCCGCCTCGCAACGTAAAGACCTGCTGCCGGTCTATGCATTCAACGCCGAAGGCCTCTATCTACCGGGTTCCACCAGCAGAAAGAGCGATTCCAAGAAGCTCTCACGCTGGCAGGACATCTTGAAAAAAATGCGCACGGAGGGCTTCGCCATCGGCGAAGGCTAGGAGGAACCTATGTCTCTACTCAAGCAGCTATTTC
>Ga0155449_1117_pt1 | contig 39357 bp, 17 predicted proteins | sample RifCSPhighO2_02_FD_111897 | JGI IMG/M metagenome (GOLD analysis project Ga0155449, IMG submission 111897) | Pseudomonadales bacterium RIFCSPHIGHO2_02_FULL_60_43 | reverse complement strand
AAGGCCAGTACTTCACCAACACCTCGCCGGTGAACGGCCTGCCGATTGCCGAGTTCCCGCGCTCCACTGCCGAGGATATCGACAAGGCCCTCGACGCCGCCCACGCCGCCGCCGATGCCTGGGGCCGCACTTCAGTGCAGGAACGCTCGCTGACCCTGCTGAAGATCGCCGACCGTATCGAAGCCAACCTGGAAGTGCTGGCCATCACCGAAACCTGGGACAACGGCAAGGCCGTGCGCGAAACCCTGAATGCCGATATTCCGCTGGCCGCCGACCACTTCCGCTACTTCGCCGGCTGCCTGCGCGCCCAGGAAGGCTCGGCCGCCGAGATCGACGGCAACACCGTGGCCTATCACATCCATGAACCGCTGGGCGTGGTCGGGCAGATCATCCCGTGGAACTTCCCGCTGCTGATGGCCGCCTGGAAACTCGCCCCGGCCCTGGCCGCCGGCAACTGCGTGGTCTTGAAACCGGCCGAGCAAACGCCGCTGGGCATCAGCGTGTTGATGGAGTTGATCGGCGACCTGCTACCGCCCGGCGTGCTTAACGTGGTGCAAGGTTTCGGCAAAGAAGCCGGCGAAGCCCTGGCCACCAGCAAACGCATCGCCAAGATCGCCTTCACCGGCTCCACCCCGGTGGGCGCGCACATCATGAAATGCGCCGCCGAAAACATCATCCCGAGCACCGTGGAGCTGGGCGGCAAGTCGCCGAACATCTTCTTCGAAGACATCATGCAGGCCGAGCCAAGCTTTATCGAAAAGGCCGCCGAAGGCCTGGTGCTGGCCTTCTTCAACCAGGGTGAGGTGTGCACCTGCCCATCGCGTGCGCTGGTGCAGGAATCGATCTACCCGGCCTTTATGAAAGAAGTGATGAAGAAGGTCGAGCAGATCAAACGTGGCGACCCGCTGGACACCGACACCATGGTCGGCGCCCAGGCGTCCGAGCAGCAGTTCGACAAAATCCTCAGCTACCTGGAAATCGCCAAACAGGAAGGTGCCGAGCTGCTCACCGGCGGTGCGGTGGAAAAACTCAGCGGCACCCTGGACGGCGGTTATTACATCCAGCCGACCCTGCTCAAGGGCCACAACAAGATGCGCGTGTTCCAGGAAGAAATCTTCGGCCCGGTGGTCAGCGTCACCACCTTCAAGGACGAAGCCGAAGCCCTGGCGATTGCCAACGACACCGAGTTCGGCCTTGGTGCCGGCCTGTGGACCCGCGACATCAACCGCGCCTACCGCATGGGCCGAGCGATCAAAGCCGGTCGCGTATGGACCAACTGCTACCACCTATACCCCGCTCATGCTGCCTTCGGCGGCTACAAGAAGTCCGGTGTCGGCCGTGAAACCCACAAGATGATGCTCGATCACTACCAGCAGACCAAGAACCTGCTGGTCAGTTACGACATCAACCCACTCGGCTTTTTCTGACCCCCTGCGCAACCGCAGCCGATGCTCGGAAACGACATCGGCCTGCCAGCCCGCGCCCAGGTCTAGACCAGAGGCGTAGTTGGCACAGCGGTTGCTGATCCACTGGGTAACACTTTTCCCTCAAATACCTACAAGCCTGACCGGGCGTGCGATGCGGCCAGCTTGTTGATAAGGAATTCCCATGGCAGCAGAACAAATCAGTGCGGTAGGTCTACCGCAAGGCACCGATTTAGAGCAAGTCGATGCCGATTACTTCCAAAGCAGGCAATTGAAGAAAGGCGCCGCAGGCTGGGTATTGCTGGTCGGCCTGGGCGTTGCCTACGTAATTTCCGGTGACTACGCCGGCTGGAACTTCGGTCTAGCCCAGGGCGGCTGGGGCGGCATGTTTCTCGCCACCCTGCTAATGGCGCTGATGTACCTGTGCATGTGCTTCTCCCTGGCTGAACTGTCCTCGATGATCCCCACCGCCGGTGGCGGTTATGGCTTTGCCCGCAGCGCCTTCGGGCCCTTGGGCGGTTTTCTCACCGGTACAGCGATCCTTATCGAGTACGCCATTGCTCCAGCGGCGATTGCGGTGTTTATCGGCGCTTACTGCGAGTCGCTGTTCGGCATTGGCGGCTGGGCGATCTACCTGGCCTTCTATGTGCTGTTTATCGGCATCCATATCTTCGGCGTCGGTGAGGCGCTGAAGCTGATGTTCATCATCACCGCCGTGGCGGCGATTGCCCTCGGCGTGTTTATCGTCGCGATGGTGCCGCACTTCTCGGTGGCCAACCTGCTCGATATTCCGGTGACTGAAGCCACCGGCGCCAGCAGCTTCCTGCCATTCGGCTATGTCGGCGTGTGGGCGGCGATCCCCTATGCGATCTGGTTCTTCCTCGCAGTCGAAGGCGTGCCGCTGGCCGCTGAAGAAACCCGCAACCCGCAGCGCGACATGCCGCGCGGGCTGATCGGCGCCATGCTGGTGCTGCTGGCCTTTGCTCTGCTGATTCTCGTGGTTGGCCCAGGTGGCGCCGGTGCCAACGCGCTGATGGCCTCCGGCAACCCGCTGGTGGAAGCCCTGACCATTGCCTACGGCGAATACACCTGGATGAGCAGCTTCGTCAACCTGATCGGCCTGGCCGGTTTGATTGCCAGCTTCTTCTCGATCATCTACGCCTACTCCCGGCAGATCTTCGCCCTGTCTCGCGCCGGCTACCTGCCGCGTTCGCTGTCGCTGACCAACAAGAACAAGGCGCCGGTACTGGCGCTGATCGTGCCTGGCCTGATCGGCTTTGCTCTGTCGCTGACTGGCCAGGGTGACCTGCTGATTCTGGTGGCGGTGTTCGGCGCCACCATCTCCTACGTGTTGATGATGGCCGCGCACATCACCCTGCGCGTGCGCCGTCCGGAGATGCATCGCCCGTATCGCACCCCAGGCGGCATCGTCACCTCGGGCATCGCCCTGGTGCTGGCCTGCGTGGCCGTGGTTGCCGGCTTCCTGGTCGACCCACGGGTGGTGATTGGTGCCGCGATTATCTACGCCGTGCTGATCGCCTACTTCGCCCTGTACAGTCGCCACCATCTGGTGGCCGGTACGCCGGAAGAAGAATTCGTCGCCATCGGTAAAGCCGAGGCCGCGCTCAAGTAATACCCGTCACCTTGGCGCAGCATGATCGTGCTGCGCCAATGTGGCGTTTGGGAGACACGCAATGTCCAGTTTTCAGCATACGGTAGGCGGTGAAACCTACCGTTTCGACAGCCTCGCCGAGGTGATGGCTAAGGCCAGCCCGGCGCGCTCCGGTGACTTTCTCGCCGGTGTGGCGGCGAGCAATGCAGGCGAACGGGTCGCGGCGCAGATGGCCCTGGCCGATATTCCCCTGAAGCATTTCCTAACCGAGGCGCTGATTCCCTACGAAGCGGATGAAGTCACCCGACTGATCATCGACAGCCATGACCTGGCGGCCTTCGCCCCGGTCAGCCACCTCACCGTCGGCGGATTTCGCGACTGGCTGCTCGGCGACAGCGCCGACGAAGCCAGCCTGCGGGCCCTCGCCCCCGGCCTGACGCCAGAAATGGCCGCAGCCGTATCGAAGATCATGCGCGTACAGGATCTGGTGCTGGTGGCGCAGAAAATCCGCGTGGTCAGCCGTTTTCGCAACACCGTCGGCCTGCGCGGGCGCATGTCCACCCGCCTGCAACCGAATCACCCGACCGATGAACCTGCCGGCATCGCCGCGAGCATTCTCGACGGCCTGCTGTACGGCAACGGCGACGCCATGATCGGCATCAACCCGGCCACCGACAGCATCAGTTCCATCTGCGACATGCTGAAGATGCTCGACGGCATCATCCAGCGTTATGAAATCCCCACCCAAGCCTGCGTGCTGACCCACGTCACCACCTCGATCGAGGCGATCAACCGTGGCGTACCGCTGGATCTGGTGTTCCAGTCGATTGCCGGCACCGAGGCGGCCAATGCCAGCTTTGGCGTCAGCCTGAAGATTCTGCAGGAAGGCTACGACGCCGGCCTGAGCCTCAAACGCGGCACCCTCGGCGACAACCTGATGTATTTCGAAACCGGCCAGGGCAGCGCACTGTCTGCCGGCGCCCATCATGGCCTCGACCAGCAAACCTGTGAGACCCGCGCCTATGCGGTGGCGCGGCATTTCAAGCCGTTTCTGGTGAATACCGTGGTCGGCTTTATCGGCCCGGAGTACCTGTATAACGGCAAACAGATCATCCGCGCCGGCCTGGAAGACCACTTCTGCGGCAAGCTGCTAGGCCTGCCGATGGGCTGCGACATCTGCTACACCAACCACGCCGAAGCCGATCAAGACGACATGGACGTGCTGCTGACCCTGCTGGGCGTGGCCGGGATCAACTTCATCATGGGCATCCCCGGCTCTGACGACGTGATGCTCAATTACCAGACCACCTCCTTTCACGACGCACTGTATGCGCGGCAGAGCCTGGGGCTGAAACCTGCCCCTGAGTTCGAAGGCTGGCTGCAGCGCATGGGTATTTTCACTCAGGCCGATGGTCGCCCGCGCATGGGCAACAGCCTGCCGCCGGCGTTTCGTCAGGCGTTGGCGCAGCTTGGTTAACTAAGGAGCCGCTTATGTACGATGACAGCCCACTCAGCGGCGCCAGCGAAAACCCCTGGCAGCAGCTGCGCAACCTCACCCCGGCGCGCATCGCTCTGGGCCGTGCCGGCACCAGCATGCCGACCCGCGCGCAGCTGGATTTCCAGTACGCCCACGCCCAGGCCCGCGATGCCGTGCATCTGCCGTTCGATCACGGCGCATTGGCCGCCGGCCTGGCTCACCAGCATCGGCAGAGCCTGCTGCTGCACAGTGCCGCCAAGGATCGCGACACCTACCTGCAACGCCCGGATCTAGGTCGGCGCTTAAGCCATGAATCCGCCGAGCTGCTGGGTCAGCACCGCGAAAACAATCCGGACGGCTACGACCTGGCGATTGTCATCGCCGACGGCCTGTCCGCCCTGGCCGTGCACCGCAACGCCCTGCCCATGGTGGCGCATATCGAGGAACAGGCCGCTGCCGAAGGCTGGAGCGTGGCGCCCGTCTCCTTGGTCAGCCAAGGCCGCGTGGCGGTAGCCGATGAAGTGGCCGAACTGCTCGGCGCACGCATGGTGGTGATTTTGATCGGCGAGCGGCCCGGCCTGAGTTCACCGGACAGCCTGGGGCTTTACTTCACCTACGCGCCCAAGGTCGGCTTGACCGACGCCTACCGCAACTGCATCTCCAACGTGCGCCAGGAAGGCCTGAGCTACGCCATGGCCAGCCACCGCCTGCTGTACCTGATGCGCGAGGCCTGCCGCCGCCAGCTGTCGGGGGTCAATCTCAAGGATGAGGCCGAAGTGCCGCTGCTGGCCGGCGGGGTGCCGCGCGAGAACTTTCTGCTTGGATGATGGGAAATTTCCGCAAACTACAACCAAACGCTTGTTTGGATTGCACTTTCCAAAAGCTTTAGGCAGCATCGGGGTCGTTCGCAGGCAGCGCTGCCGTGTTGCCGAAGCCATCCACATGACTTTAAGTAGAGGCTCACCATGCGCATCGTCCAAGCGACCCTGGAGCATCTGGATCAACTCACGCCATTGTTCGTCAATTACCGCGAACACTTTGGCCAGCTGCCCTACCCCGACTCCTCGCGCAAATTTCTGGAAAAGCGCATCAGCCGCAAGGAATCGGTGATCTACCTGGCCATGGCCGATGATGAAGAGAAGATTCTTGGCTTCTGCCAGCTCTATTCGAGCTTCTCCTCGCTGTCGCTCAAGCGCGTGTGGATTCTCAACGACATCTACGTTTGCCAGGATGCACGCCGCCAGCTGGTGGCCGACCGCCTGATCCAGACCGCCAAGCAGATGGCCAAGGAAACCAACGCCGTGCGTCTGCGCGTGGCCTCCAGCGTCGACAACGAGGTCGCCCACAAACTCTACGAATCCATCGGGTTCAAGGAAGACACCGAGTTCAAGAGCTTTGTCCTGCCGATCACCGAAGACTTCACCGCGCCGTAACCTGCCCAGCCAGCGACGCACAGTGCGCCGCTGGCTCCGCTCCTCAGCCTTCCAAGCTAAGCCACAAACCCACGCCCAGTTGCAGCACCAACAGAGCCAGCGCCGCCAGGTGCCAGCCCTGCCGATAGCGGCGTGTGCGACGCGAAGGTGCCGGTTGATGCAGTAACGGCTGACGCAACGCCTGCTCAAACTCCGACAGCGCCTCGAAGCGCGCTTCAGGCCTGGGCGCCAGCGCCCGTGCCAGCACACCATCCCAGCCGATTGGCACCCGCATGCTGAACTGCGCCAATGGCATATAACGGCTATGATCGCCCGCATCCGCCTGCGCCGCCTCGGGCCAACGCCCACTGAACAGCCAATAGGCCAGCGCTGCCAGGGCGAACTGGTCGGCGCGGCCATCCACGGCCTGCCCGGCGCGCAACTCGGGCGCCAGCGGCACCGCCTGCGCGGGTATTGCCTGCGGCGCCACCCCAGGCAATAGCGCGGCATGTTCGGGCAGCAACAGCAGGCGGCCGCCGTCATCCAGCAGAATATTGCGCGGGTCCAGCCACAGCCCCTGCATGCCGCGTCGTTGCAAACCGCGTACGGCGGCGATCAACTGTTCGAGCACAGCCAGTATCGTCAAACCATCGACCGGACCGTGGGCCGCCACCCAGTCGTTCAGGTTACGCATACCCTTGCCCACAGACTCGAACAGCCAGAAGGCATGCTCACGCGGCTGATGCGAGGACATCACCTGCGCCAGGCTGGCCACCGGACTGCGCCGTAGCGCCCACTCGCGCTGCCAAAATGCTTCATCCGCATCCCGCTCGGCCAGCCACAGCATGGCCTCACGCCCATGCGAATCGGTGGCGCGAAACACCCGCCCCGGCGGACCGTAGGGGCAGGCCGAGAGCAGCACCCAGCCATCCAGCTGCAAACCAGGTTGTGCATCGACCACTGCGCGCCAAGGCTTGCGCGGGGCCAGCTCAGGAGCGCTATCGGCTTCGCCCGGCAGCAATAAAACAGCTGCGCCGGGGGCTCGCAGCAATGGCGCAAGCAGCTCCGGCAATGGATCGCCTTGCAGGGTATCGCCTGCGCCGCAAAAGCCTTGCAAGTCCGCCACATCCAGCAGCGGCTGCGGTGCCAGCAGCAATAGCTCGCCAGGGTTAAGGGTCAGGCGGTGCTGCACCAGCGCCAGTTCGGCCTGTGCGCCCAGCTGCAGGCCATCGCGGCCGATCAGGCTCTGCGTGGTGCCGCCTTGATAGCGCCGTAAACCGATGGCCCCGGCCTGGAGAAACTGCGCCTCGCCGTTCTGCAGCAACAGCAACCCGGCATTCAGTTGCGCGATGCTGCGGCCAGCCTGGCGTTGACGAAACAGCTGCTGATTGAAGGCTGCCAACACCTGCCGCGCCGCCTGAGCTTCGCTCCAGCCACCCGGCGTGCAACAGCAGTCGGCCAGCAGGCCATCCAGGTAGGACTCCAGGCTGCGCACCACATCAGTGCATTCGCGCGCCCAGAGCAGCGCCACCAGGAGCACCGCCGGCTGTCCTTCGCGCCGCGGCAGCCAGATCGCGCGGGCCCGTGCGGCCTGGTTGGGCAGGTCAAGACCGTTGCCGCAGAGCAGCTTGACGGTGGGATGATGCAGACGCTCGATCGACATTGGCAGCCCTCCCAGGTCGCAGATAAGCATGCCGTTGCAGCCTTTGTGCCGACTTGCCCGGCACTGACACCCAGCTTATGGTGGGCGCTTTCCACCGTCCGAGCAGAGTCCATGTGGTCGCTCCGCGCCTGGCGTCGCCAGCGTATCCTTGCCCGTCATCCCATCAGCAGCGCGCAGTGGCAGGCCGTATTGCAGCACTTGCCGATCCTCGATGGCCTGGATGACGCCGAACAGCAGCGCCTGCGCGAACGCGCTGTGCTGTTTCTCCATCACAAACACCTCAGCGCCCTGCCCGGCGTAGACCTCGACGCCCAAGCGCGCCTGCTGCTGGCGGTGCAGGCCGAGCTACCGTTGCTGCACCTGGCCGATCTCAACTGGTATCAGGGCTTCCATGAGATCGTCCTCTATCCAGATGACTTCGTCAGCCCGCAGCGCCACCGCGACGCCAGCGGCGTGGTCCACGAATGGGACGCCGAGCACAGCGGCGAAGCTTGGCAGCAAGGCCCGGTGATCCTCGCCTGGCCAGGCGTGCAGGCCAGCGGCCAATGGGATGGCTACAACCTGGTGATCCACGAACTGGCGCACAAGCTGGACATGCTTAACGGCGACGCCAACGGCCTGCCGCCGTTGCACAGCACTATGGCCGTGCAGGCGTGGGCGAAGGCCATGCAGAGCGCCTTTGATCAGATGAATGCAGAGCTGGATGCCAATCCCGAGGCCGACACCGCCATCGACCCTTATGCAGCGGAAAACCCGGCAGAATTCTTCGCCGTCACCAGCGAATACTTCTTCAGCGCCCCAGACCTGCTCGCCGGCGCCTTCCCTGCGGTGTACGCGCAGCTGGCGCTGTTCTACCGGCAGGATCCACTGGCACGCCTGCAGCAGTTGCAAGCCAGCAACCTCGACTACCAGGTCAGAACTGAAGACAGTGGGTTCGCGACCAATGGCTAGGCATCCCGGCGTAGCAACCCCTGGTGAATATGCCTATAATCGCGCCACTTTTTTGGCCCACCCTTCGGGAGTCGCCCCATGAGCTACAGCAAGATCCCAGCTGGTAAAGACCTGCCAAACGACATCTACGTCGCCATCGAGATCCCGGCCAACCACGCGCCGATCAAATACGAAATCGACCACGACACCGATTGCCTGATGGTCGACCGCTTCATGGCCACCCCGATGTTCTACCCGGCCAACTACGGTTTTATCCCGCACACCCTGGCTGACGACGGTGATCCCCTCGACGTACTGGTTGTCACTCCATATCCAGTGGCACCGGGTTCGGTTATCCGCGCCCGTCCAGTTGGCGTGCTGCTGATGAGCGACGAAGCCGGCGGCGACGCCAAGCTGGTTGCCGTACCGCACGACAAACTGACCGTGCTGTACAAAGACGTACAGGAATACACCGACCTGCCCCCACTGCTGATCGAGCAGATCAAGCACTTCTTCGAGAACTACAAAGATCTGGAGAAGGGCAAGTGGGTCAAGGTTGAAGGCTGGGCTGGCGCCGATGAGGCCCGCAACCTGATTAACAAGGCGGTCGCTGCTTACCAAAAATAAGTAGCTACCACCCCCTAAAAGCCGGCCACAAGCCGGCTTTTTTATTGCCTAACACAGACGCAACTTGACTTCGTCAAACATCAAAAGCGCTCAATAATGAATTCGCCCGTATGAGGCGGCCCCAAATGAAGCGTGACTAACACGCCTCACCTGAGATCAGCCAGCGGGACTCAAAAAGGCACTTACACAGTTAATGTGTCACCCGTTGCGCCTGTTGTTTTTTCGATAAAAAGTTATCGAACAGCTGATTGGCGTTGCCCAGCGACATCAGGTGGGCATAGATCCAACCCAGGAAACCGGCACGGTTCAGCTCCAGCACCTGTTCATCGGAGAGTGCCAGAAACTTCTCTTCATCAATGGCCAGGAAGTCGCTGAGCACAAAGCTTTCGCCGCTGCTGTGGGTCAGTTTGATCGTACGCGGAGCGAGCAACTCAAAGGCATTGAGCTTTTCCACAAACGCACGGGTACGCTCCATCTCGGCAGTGAAGTTCTGCAGGAACTGAATCATTTCATCCAGGTATGCACTGTTCTGCCCTTCAGCGTCGAACAGGTCACGACCATCCTGCTGATTCCAGCCACTGAACGCCGCATCGAAGCAAACGGTAAAGTTGCTCGCCTCATCCTGCGCCAGCACGAAGGGATAGCGGCGGATAAAGGCCGGGATGTAGGTATTGGCCTGCCAGCGCAACTCATCATCCAGGTAGCCATTGTGCCCCTGCGCCAGACCAAGCAAGGCGATCGGCGTGGCCTGTGCGCCTTCACCGATAAAGACCAGCGGGTAATGACGTGCGGCCTGGAAGAACTCCAGCCCGGCCACAGGCACCAGATGAGTATCCGCCGCAAACCCGCAGTTTTCCGAAGGCTGCAACTTGAGAGTTTGATGTTCCTCGCGGTTGAGGGCCTTGATGTCTTTGTAGAGTAGAAGCGTGGTCATGTTGAGTCTCCATCAAAAGTAATAAAGCATCAGCGCAGAATGATCTGGGCCAGCACTTGGCCGCCGTCCTGATCAGGCACCACATCCTTGAGGGTGTTGGCGGCTGTCAGGCTCAGGCTCAGGTGCCGGCCCCAGTTGAAATTGAGTCCGACGCCGACGCTCTGCAGGTCGATGTCGGTGATGCCCAGCTCCATGGCACGGCCATAGTCGAAGAACACAAAAGGCTGCCAACGCGGACTGTGACGCCACCAGGCTTCCAGGTTGAGCGTTGCCCCTTGAGGCGATGAAATGACGCCAGGGTCATACCCGCGTACGCTGCTGATACCGCCAAACTGGTAGAAGAGTGACGCTGGCAGCTCTTCGGTGTTATTGGCGAATTGCCAGCCGAACCGTCCGACCAACTCATACTGCTCGCCCAGAGCTCGCGATAGGTAACCCTGCCCATTGAGCAGGGCGTAGCTGCCGCTATCACCACTCACCGCGTTGTCCACACTGGCCTGACGCACGCGTTGCTCATAACGCAGGTACCAAGGCGCTGCCCGGTACTCGAGCTGGCCGCGTAGAAAGGCTTCCCGGGTATCTACTTCACTGAGGGTGAAGCTTTCGACGGTATTCTCTGAGTGCTGCTGGTTGTACCCCAGGCCACCTTGCAACAGCCAGTTGTCATCCAGCCACCAGGGCTGGTCAAACCCCAGGGTGTAGGTGCGCGACTCCCCTTCGATATTCAGTGCAGCCAGCGGCCCATCCTCCACGGTCATGCTGTTCCCGCCCACCTCGGCATAGGCCACCCCGTTCCAGCGGTTCAGCGGCCGGCTGTAGCGCAGACTGGCATATTGCGAACCTGCGGTTGTTACCAGCAGCAGGTTTAGGGCATCGGCCACGGCGGTCGGCGAAAACCAGGTGAGGCTGCCGCCATACTGCTCACGGCCAGTGCTTTCATTGCCATAGTTGTTGGCAAACAGGCTCCATTGCAGCGTTTCAGGCTCGAACGCCTCCAGCTCAACCGATGTAGTACCAAAGCGAGCGCCGGGGGCCAGGCTGGCCGTTACTTGAGGGCCAGGCGTGGTGGCATTGAAACGCTGAATCGCACTCATCAGCGCAGGACTGTCCAGGGTGCTGCCCGGCTGCACATTCAGGCGTTGAGCATAGAAACGCTCACCGACCTTACGCGTCTCTCCCTTCCAGGTGACCTGATCGACCTTCGCCTCGACCAGTACAATGCGCAACTGACCGTCTTCCAGGCTTTGCGCCGGGATCAATGCTCGCGCCGTCAGCTGGCCACGCGCTTCGTAGAGCGCATTGATCTCGCGCAGCAGCTGATTCAATTCGGCAAAGCCAATTTCACGACCGACGTAACCCTGGGCCAAGGACTCCAACTGCTCGCGAGGCAGATAGACCGAGGCATTGAAGGCGATACCCGTCAGTACGAATCGCTCGCCCTGATCCGGCAAAACCTGATCAGCAGGCGCATCACCGCGTAACGCCGGCACCTGCGTACGCCGGGCCCGCTCTTCGATACGCTGCTGTTGCTGAATCTGCTCCACCTGTTCACGTTGCAGGTTCGGGTTAACCAACCCGGGGACCTGCGGACCGATAGGCTGCGCAGCCTGTACGCTGATGCTGGCCAGCATGACCAACATCAGCCAGGCAGCACGCGGGGTGATCATCACAGGGACCAAGAAGCCACCTCATCTCCTTCCAGCCGCTCATCGGCTACATCAATATTGATACGGGTTTCCACAGGTGCCTGACTCCAGGCGGGCACCCAGACACTGCTCGGCACAACCGCTGCAGCCAGGCTATTGAGCAATGACGAAAGACGTACCAGCGTTAGGCCGCTCGACAGGTGCTGTTCGGCAAAGCGGGCCGCAGAAATACCCTGATACGGGACACCTGTGCTGGCTTCGCGGTTGATGCTGAAGTTCGGCACCACCACCTGATGGGTCAGTTTGCGGTGCAGGACATAGGCACTGGTGTCAGACAACAGGCTGCTCTGCTTGAGACTGAATGCTTTGTCCAGTTCGTACAGCTGCACATCGGCATCGGCCATGTAAACCGGGCTGGCATTGTCCATGCGCACCCTCGCTTGCGGAGTGCGCAATTCAAGCCGATTGACTCCGCGTGCATCACGCAAATCAACCTGTGCCGCCGTGGTGTCGATCAGCGCGTCGGCCACATAAAGACGCGGAGCGGCGATGCTGGCGGCATCCAGGCGCAACAACAGCGTGTCCGCAATCTGCTGCTCGGCGCTCCCTTGCACCCAGAGATCCAGTTGACCGCTACCGGTGTGTCGTCCGTAGAGCTGTATGTCACGACCATGCAGATCCAGGCGTTGACCAATGGCCGCATCGGCAACCCGCACCAGATTCCCCACCCACAGGCTCAGGCTCGGCGCTTCGGCCTGTTGCAGATGAATACTGGCAGCGTCTGAGCCACCCTGGCGAATGCCGGCACGAACCAGCGCACCCTGTTCGGCACGCAGCTCTGTGCCACGCACATCGAGCAGGCCATCAAGCAACGCCTGACCATTGGCGAGCAAACGCTCGAAGAAGATGCCCTCATCGGCTGTCCAACGCTGGTCACCGGCACTGCGACTGGTGGCCACACGAATCAAACCGCGCGACAGCAGATCGATACGCTGACTGGATGCCAAATCACCCAGTTGCAGGCGCGAACCTTCGACCTCAATACGCCCATTGAGGCTTTCCACCAGCGGCGCTTCGATGCTGCCTGTGGCACTCAGCAGAATGTCACCGGCCATCGCACGGCCCTCATATTGACCGCTGGAGCGGATATGCTGACCGACGCGAATATCGCCCTTTCGGGCCGTTAAGGTGACATGGCTAACAGCATCCACGGTCTGTCCAACCTGGATAGCATCGGCCAACCAACGTTGCTCTTCACCGCTGCGGCTATTCGCAACAGTGATCTGCTCAACGGCCTGCAGATCGATACGCTGACTAGCAGCCAGATCACCCAATTGCAGGCGCGCGCCGGTCATTTCGATACGCCCATTGCGGCTGTCCACCAGCGGTGCCTCGATGCTGCCGGCGGCGCTCAGCAGAATGTCACCGGCAATCGTGCGGCCTTCATACTGACCGCTGGAGCGGATGCGCTGACCGACGCGGATATCGCCCTTGCGTGCATTGAAGATGATGTGGCCGCCCGCATCTACGGCTTGTCCAACCTGAATGGCATCTGCCAACCAACGCTGCTCTTCGCCGCTGCGGCTGTTAGCAACAGTGATCTGCTCACCGGCCTGCAGATCGATACGCTGACTGGATGCCAAATCACCCAGTTGCAGGCGTGCACCTTCGACCTCAATACGCCCTTTGAGGCTTTCCACCAGCGGCGTCTCGATACGGCCGGAGGCGCTCAGCAGAATATTGCCTGCGACCGCCTGCCCCTCATACTGACCGCTGGAGCGGATGCGCTGACCGATGCGGATATCGCCTTGGTTGGCCTTGAGCGTGATGTGGCCACCGGCATCGATAAATTGCTCAATGTTGATCGTCTCACCGGCAACGATGCTCAGGTTACGCCCGGCCCTCACGCCCTCCAGGTCAACCTTGCCAGCAATTTCAAAGCGCAGATCACGGCCTGCTTCGGCAATACCTGTGATATTCAGGTCGCCGCCCAAGCCCACCACCAAATCACGCCCGGCTTTGAGCGAGTAGGTGCCCCCGAACAGCACCTTGGGCATGCTCAGGTCACCGTTGGCGATAATGCCAACGTCACGCTTGGCCTCCACCACCTGGCCGGTGATATTTCCATGGCCCTGCAGGAAATTACCGTTGGCCTGCAAGAAGATGTCCTCCTTGAGACTCTGCGCCCGACCAAAGCGCAGGTTGCGGCCAATCATGCGCAGTTCCAAATCTGCTTCGGCATTGCCACCCAGCACATCCCCGTCAGCATGCACCAACAGGTTACCAGTGGTTTTCAAATGAGCCGCCAGCAAGCCGGCTGGATCATTCGGGTCCATCGCGGTGCCGAAGCGGATGTGGCCCAGATGACCTGCGGCCGTGGTGAGGCTCATGTCGCCGCCACTGCGCCCCTCCATCACACTCAGATCGTCCTGGGTATGCGCCTTGAATTCACCCGCCGCGCTCACCCGGCCGAGCTTGGCACTGCCCGCCGACAGGTCAATCCGTTGCAGACGGCTGTGCAGCTCATCGACCGCCAGATGTCCGCCCGCATTCAGACGTAAGGCACCGCTGGCACTTTCCACGCGGCCAAAGGTCCCGCTGCCCAGGTCGGCACTGATATCACCCTGCGCCAGAGCGCTGTCACCCTGCCAGTGACCCGCGCCCTGCATGTTCAGCGTTCGCCCAACATCCAGCGAGCCAAAGCGCAGCGCGCCTTGAGCGCCAGTGTGCTGCAGGTCGGCATGACCGCTCACCACAGCGCGCTGCAGCCACATGTCCTGAACCACGCGCACCAACAGGTCACCATCAATGGCCAGGTCAGCCAATTGCGATGCGCTGCCTGCACGTAGGAGCGAGGTTTTTGCTTGCAAGCGCTGCAGCGCCAGATCCCCCGTCAGCTCAAGGTCAGCTTCTGCACCCACGACCAGGTGACCAATCTGCGCGGCAGTGCCTTGCAAGGTAAAACGGTCTGAGGTGGTTAAACGGCCCAATTGCAGCGTGTCATGCAGTTGCATGCTCACCGCGCCCCCCAGGTTGGCCTCGGTGATCTCGCTGCGACCGGCAGTCAGATTCCAGCCGCCGGTGGCGTCCAGTTGGCCCAGATTCAGCGCGCCATTGAGGGTGTGCCGGACTTGGCCGTTGACCGTGGCGTTGCCAATGCGTGCCGAGTCGGCCTGCAGGGTCCAGTTACCGGCACGGGTCAGCCGGTCGATTTGCACTGCACCGCTGTGCACCTGCTCCAGCGCGCCGGCAAAACTCGCCTCCCCCAGTACCGCGGATGCACTGCTCAGCTTGCCGAAGCCCGCCACGCTGAGCGTGTCGACACGCAGGGCATCACTCAGATTGACCGTCAGATTGCCGTTGCGACTGTGCAAGGTGCCGACGCTCAGCGCTTCACCGCTCAGGTCCAGATCACGCTCGGCATTCAGTGCAGTCAGTTCGAGCAGACCGCTGCCCTGCAGTTGAATGTCCCCGCCACTGCTGACCCGATCCAGGCGCAGATTACCCAGGCTGCGCAGCCACTGATGACCGGCACTGTCCAATGTCCCGCTCTGAATGCCAGCAGCCAGGCTGAGGAATAACCCACCGGTGACACTGTTGACCTGCAGCTGCCGGGCCGACAGCTCCAGCGGTTGCACCAGACTGCCAATATCACCCAGGCTGGAAAGACGCAGCAGACCACTGGCGTGCCAGCGCGTCGACGGTGCCCCTGCACTGAGGCGTGCGGCCTGAATATCCAGATCACCGTTGGCGACGCTGACATTGCCCAGGCGCACGTCGCCACCGCTGTTGAGCAGGACGCCCTTGTCGGCATCCATGCTGCTGCCGGCACTGGCCAGCCAGTCGCCGCTAACGTCCGCCACTAAGCCGCCAAGCTGCCACGTACCGCGCTGCTGCACCTCGCTGACTTGGCCCAGATCCAACATACCGTTCACGGCAACCGTGCCCAGATGCAGCACGCCCGGCTGACTGGACGCGCCTTGCAGGCCGCCGAGCCAGGCATCGGCACCCAGGTCGAGATTGATCTGTTGAGACACCAGCCCTGTGCCCAGTTGCAAGCGCTGCCCGCTGGCCCCGGTCAGGCCGCTGACCTTGAGGTTGATCTGCCCGCCGAGCAGGTTTTCACCCAGCTGACTGGCGGCGCGCAGGTTACCCAGCACCTGCAGCGACAGACTGTCCACGCCCGTCAGACGCTCCACGGCGAGATCGCCGTGTTGCACCAGGTTGAGCAGCCGTGCCCGTGCGGTGAGGTCGCCAGTGACCTCCATATTCAACGCCTGTGCGTTGCCGATACTGCCGCCGGCCGCCTCCAGGGTGACGTCATGACCACGAATGACCACCTTGTCGCCATTGCTACTGACGATGCTGCCATCGGTTTTCAGGCTGATGCTACGCCCGTTGAGCGCATGCACGTTGAAGTCCTGCTCGCCACCGAGGAACAGGTCCGTTTGCGCCGTAGCGGTAAGGGTTCCGCCGGCCTTGACGTTGACGTCATCGCGCTGAATCACCCGGATCAGCAGCGGGTTATTGGCATCAAATACGATGTCATCACGCTCAGCAGACGCCAGCGCCGCGCGCTGTTCGTTGCTCAGCGTAGCGGCCTGGCTCAGGTCGATGACAATCGCATCGGCTTTCAGGCGGCCAATGCGCGAGGCCTCCAGGGTGACGTTGCGACCCTCGATGTTGTTGGCCTCCTTGACCACCGAACCGCCATCGTCGCGGCGCAACAGATTGGCGGAAATCGAGTAGCGCAGTTGCTCATCCGTCCATTTAGCCGTCTGCTCCAGGCTGGCCAGCTCGCTGCCTTGCAGTTGGTAGGTGAAGTTCGCATCAAAACTGCCCGCGCCATACAGCGTATGCAGGGCTTGGTAGTCAGCGATTCGCCGCGCCTCCTCGGTGGCGATCTGCTGCACGCTCCAGCCCAGGCTGGTGAGCTGGTTGCGCTGCCCGTCCGTGAAGGCGGCCTGCTGGGCATCGAAACTCAGCGCCCCGCCCTGACGCATGCGCCAGTACTGCGCATACCGCTGCTGCCCGGCCTTGACCAAGGCATCACGCTGTTGTGCCAGCGCTTCATCGGCAGCACTGCCGGTCAGGCCCATGCTGGCCCAGAGTCGCTGCAGCTCACTCAGGGCGCGATTGTCGTAGTTCAGTTCGCTGTTGCCGTCATACAGGTCACCGGCACTGACCTTGAGCCAGACATCGCCACCCGCTTTGACCTGATCCAGCCAGAGGTTGCCACCCATTTCCTCCAGGTGGATATCACTCACGGCGTTCGCCCGCAGCAAGCTCTGGGCGCTGTTGCCCGAATCAATGCGCAGTGCATTGCCAGCGGCACCAATGCTGCCGTGGCTGGAGGTTAGGTTAAGGGTCTTGCCCGTCACCACCATCCCGGCCTGGCCGAGAATGTCCCCCTGGGCACTGAGCGAGAGGTGATTACCGCCGGCACTCAGGCGTGTCAGGTTGACACCGCCATTGAGGGCCTTGAGGTCGATCGAGCCGAACTGGCTGGAAGCGCCCAGGCTGCGGGTGGCCTCGACCCGCAAGGCCTGTTCGGCGCTGCCGATTGACTGCCCGACCTGCAGGTCGAGGTCACGCGCGGCAATCACCAGGCTGTCATTGTTCTGCCGCAGCGCTCCGTCGACCTTCAGCGATGTGCTGCCGCTGAGGTTGTACAACGAGCCACGCAGCGTCACATCCCCCTTGGCCACCAGGTCGATCAGCCCACTCTCGCTGCCGATAAAGCTGATGTTGATGGGGCGATCAGCCTGCACCGCATAGCGGTTGATTTCTTTTTCGCCCGAGCTGAACACCTTGGTCAGGGTGGTGCGGTAAACCTGGCACCAAATGAAATGGGTCTTGCAGTAGCCACCGGCGAATTGGTTGATCTTGACCGGATCAGCGGTGGTGTAAGTCTCGTTGACCCGGGAAATTTCACCGGCCCCAAGGCCGACACGGAACAGTTGCAACAGCGCGTTATCCGGATCCTCGTCCGCCAGTTGCAAGGCGGCATTCTGATAGATCGCGTTGAGCGCTGCGTCCTCGGCAAAGCGGTGGTTACGGATACGGTCTTTGTCGATCCGGTACAGACCCTGAGTGCTGCCCATGTACTCGGCCCCGGGAATGGCCGTGCTCTGGCCCTTGACCACTTTTTCCCAGGCCAGGGTGCCATCACCGGTCGGGATAAAGCCCCAGAAGGCATCCCAATACTCTTGCCGGGTGGTGGTGATGCTGTCGTCGCGCCCGGTCAGCCAGACGTAGGAACGCCCGGCCGTGGTGCTGTAGCTGGTATCACGGCCATTGCTGCTGCCTTTGTGGGTCAGCGGACCATTGCTCCAGCCTTCATAACGCTGCACCTGATCGCCCACACGGGTGTAAACCGTCGACCAGAGCCGATCACCGCCGGTCTGCTGCCCCTGTTCGCCACGCCCCAGATCGTTGATGCGCAGGGTGCCTTCCACGCCGCGGCCCAGGTCCAGCCCGGCCAGCTCCAGATGACGCGTGGTGTTGTTGGTGACGTGCACCTGGCTGAAACCGTCGAGCACCTTGAGTTGGCCATTGCCAGTGCTGAGGATGTGCCCGGTCAGCTCCATGTAACCGCCACCCACCTGCACCTGATCGAGCACGATGCTGTTGCTGTCGTAATCCCAGGCATACCCCAGAGTGCCGGTACGGGCATCGGTCTGCACCAGTTGCAAGCGGTTGCCAACGGCCTCTGCACGGCGCCCGTCTAGATTGGCAAAGCGCGATTCATCAATGGTCGCCCGCCAATCCGCGACACCGCTCTGGATCAGGCCATTGATGTTCAGGTACAGCGCATTGATCACCACGTTCTGCCCGGCCACCGTGGCCGAACCATTGCCGTTAACCGTGCTGCCGTTGTTGTTGAATGCCGGGTCGCCGCCGATGTGTACAAAGGCCTTGGGGTTGTTCAGGACAAAGTCCTGACCGGCGCTGAGGCTCAGTTTCTGCGCGCGGATATCGGCATTGGCGTAGATGCTGCCGTATTTGGCAGTCAGTTCGATCTCGCCGCGTTTGTTCAGCAGGCTGCCCGCGACATAGATATCGGCCGCGGGCATGCTCAGGCCGGACGCATCCTTGATGTTGTCAGCCGGGTTGCGCAGGTTCTGCACCACTATGCGTGGTGCAGCCGAGTTTTCCGCCACGGTCACGCTGCTGAAGGCCGCGTTGCCACTGCCCGGTTTGTTAGCGGCCTGAATGCTGGCATTGCCAGACATCTTGGCGCCATTGAAGAGCAACTGGCCGCCCAGGTGATCCGGGATTTCCAGCCCTTTGAGGCTAAGGAATGCCTCGCTGTGGTTGATGATTTCGATCTTCGCATCGCCCGGTGCATTGAGCTTGCCGCTGCCGATCAGGGCATCGCCTTGCACAAGAATATTGCCGGGCTTGGCCAATATCGGATCAATCTCCAACAGCCAGATTTTCAAGCCTTCCGGCAGGGTCCCCTCGCCGGAAACAGCACCGGGGTTATTGGCGACCGTACCGCCCATCTGCTCATACAGCTTGCTCAGGGTTTTGTTCAGCAGGGTACGCTCAGCTTCAAAAGCCGCCCGTTCAACCGCCGAAATACCGTAGCTGGCTAAGCGGTTATTGAGTTCCTGCAGGCGCTGCGTCAGCAACTGTGAGTATTCGCTTTGCTTGAGGCTCCAAGTGATGCCATCACTGACTTCCTGCATCACCGGAACGACGGTGAGCGTGCCTTGGGTCGAGGCATTGAGGCTGGCCGGGTTGACCTCCTGGCCATTGAGCAGGTACTTCAAGCCACTGATCACCAACTTGCGCTGGCTGTAAACGCCTGCATCCAACTGACCATCGATACGCACCAGACCTTGACCACTGTTCAGGGTGCTACCGCCGTTGATGTCCAGCGACACCTGCCCAACGATGGCACCCAGCAGGTCGGCGGCGGCCTGACGGTAGAGGTCACGGCCAGTGCCCTTGCCAGTCAGTACGCCATGCCCTTGCCCGGCATAGGCATGAATGTCACCCACGCTGCGCAGCCGGCTACCGGCGTTCACGTGCAGGTTGCTGGTACGCAGGTACTCTGCGGCGGCATCCGGGTCTGTCACCACAGGGAAGGCGGTGTTGTTCCACAGGTCAGTACGCGCCGTGAGCTCTGCACGGTTCATCGCGCCATCAAGGCCATAACCGGCCTGCAAACGTAGATCGCCATAGGCGAACAGCGCCGCATTGGCGTTTACGCGCGCCACATAGTCGGCCTTGACCCGCGCCAGACTGCTGCCGCTGGCCGCACCGGCTGCGCCGAACGTCTTGGCGTTAGCCTGACTGTCGATGACATAAGCACCGCTGGCAGCCAGCACCAGATCGCCGATGCTGTAGAGGTCGGCGCGCTCACCCACGCGCACCTCGGCGTTGCTCTTGAGCACATCGATGCGGGATTCGGCACGGGCAATGCTGATCACACCGCCACTGTCGAGTTTGACCCGGTCATAGCCATCAATACGGTTGAAGGCCTGAATTTCCAGTTTTTTCGGGTTGCGCCAATCACCGTCGACACGCAGCAACACGTCGTTGCCGACCAGACTGCTGGTATCCAGGGAGATCGCACTGAGGCTGCGCGCAGCCGCCGCATCGACCACACCACCGGAGCCGGATTGCACGTTATAGGCGCTTGCCTGGGGTTTGCTGACGTTGGCACGAGCGCTCTGGCTGTAGCCGCGGCTGTTGATGCGCGCGCCCTCCAACAACCGGGCACTGGTGGTCAGGTTGATGTCGTTCTGCGCATGGGCACCGCTCATGCCGAGCAGTGCCGCACTGCTGCTGTCGACAAAGCTGTTGAAGCGCGACTGCTGCAACGAACTGAGGGCCAGGCTGCCCACCTGCATGGCATTACCGAGCACACCACGTGCCCAGAAGCTGGCCAGGGTCGAACTGCTGTCGGCGGTTTTGCCAACGGCTGCCGCACCACTGACCAAGCCTCCCTGCCCCGCGCTGGCAACGGCCTGGTTGTCCTGACTGCCGAGTGCGTTGATCTTCACCGTGCTCAGGTTGCTCTCAAACAGACCCGCCACTTCGGCCAGTGTCTGCGACTGCGACAGTGCCTGCGCCACGGTGGCACCCAGCGCCAGCATGCCGACCAGCCGGCCATCGGCGGTGGCGCGCTGACGCACATCGGTTTCCGCCAAGAAGGTCCAGCTGCCCCCGTCAGCACCGGCAAAACGGCTGCTGGTACTGGTGCGCAACAGCGCCTTGCTGTTCGAGCGCGCGGTGGCCACGGCGGCGTTGGCAGAGATGCCCACACCACCGGCCAGGCTCTGCGCATGCACGGTCGCACTGTCCTGCCCGCCCTCACGCAGCACGCGGCTGCGCAGCTGACCGGTGGTGGCTGACAGCAGCACGTTGCTGCCAACCGTCAACTCGGCCTGGGCACTGTTCAAGGTGTCGACCACACTGCCGCCCACCGCGAGCAGACCGCCCAACGCATAGCCTTCGCTGCGGGCCTGCAAGCGCGTGCGTACCTGCGCATCCAGATCCAACGCCTGTGTGGCCTGCAGGCGGGCACCATCACCGATGCTCAACCTGGCCTGCGCCGTATCACGGGCCAACAACAGCAGGGCATTGGCGCCGCCTAACACACCACCACTGCTGCCCCAGCCATTCAGCTGGGCTGACCCTGCAGATAGCGCAGACAACAGGATGTCACTCGCCTGTAATGCAGCACCCGGTGCCACATCCAGACTGACCCGGCTGTCATGGGCGGCAACGCCCAACACCAGCCCGGCCCCGGCCAACCCACCGACCGCCAGCCCCGAGGCTTTCACCTGCAGGTTCTGGCTGTCACTGGTCTGCCCATTGAGGCTGCCCGTCAGCTGCACCGGCCCACCAAGGACGGAGCTCACGGCATTGTTCAACACCGCCGCCGCGACGGCACCGCCCACGGCACCGACAACCGCCGCCTGCCCACTGACCGCATTAACCAGCATGGCCTGGGTGTGATCACCGCTCTGTTCGGGGGTGTTCTTGTCCACGGCCGAGGCCTTGATGAGCAAGCTGGCGGCATTCAGCGTGCCGCGCAAAATCTCGGCGCTGACCCGCGCATTGGACAGGCTGAATGCCATGGCCGCGCCATAGGCACCGCCGCCCGCATTCAGACTGCCGGCTTGGTTACGGCTGGCCAGACGATCCTGAGCCTGTACCGAAGCCGCCCCACTGAGGCTGATCTGGCTGTCGCTGACCCGGGCTACGGTTTCATGCTTACGACTGCTGTTGCTCTGCAGGCGGTCACTGACGGTGACCTTGGAGCTGGTGTTGATCCGTTCGGCATCTGCCTTGTCGCTGACTGTGACACGCGTGTAGCGCTGGCTAGCGTCATCCCAGACCACCTCATCGTGATTCAACTCGGTCACCGGGCCGGTGCTGCTCAGCTTATCGAGTGTGGCCAGCGTGCCCTGCCCGTCTTTGTTCAGGTAACTCAGTGGATCAACCGTGCTGTCACCGGCGCTGACCTGAGTCGCGCCGCTGCCCAGCAATAACAAACCCAGACTGCCGCTGAGGCTGGCAAAGCCCAGACCACCCGAAGTGGTGAGCAGTTCGGCATAGCCTTCGCGCAAGGCATTCACGCTCAGACTGCCCGCGTGCACGGTGCTGCGGTCCAGCAGCGCGCGGGTTGCACTGTTGGCCACCACCACGTTGGCCGACGCGCCCAGCGCTGCAGCGCCCACCACTCCGGAGCCGACATTGCCGGTCACGCGCAGGTTGTCGTGGGCATTGATGTCGAGGCTGCTCAATGGAGCGGCCGGAGTGCCGAACAGGGCTTGGCTGGCACCGGCTTCAGTGGTGGTTTCCACAACCTGCACCAGCGCCGAACCGGCTACTGCACCACCACCGGCCGCGGCGCCCACCAGATTGCTGTGCAGTTCCGTGTTGCCACGCGCGCGAAGCGTAACGGAGCCGGCCTGAACACGGCTGTCGGCCAGTGTATTGGCAGCATTCACTGCCTCGCCGACCCACGCGCGGGTCACCGCCTGATTCAGCACCAAGCCGAAGTTGGCCCCCGCCCCCACCAAACCACCGGCCAGGGCCAGGGCATTGGCGCTGAACTGTTGCAGCGCATCGGCGCTGACCAACAGGCTGCCGACCTGCAACTCACTGCCTTTATCCACCCGTGCTTCGGTGGTGCCTTTGGCTATCACCAGGGTGGCGTTGCCAGCGGTTCCGACAATACCGCCGCCGGCACTGGCCAATACGCTGCTGACGAACTGAGTGGACGCCGCACGTACCTCGGTGGCGGCGCGACTGGCGAGCAGGGCACCGCTGATCAGCGCACGGGTTTCACGCTGAATCACCGTGGTGTCCAAGGCTGCCGCCACCGCCGCCACGCCGAGGCTGAACGACGCACTGGCCAGATAACTGGCGCTCAGCGCATGGCTGGCAGCGCCGACCAACACCTGTTGCGCTGCGGCCGCACCGGGAGCCTGATTGATTTGCGCCGCCTCGATGCTGGCACGGGTGACGCCACCGATGACATTGCTATTGCCCAAGCCCGAGACTGATGCGCTGTACAGCGGAACCAACGTAACCGAACCGACTGCGGCCAACTGGCCAACCTGCTGCACCGAACTGGCCTGCACCGCCAGCCCACGGAACTGCCGTGTACCCAAGCCCAGATTGGGAATCGGGTTGAATTGCTCGGCATCACTCCACAGCCGATCTGTGGCTTTCGGACCATTGAGCAACACACCGTTATCAATGCTTGCCGCCGCGCCCAGCGCCAAGGCGCTGACCTGGGTTTCAGCGCCACTGACCCCTGCAGTGGTACTGCTTTCAATCACGTTGACCGTGGCCGAACCACCGACAGACGCCGTACCGCTGGCCATAAAGGCACCCGCAGCACCGCTGATCTGATCCAACGTCCGCGCCGACACCGTGACGTTGTTTTGCGCGACGACCCAGGCCCCTTGCTCGATAAATGCCCGAGCAGAACTCTGGATCACGTTGGTGGCGGCCGACCCGCCCACCGAAGCCGTACCCGAAGCCGCGCCACTGATCGACGCCGAACGGATGGTCGAATTCGAATGTGCGACCACACTGAGGTCGCTGAGCAACCAGCTCTGTGCCGCCTTGCGCCCCTGTACACGGGCCTCCAGTTGGCTGGCCACGCGATTGACCGAGGTCGCCGCACCGACAGCCGCCGAGCCACCACCGGCGGCACCGCCGGATAGCGCCGCGATGCTTGAGGTGTCCAACGCCTTGACGGTGACCACGCCGGCCGTTCCCGCACTGCCATCGATCTGCGCGCGGGTCACTGCGCCGATGTTGTTGCTGGCATTGGACAGGGCCACGCCGCCACTGCCGCCAATGCTGCCGCTGACCGCTAGGGTGCGGATGGTGCCGGCGCTGGTGGCCAGCACATCGACTGCCGAGGTGCCGGCCGCGACGGTGCTGTCGAGAATCCGCGCAATCCGCTGCTGTTCGATGGTGCTGATGGCGACCGCGCCGGTGCCGGAACCGCTGCCGCCCACCTGCACATTACCGGCGGCGGTGTAGATGTCCGCTGCCCCATCGGTCACCTTGACCTCGACGCCCTGAGCACCGCTGACGGTGCTGCTGTCCAGGCTGGCGCGCTCTTCGCCCTTGATCACATTGATCGACAGCGACGCACCAACGGCCGCCGAGCCGGCACCGCCGCCCCCCACCGCCAGCGAGCGGATACCCGATGCGCCGCCACTGCGCAGACTCAGCGCACCATTGAGCTGCAACTGACTGCCGCTGACTTCAGCAATGCGCTTAGCCAGAATGATGTTATTGGCGTTGGCCACGCCCACCGAAACGTTACCGGCCCCGCCCACGGTACCGGCCAGGCTCCAGATTTCCCGGTTGCCACGGCTGGCATTGAGCTCAAGACGGTTCAGTTCGATGTGGCTACCCGTGATGCTGGCCGTTTCGCTGCCTTCAATCACGTTGCTGGTGGTCGAACCGGAAATAGCCGCCGTGCTGGCACCGGCACCGGAGACGGCGGCGGCGTAAATCGACTGATCCAGGCTGGCAGACAGCGCACCGCTGGCAAAGCCACGGATATCACTCTGCGCAATCGAGGCACTGCGCTGAGCGCCAATGCGGTTGACCGAGAACGCACCACCGACACCGGTATTACCCGAGCCGGTCACTTGCCCGGACAGCGACGCAATCAACATGCCCTGCCCTTGTGCCGCGTCCAGTGTGAGGCTCTTGCCACTGCCGCTGGTGCGCAGGTAACCGCCACTGACGCCGGCGCTGTCGCTGCCGTCGATGTTGTTGACCACCACCGAGCCGCCCACCCCGGCCGTACTGCCACCGACCGCATTGACCCCAACGCCCCAGATCTCGCCATCCAGCCCGGACGACAAGCTGGCCGAACCGCGCAGATCCACTTCGCTGTCATTGACCTCGGCCTTGCGCGTGGCTTCGACCAGGTTGATCGCCACCGCCGAGCCCACGCCGGTGTTGCTGCCACTGGCGGCCAGGTTGAAGGCCAGCGACCAGATGCTCGCGCCCAGACCGGCCTGTGTGGTGCGGATGTTCAGGTCATCCGCCAGCACTTTGGCATTGCGCAGGTTTGCCAGGGTGGTGTCGGCAATCCGGTTGAAGGTCATGGCCCCGCCAACGGCGACATTGCCGGAGGTTACGGCCGCTGACAGGGCCGCGCTGATGATGCGGCTCTGCTGGGCTGCATCCAGGGTCAGGTCGCCGCCCAGTTCATAGCGGCCTTTTTCCAGCACGGCTTCAACGCGCTGCTGCATGTCGCTGATGCCTACCGCGCCGCCCACAGCCGTGGAGCCGCTGCTGCCAGTGATATTGCCCGCCAGCGAATAATGCCCACCGCTGCGCTCGGCGCTGATGCGCAGGTTATTGGCCTTGAGCGTGCGACCGCCCATGTCCAGACCTGCCAGCACATTGCCGCGACCAATCAGCGCCGTGGCCGAACCGGAACCCCCCACCTCGGTGCTGCCCGCACCGGAAACCGCAGCCGCCAGCACATCGGCACTGTGCCGCGCGGCAATCGTCAAATCGCCACTCAGATCGACGTTACTGTTGGCCAGTTGAGCGGTGTATTCGCTGCCGGAATACACCAGCGCGATTGAACCGCCCACCCCGGCCTTACCGCCGGATGCCCCCAGACTGCCGGCCACCGCCAGCACCGCTTCGCCAGCGATTTGCCCCTCGAACAGATTACCGGGACCGTTCTTGCCGTTGAGCAAATCCTTGTCCACTTCACCACTGACCTTGATCGCCGACACGGTATTTCCGCCGCCCAGATCAAGACCGCTCTCCAGCAAGGTACCTTCGGCAGCCGTGGAAAACAGACTGTCCAACGGCGAAGCGCCGGAGAGGCTTTGCGCCGACAGGTTCAACGCCCCGCCTTGCAGCGAAGACAACAGCGCCGGGGACGTGGCGTTCGGTTTATACGCGTCGACACGCGACTGAATTTTGTTGGCCAAAACCAGTGTCAGCAGCGAGCCAGCACCGGCGCCACTGTCGCTGCCCGTGCTGACGGCACCGCCCAGCGCACCGGCCAGCACCCGTGAGGCGCTCGCTGCGGTGACATCCATGCGGGCGAAGTTGCTCGCCTCACTCCCCAGCCATTCCGCCGCCAGGGTATTGGCCAGCACCCCCACCACCAGCGAACCGCCGGCACTGCCACCGTTGCCCTTGCTGCCGGCAAACGCGCCGCCACCGAGCATCACCCGTGCACGGTCGTAGGCGTTGACGGCGATCTGGCCGGGTGCCGCCTGGCGCTGTTGCACCTGACTGTTCTCCACCAGCGCGCGGGTACGGTTGCCCATGTACGCGGCCGAGCCGGACAGCGAAACCGCGACATTTTTATCAGTACCGGCGGTGGCCACGGACAGACCAAGACCAAGCGCGATCTGATCACCGGCACTGAGGGCCTGCACCTGCAGCAGGTCATTGCCACGCAACAGCACGTTGCCCACCCGCGCATCGGTCTCATTCATCAGGTGGTTGTAGGCCAGCGCGCCCGACAGAGCGGCACTGGATTCACTCTTCTGCTTGCCCGCCAGAGTCAGCGCGCCGGCACCGGAACCACTGAACTGGTGCGTCTGGTTGAGGGCCAGCACGTTGACCTTGCTGCCGCCGTCGGCTGGGTCACGCGGATCGAGCACGATATCGCCCAGATCCGCCTTGCTGCGCTGACGCGACACATTGATGGTGGCCGAGCCAGCAGCAGCCAGGGCGAAGCCCTTGCCGGACCCGCCCGAGTCGTCACCACCACCATCCGGACCACCACCCGCGTCTTTCTTGCTGAACAGCTTCTTCATGCTGTCCCAGCCACTGGCAATTTTCTCCGGGGCTTCGGTCACCGCATCCTTGAGCTTGCCGGCCGCACTGGCCAATGAACTCAGTGCCGGAGTGACGTTGATCACGCCGACGGTAATCGACTGCAGCAACGCCTGACCAAAGCTGTCGGCCAGCTCTACCGTGGGCTTGCCAATATCACCGGCCTTTTTCGTGCCTTCGTCCTGTTCTTTCTGCTCATCCTTGCCCTTGGCAATGGCTCCGGCAATGGCAAAGGCTCCGCTCTGCCCTGAGCTGAGCGCCTGCACATCCAGCACGTTGGCCTTCCATACCCCTTTACCGCTGACATCCAGACCTTGCCCCAGGGCCGCCGGTCGCCAGTTCAGGTTGTTGCCCACCAGTGCATTGACATCCGTGGTCAGCACATTCAGCGCCAGGCCACCGCCTACGCCAGCGGTACCACCCAACGCCACAGCACCGGCCGCCGTCCACAAGCCCAGGCGGTGTTCTGCATGCACACCGATACGCTTGGCGTCGATGCTCGCGGTGTTATGGATGGAGGCATTGACCGTCGAGGTGAGGGTATTGGCCACGGCGGCGCCGTTGGCCGCCGCACTTACCCCATTGCCGGCAGACGGGCTGAGGGCCAGGATCAGGTCATCCTGCAACGCCTGGACCTGCACCCCGCCAGCCTTGACCACCGCCTGCGCGCCGATACCGGCCACGGCCTTGCTGGAAACAGTCTGAATATTCAGCGCACCGCCAAGGGCCGATGGCTTGGAGTTTTCACCCGGGGCCGACTCGCCCCCTACAGCTGTGCCGAACAGGAACATGCCGATATTGCCGGCAATGGCCAATTGGCCGAGCTGGTTACCCGTGGTCACCGTGATGGGTTGCGCCCAATCCCAGCGGCGGTTGGCCACCATGGCGCTGGGCGGAATCAGCAAGCCCTGGGCATCGCGCAAACCGACCAGGGCATCCAGCGGTCTGCTCTGCCAGGCGAGTTCATCATTGACCAAGGCTTCCAGGCGAACCCGGTCCCCGACCCAGGCGCGGGTATCAATCAAATTGGTCAGCACCGAGATGGAACCGGTGATCGCCAGCTCATCGGAGGTGCCCTGGGAGTTGGCGTACTGGGTGGAAAACTTACCCGCCAGGTCACTCGGCCAGCCTCCCAGGCTCATCATGTTCTTGCCGATATCACTCAGCGAACTCCAGCGGTCGAAGCCGCCGAGACTCAAGGGTTGGATGTACTGAGCGCCCAGGCCGATGCGCTGGGCAGTGATCTGCGCGCCATCGCCAACCAGCGCGCGAGTGCCCTGATTCAGGGTGGCAATCGCCACGGCCATGCTCAGTGAATAGTCATTCTGGTCCGAGCCATTCTTGGAGCCGTTTACGGTGCTGTTGACCAGATTGTGCAGCTCGCGAATTTCCTGCAGGGCGGTAAGCCCGAGATTGCCGCTCAAGTTGAGCTGGGTGTTCTGGCCGATGCTGGCCTCGGCTTGCTGATCACTGACCACCAACCCCAGCGAGGCAGCCAAACGGAATTTGCTGTCCGTTGGCTGAGTCGGATTCACGTCCTTGAACTTGCTCAACACATAGTTCTTGATCGGATCAACCGTGCCAATCGCACGAAATTTAAGGAAGTCCGCCAGGCCTTTACCGGCCTGCGAGGTCGCTTCGTTCTGCTGGCGTGACATCAGGTTGGTGGCGCTGACGTCCAGATGACGCGCCCCGCTGAGGTTGGCCTTGAAATCGGCCTGCGTGTTGCCTTTCAGCACGCTGAGGGCCAACACCGCACCACCTGCAGCGCCGTTACCCAGGGATTTGAACACCGCCTTGTTGCGGATAGCCTGTTCAGTCAGGGCCAGCAAGCTGACATCCCCACGCGTACTCAGCGACGCTCCGCTGTTGACCTTGGCCGTGGTGCTCAAATCGGTATTGGCCATGGCAAAAGCAAAGCCGGTGGTGGTGGCCTGCTTACCTTCGGCGTCGTGCCCGTTGGTGGCTTCCGACTCTACAGTCAGGGTGTTCTGACTGTGCGCCTGCAGTGCGATGCCCTGCTCACCCTTTAGCGTGGCACCCGACTTGACCTCCACGCTGGTGGCGCCGCTGATGCGGCCAAAGGCCATACCGGCGTTGAAGGGAATCAACGATTGCACAACCGGAATGGAGAAGCTCTCTGTTGTCACTGTGCGCGTACTGTCGGCCTTGACCAGCAACTTTTGGCTGGCATGCAGGTTCGCGCCGTCAAGCACTTCAATCTTGGAGTCGGCATGACCGATCGACACGGCGAGGAAGGGAATCAGCGCAGACAGCTCGCTCAGGTCGGCGGGGTCTGCACCCAACGCCTTGAGCTGGTCGGGATTGCTCAGCGAACCAATCCCGGTAATCGGCCCCATGATGTCGCCGACGATCTTTTTCCAGGCCTCTTCATCGCTCCAGCCGTTTTCATTCTTCATCTTCAGAATGTCGGCTTTGACCGCGGCACTGTCGAACAGCGAGCTCAGTAAGCCTGGGTCAACAACCGCCACAGCATTGCTGTTCAGGGCGATATTGCCGCCCTTGAGCGTACCGGCGACCTTGACGCTGGCATCGGCCGCCGAATAGCCGCCCAGTTGCTTGCTAATGGCGGTGGCGCTGACCTTGATATCCCCCTCGCGGAAGTCATCGGCGTGGCTGGCATCCAGTACGGCATTTTTCTCGATGTTGACGCTGGCAACGCCGCGGTCAGGTGCCAGCAGCGAGTTCGGCTTGGTTTTTAGCGTCTGGGTAATTTCATCTACGGTCTTGGCATCGTCGCCTTCGCAGAAGGTGCAGGCACCATCACTGATGGCGCTGACCTGAATATCCCCGGAGCGCCCACTGCCGGTGGCCCGCGTATCGACCACGGCACCGCTGCGCACATTGATGGTGCTGCCTTCAAGCGTCACTTTGCCGCTGTTTTTGCCGGCTTCGCCCTGGCTGCGCACGCGGGCGGATGCCGTCAGCTCCAGGCTTTGCCCGCCCGACACCGAAACACTGGCCCCACTGCCATCGGCCATCAGCGCCGCCAGTTCACCGGAGATTACCGCCGAGTCACGGCCGACGATGCGCACCGCACCATCGGCTCGCTGCGCGGCCTGTCCCACGGACAAACCGGCGGTGTTGACCGTGCCTTTGAACACGGCATCAGCAATGTCCTTGCCGCCTTCAACACGCGCCCCTTGAGCCACCACCGCCGCAGCACCAAAGATATTCACCGAGCCTACGGCATTGATCTTGCCCTTGATCTCAACCTTGCCGCGTTCTGAACCCGGCAGGTCGGTCAGCACGCCTGCGTCGTTGTACTGGCCGTTCTTCAGGTCGTCGACCAGTTGGCTCGCGCCTTCGGGCGTGACCACACCCACCGCCGAAGACAGCTGCTGCATCTGCTGCGCCGAGGGCGTGGTGATGGTCAAACTGCCGACGTTGATGACACCGGTGCTGCCCACCACCATGCCATGGGGGTCGGCAAAGATGATGTTGCCGCCAATCCGGTTGCCATCGGTCAGCACACCGTTGAGCGTGCCATTGATCACCACACGTGAGTCATGCACCAGGTTGACCAGATTGCTGGCCCCGCTCGGCACATAGAGGTTTACGGTATTGCCGTTGCCGACCTGGAAATGACTGAAGGAGTTAAAGCCGGTCTGCCCACGCACCGTGCCGGTGGTGATATCCGTGACATTGCCCTTGACCGCAATATTGGTTGCCGTGCCCGGAAACTGCACCAGGGTATCGCCCACCTGGTAGGTGCCACCGGCCGCAACGATAGTGTTCGTGTCCGCCCAGGCCGTAGGCACGCCCATGCCGACCAGAATGGCCGCGGCCAGGCGCGTGGGCTGAAACGGTTGCTTGGGCTGTTCACGAAAGGTCGAACGAGGGGCGGGGCGTTTGACCAACATGGCGGACCTCACTGTCACGAATGGAGATATCACGAGTAGTGAATTCTCTGGTTTCGCTATATGTGAGTGCTAGGAAAGGCCATTCACGCTTGTGAACCCTTGTTCACAATTAACCAGCAAACGACTTACTGACTGATTTCGGCCTCATTGGCCAGGCGGTAACCCTTGCCGTAGACGGTCATGATCAACTGGGGGCGGTTGGGCGAGACTTCCAGCTTGCGCCGCAAGCGCACGATCAGGGCATCCACCGTGCGCACGTCAACGTCTTCGGTATCTTCCTGGCCACGGCGCAGAAATGTCAGCAACTCATGACGATTGACCGCATGCCCCCGGCGCTCAATCAGCCCGATCAAAACAGCGAACTCACCCGGTGTCAGGCTGACATCCACGCCATCCTGATTGACGATATGACGCCGCAACAAGTCGATACGAAAACGCCCCAGGCTCAGGCTGTAGTCAGACTCACGGTCACCGCCACCGCATCGGCGCAGAAGGCTGCGCACCTGGGCCAGCAGAATGCCCAGGTTAAGTGGCTTGGTCAGGTAACAATCGGCTCCGGCCTCCAGCCCAACGACACGGTCGTAATCCTCATCGCGCACCGTCACCAGAATCACACCCAGGTTGGGCTGGTTGCGCCGTAACTGTGCCGTCACGGTCAGCCCGTCCAAATCCGGCAGGCCAATGTCGAGCAGCACCAGTGCGGGCTTGAGGCGCTCCACCATGAGCAGGCATTGCCGGCCGGAGTCGGTGGAATAGACTTCAAACCCTGCGTTCTGCAGATACAGCACCATCATCTCGCGAATCTCTGGTGCATCTTCGACCACAACAAGCCTGTCAATCATTGACCGTGCACTCCCCAAAAACTGGCGCGGATTCTGACGCAAAGATCAAACAGTGCGCCAGCTATTCGCGATGACCACCTGGCGGCTGCTGTTCTTGCAGGACACGCGCACGCAACAGCTGCAGGTGCCGTTCAATCGCGTCCAGCAGGCCTTCGATCTGATCGGTTTCATGCGTGGCATCTGCTATCCGGGCAAGATTATCCAAGCCAAAGTTCAGGGTGCTGCCGCGCAAACGATGGCACAGCACGCGCAGTTGATCGCGCGCCTGAGGGCCTTGTGGCAACTGGGCCAGGGCGTCGTAGGTTTGCTGCAGGGAGTCCACCAGCGTGGGCAGCAAACGATCGAACAGCGCCGGCCCCAACCAACCGCGCAACACCTCCAGTCGCGCTTCGGAGATATCGTCGTGCTCGCCGCTGGGCAATGCCGGCAGGGCGTCCCAATCCTCAAGCACGCGGAGCAGGTCATCGCGGCGCAGGGGTTTGGCCAGCACGGCACTCAGCCCGGCCTGACGCCACTGCGCGGGATCAAGATCGTTGGCATTGGCGGTCAATGCCACCAATTTGGCGGCGCTTTGGGGATGCTGTTGGCGAATCAGCCGACTGGCAGTCAAACCGTCAATATCGGGCAGGCGCATATCCATCAAAACTAAGTCGAAGGTGTTCACGGCACAGGCCTGCACGGCGTCCTGACCGGTGCTGGCGGTGCACACCAGGCAACCCCAGCGCTCCAGCAATTCGGCGGTGACTAACCGGTTGATTTCGACATCTTCGACCAATAACACGCGCAAACCCTGCAGCAGCGCAGAGTCTTCCAGGACCAGCCCAGGCGCTTGCGCATCCGGGAACGGTAAGGCGATGTCGATACAGGTTCCACGCCCAGGTGCGCTGTCCAGCGCAATCACAGCGCCCATCAGATCGACCAGCCGGGCGGTGATGTACAGCCCCAGACCAATACCGGGCTCAGCCCGCTGCGCATCCCTGACAAAGGCATCAAAGATATGCGGCTGCAATTCGGTGCGAATACCGGCGCCAGTGTCCTTGACCCTTAGCGCCAGTCCTGCACCCCGTCGCGTGAGAGTAATTTCAACATAGCCTTCTTCGGTGAATTTAAGAGCGTTGCCCAGCAGGTTGTACAAGACCTGCCGCAGCGGTTGCGGATTACCTAGCACATACGCCGGCAGCTGAGGATCACAGCGCGTGAGCAGACTCAACCCGCGCGCTTCGGCTTGTGGCCGGAAGATCGCAGCGCAGTCCTCGATCAATTGCACCGGAGAAAACACTTCGCGCGGCGGCGGCTCCAGCTTTTCCGCGCGCGACAGCAGCATCAATCCGTCCAGCACATCGGTCAGGCTCTGCGCGGCCACCTGCACCGTATCCAGCCGGCGTTGTTGCTCGGCTTGCAGGCCATCGCGGGCCAGCAGTTGCAAGTGCCCTTGAATGGCCACTAAGGGGGTCCGCAGCTCATGGCTGAGCATGGCCTGCCGTTCCAGTGACTGACGAGCCTCGTGCAGGGCCTGATCGCGCGCCACGGCCAGCGCCTGGGTGCGCTCATCCACACGCGCTTCAAGTGAGGCGTTCAAGCGCTGCAGGTCTTCGCGCAGTTCATCACTGCGACGCAGCGCAGCCGTCACCCGGCTGCCGACCACCATCCCATGGGAGAGCAAGAAGAGCAAAACGCCCACGGGGATCAGGTTCAGCGTTGGCACGTTCAACGAGTACATCATCAGGTCGTTAACAATGGTCACATCCAGCGCCACCATGCCCAACAAAACCACCGCCGCTCCGGCGCGTTTGCGATAAGTAGCCAGGCACAGGCACCCGAGAAAATACAGCTCGCAAAGCAGCAACCAGAGGGCGCACGGATCACGCAGCAGGGTGAAAAAAGACGCCGGCATAAACAACGTGAGCGCGGCCCCCAGTACTCCGACGCCGATCATCACGCGCAGCACGCGTAAGGACAGCTCGCTCGGGAACAGCCGCAACAGCAATACCCCGTAAGCAGGCGCGAACAAATGCCCCGAGAGGTATTCAATGCGATAGATCCACAAGGCAGGCAGCTCAAGGTAGTAGTCCAGCAACTCGCCACTGGAAGCTGCACGCATACCAGCCAGCACCAAAATGGCGGCAAACGGCACACCACCCAGAGAACGGGCCGCGCTGCGATCCAGCAACACCATGAACAACGCCATCATCAACGTGGCGCCGACACTCACCAGGTACAAGGCTTGTTGACGGCTGACATCCAAGCGCACGTTATCCAGCGTGCCTGCACGCACGACCATGTCGATACCGCCTTCATGGTGAAAGTGGTTGGACAACTCCACGCGCAGCGCCACGCGGACGTGCCCCATGGGCAAAGGCACGATGGCAGATTGCAAGCGGGCCACCTCATGTTCGGCATTACCGGGGCGACCGCGTTCCAACACCAGCACATCATCGACCCAGACCCGCGCCGCTGATTTGAGATCGTCGAAATACAGCGCTAAGGGTCGCGAATGCTCAGGCAGCAGCACGACCGTACGCAGTTCGATATGACCAAAACCCACCTGTCCCCAGGGCTTGGCTGTGCCCTCCGACCAGGTGAACGGCAGTTGGATCAGGCCTGCTGCACGCTGTGGTTCAAGCCATTGCAATTGCCACTGTCCCGCCAGCACCTGATAGGGCTGCTGATCGGGCTCCCAATGGCGCAGGTCATTAACGGCCGCGGCCTGGCTATGGGCGGTAAAAAACAACAGGACCAAGGCTAAAAGTACATAGAATCGCAGCCTGTACCACGCTCGTCCGTTTGCCATCATCGCCAGCCCTGTGCCAAAAAGCCGATTATAGGAACGCCAATGCAGTGCCAGGCAATAACGGCGGGCATTAAACAAGACAACCACAGCAGGCATTGACCCCGTCACCTGCCGTTAACCCGATGAAGCCCTATGCCTCTCAACGAAATGCTGTTGTTACTGCTCGCCGGTTTTGCCGCTGGTGGGATGAATGCCCTGGCCGGTGGCGGCACGTTTTTCTCCTTTCCGGCGTTGCTCGCTGCGGGTCTGCCGCCGGTGACGGCCAACGCCACCAATGCCGTGGCGCTGTGGCCGGCCAGCCTGGCCGGGGCCTGGGCGGCGCGGGATTCGCTGCGGCCGTTGGGGCGCTATTTGCTGCCGTTATTGGCGGCCGGGCTGGCCGGCGGCTTGCTGGGTGGGCTGTTGCTGCTAGTTGGCGGCGATGCGGTGTTTGCCAAGCTGATTCCCTGGCTGCTGCTGGCCGCCACTGCGCTGTTTGCCGCCAGCCCCTGGCTTAGCCGCTGGTTGGCTGCTCGCCGCGCCGAGGCTGCACAACCGCCGCACGGCCCACTGTCACTGGCCGCGCATGTCGGCGTATCGATCTATGGCGGTTACTTCGGCGCCGGCATGGGCATCCTGCAATTGGCGGCATTCTCCATCGAAGGTCACCCGCTGGCCCGCGCCAATGCCCTGAAGAACCTGATTTCCGCGGTGATCTACAGCGTCGCCACCGCGACTTTTATCATTGCCGGCCGAGTCAGTTGGTATGAGCTGGTGATTCTGCTGGTGGGCGCCACCGTCGGCGGTTATGTCGGCGGCGCACTGGGCCAGCGTTTGCCGGCCAAGTTCCTGCGCTTGCTGGTGATCAGCGTGGGCAGCGGGATGACGCTCTATTACTTCTGGGCGACCTATTTCGCCCAGTAGCCATCACTGCTTACCGCGCTTGCGAAACTCAACCGGAGTTTCGCCGACCCAACGCTTGAAGGCGCGGTAGAAGGTGCTCGGCTCAGAGAAGCCGGTGCGCTCGACGATCACTTCGATACGCTCGTCGGTGTTCAGCAGCAGGTCCTTGGCCAAACGGCAACGGTAGTCGGTGACCAGGTCGTTAAAGCGCACCCCAGCCATCGCCAGGCGCTCACGCAGCCGCCGCGCCGGCATGTTCAATCGCGCGGCAACCTGCTCCAGGGTCGCGCCGCTGTCGACCAGCAATTCGCCGATCAACTCACGTACCTTGCGCACCAGGTCCAGACGTTCGACTTCAGCCAGCTGCCGGCGCGCCAGCGACTCGTGCATGCGCAGTAATTCTGGCGCAGCGTGCCGTGAGGTCTTGTCCAGCACCGAGGCATTGAACACCAGCGCGTAACGCTCGCCGCCCAGTTGCGCCGGGCAGCCGTAGACCTGCTGATAGCGCTCGGCCGGCGCACCTTCGGTATGCATGAACTGCACTTCATAAGGGGTGAAATCACCTTCGGTCAGCGCATCAAACAGACGGATCACCGCGCCGGCGAGCATCTCAGGGAAGTGTCGCGGCGTGCCGGGAACCAGCCCAAGTAGCAGCACCGCGCGGTCGTCCTGCACCTCCAACTTGGCATTTAGGGTGTCGGAGAGCAGACGCACATAGCGCAGGGCATGGCGCAGGCCTTCACCGAAGGTTTCACTGGAAAGAAACAGGTATTCCAGCAGCAGGCCGTGAAAGGCCGGCAGGTGCTGAGCCAGGTAGAGGCCGACATGCTCTTCGCCGCATTCGTCGATGGCCGCCTTCCAGAACAGCGCCTGGGCGGCATGCGGAAAGCGCCCGGCAGGCAGACCACCAGGCGGCAGGCCAACGCGCGCCAGCACCCGATCAGGGTCGGTACCGCTGGCACGCAGGGCGTCGATCACGGGGCGCATCAGCGCCACGTCGTCAGTCAGGTCACGCATATTGAAGAGTTCTTATTGTGTGCGAGGCGCGGCCATCTTAGGCAGCTTTAGGCCATGCGCTCAAGGCGTGAATGCAGGCAATTGACTGCCCCGCCACATAACCAGGCAGCACGGCCAATGCAGATACAGGCGCGCCATCTAAGCTGCTGCCACCGTTCTGAGGAGTGCCCCCATGGCCATCGACTGGCTCGACCTGCCCGCCCCGCCCGCGCTACCCGGTCTTTTTCTGCGCGCCGCCCTGCGCCGCCGTGTGACCGGCCGCAGCCTGCCCGAGCTGGGCGTGCGCTGCCAGGTCACGGTAGACCCCAAGCACCTGGCGCGCTATCGGCAGATCTGCGGCTTTAGCGATAAGCATCGGCTGCCCGCACCCTACCCGCATATTCTGGCGTTTGCCCTGCAAATGCAGTTGCTCACCGATACGCGCTTTCCCTTTCCGCTGCTCGGCCTGGTACATCTGGAAAACCATATTCGCGTGCTGCGCCCCCTCGGCGGTCTCGGGCCCTTTACCGTCAGCGTGCAGGTGCAAGACCTGCAGCCCCATGACAAGGGTGTGACCTTCAGCCTGATCACCCAGCTGCACGACCAGCTCGGTCTGCTTTGGGAAGGCGATAGCCGCATCCTCTGCCGTGCCCTGCGCCTGGACGGCAAGCCAGCCGAACGCGCAGCCGAAACCACGCTTACCCAGACCTCCCTGGCCCACTGGCGCGCCCCCGCAGATATCGGCCGGCGCTATGCGCGCATCGCCGGCGACTACAACCCGATCCATATGTTTGCCGCCACCGCCAAGTTGTTCGGTTTTCCCCGCGCCATTGCCCATGGCCTGTGGAACAAAGGCCGCGCCCTGGCCGAACTGGGCGCACGCCTACCGGATGCCGGTTACAGCGTGAGCGTGCGCTTCCAGAAACCGGTGCTGTTGCCGGCAGAAGTGCGTCTGCTGGTCAGCGAGCCCGGCAGCCATGGCCAGTTCAGCCTCCTCGGCCAGAATGATCTGAGCCATATGAGCGGCAGTTGGCAGCCGCTGGACTAGGCGCACCGCAAGGGTTGGCGTTTTTGCGGGGGCCGATTATCGTGTCGACTCCTGCGCCCACGCGGTCATGGTTGACCCGCACGGCAACTCCAATGGATCAGAGAGCCTCAGCATGAAAAACACCGCCGTACTTGCCACGTCCTTCGTCCTCGCCTGCAGCGCACTGCAGGCCCATGCCCTGGACGCGTCCGGGCAGCGCTATGTCAATCAGCTGGTGCAGGGCGGTCCGGTGTCGATTCGCGAGGCCGCGCAGAGCATCTACCACAGCGGCTACCGTGACCAGGAAACCCTCGACGTCGCCGCCGAAGTGCTGCTGCAGAAGTACCGCAGCGCCTCTGACAACACCACCTCCGACGCCCTCGCCTGGGTCTGCAAGGCCTTGGCCAGCTCGGGTAACGGCCGCTACAAACCGGTGCTGAGCGAAGTGGTGGCCAACTCCGACAACCGCAAGCTCGACCGTCATTGCGAGAAAGCCGCTGACAGCCTTAGCGCCGGTGGCGCGCCTTACACTGCAGGCAGTGTCAACCTGGACGCCTACCGCGCCGGCCAGGGCCAAGCGGCTACTAGCACGCAGACGCTGACGCCCGCTGCTGCACCAGCGACCGCCGCCCAGGGCAGCGGCTCGTTCAGCGATATACGCACCGGTATGAGCATGGATGAAGTCAATGCGCTGCTCGGCGCGCCGACCGCCACCTTCTCGCACCAGACAGGCAAGGCCTGGATCCCGTTCAACTTCAAAGGCAAGGACGTCGCCCGCGTGGTGTCGCTATATAAAGGCAAGGGGCGCATCACGTTTTCCCAGGAAAGTGTCTATGCCAACGTCTGGCGCGTGCTGGAAGTGACTAACAACCCGAACGAAAGCGGCTACCCATAACCTGCGGTATCGGTTTGCCGGCTTGAAGACCGGCCGGCAAACCCCGAAGCTATGCTCCTCTTTGCTGGAGCGCCTGATGAACCTCGCCGAACTGACCACCCGCATGCACGCCATTCGTGACCACAACGACTGGCGGCCATTCCACAGCCCGAAGAACCTGGCCATGGCCGCCAGCGTGGAAATGGCCGAGCTGGTGGAAATCTTCCAGTGGCTGACCGAAGCGCAGTCCCGCGAACTACCAGCTGAACACCTGGCCCATGCCGGCCAGGAAATCGGCGACGTGATCCTCTACTTGGTGCTGCTGTGCGGCGAGCTGGGTCTGGATATGGAACAGGTGGTGCGCGCCAAGCTGGCCGACAACGAACGGCGCTTCCTCGGGAGCGCATCCAATGAGTGACCGTCACTTCGACGAACTGGCCACGCGCTTTGCCGAGAAGATCTATGGCGGCGCCAAGGGCGCAATTCGCCTGGCCGTACTCCAGGTTGACCTGGCCGAAGCGCTGCCCGAACGCCCACTGCGGGTGCTGGATATCGGCGCGGGCCTCGGCCATATGTCGCTGTGGCTGGCCGAGCGTGGCCATCAGGTGACGCTGACGGAACCAGCCGAACCGATGCTCAATGGCGCCCGCGAGCGCTTTGCCGCCGCAGGACAAGACGCCACCTTTATACAGGCACCTTGGCAGGACTTACTCGGCCAACTGGAGCAGCCCTTCGACCTGGTGATCTGCCATGCGGTGCTGGAATGGTTAGCCGAGCCGCACAGCATCCTGCCGGTGCTGCACCAGCTGTGCGCGCCCGGCGGCTGGCTGTCGTTGGCGTTCTACAACAAGGACGCGCTGATCTACCGTAACCTGCTTAAGGGCCACTTCCGCAAACTGCGCAAGGCCGAGTTCGCCGGGGAAAAACAGAGCCTGACCCCGCAGATGCCGCTTGATCCGCGCGAGCTGGCGGCGCAACTTGAGGCTAATTGGCAGGTCGAAAGCCAGAGTGGCGTGCGGGT
>Ga0155449_1118_pt1 | contig 39692 bp, 34 predicted proteins | sample RifCSPhighO2_02_FD_111897 | JGI IMG/M metagenome (GOLD analysis project Ga0155449, IMG submission 111897) | Pseudomonadales bacterium RIFCSPHIGHO2_02_FULL_60_43 | reverse complement strand
GCACGACGATGAGCGCACTGGTTGGCGTGATCATGGGCTCCAAGTCCGATTGGTCCACCCTTAGCCACACCGCCGAGATGCTGGACAAGCTGGGCATTCCGTACGAAGTGAAGGTGGTTTCCGCCCACCGCACCCCGGACCTGCTGTTCCAGTACGCCGAACAGGCTGAAGAGCGCGGCATTCAGGTGATCATCGCCGGTGCCGGCGGCGCGGCGCATCTGCCGGGCATGTGTGCGGCCAAGACCCACCTGCCAGTACTCGGCGTGCCGGTGCAATCGGCGGTGCTGTCGGGCGTCGATTCGCTGCTGTCGATCGTGCAGATGCCGGCCGGCATTCCAGTCGCTACCCTGGCCATCGGCAAGGCTGGTGCCGTAAACGCCGCGCTGCTTGCCGCGAGCATCCTCGGTCACCAGCATCCGCAGTTTCATGCGGCGCTCAAGCAGTTCCGCCAGGAACAGACTGAAACCGTACTGGACAATCCGGACCCGCGTGAGGCCTAACCCATGAAGATCGGCGTAATCGGTGGCGGCCAGCTGGGTCGCATGTTGGCCCTGGCAGGTACGCCGCTGGGGATGAACTTCGCTTTTCTCGACCCTGCGCCGGATGCCTGTGCGCAAGCGCTGGGCGAACATATCCGCGCCGATTACGGCGATCAGGATCACCTGCGTCAGCTGGCTGATGAAGTTGACCTGGTGACTTTCGAGTTCGAAAGCGTGCCGGCCGAGACCGTGGCCTTCCTCTCGCAGTTCGTTCCGGTTTACCCGAGCGCTGAAGCGCTGCGCATCGCCCGTGATCGCTGGTTCGAAAAATCCATGTTCAAGGACCTCGGCATTCCGACCCCGGATTTCGCCGATATCCAATCGCAGGCTGACCTCGACGCCGCTGTGGCCAGCATTGGCCTACCGGCTGTGATGAAGACCCGCACCCTGGGTTACGACGGCAAGGGCCAGAAGGTCCTGCGCAAACCCGAGGATGTAGTCGGCGCTTTCGCCGAGCTGGGCAGCGTGCCGTGCATTCTCGAAGGCTTCGTGCCGTTTACCGGCGAAGTGTCGCTGGTGGCGGTGCGTGCCCGTGATGGCGAAACGCGCTTCTATCCGCTGGTGCATAACCGCCACGACAGCGGCGTGCTGGCGCTGTCCATCGCCAGCACCGATCACCCGCTGCAGGCGCTGGCAGAAGATTACGTCAGCCGCGTGCTGACCAAGCTCGATTACGTCGGCGTGCTGGCCTTCGAGTTCTTCGAAGTCGATGGTGGCCTGAAAGCCAACGAAATCGCCCCGCGTGTGCACAACTCCGGGCACTGGACCATCGAAGGCGCCGAGTGCAGCCAGTTCGAAAACCATCTGCGTGCCGTCGCGGGGCTGCCACTGGGTTCGACCGCCAAGATCGGTGAGAGCGCGATGCTCAACTTTATCGGCGTGGTTCCGCCGGTGGAGCAGGTTATCGCCATCGCCGACTGCCGCTTGCACCACTACGGCAAGGCCTTCAAGGCTGGGCGTAAGGTCGGTCACGCCACCCTGCGCTGTGCGGATCGTGCCACTCTGGATAAGCAGATCGCGGCTGTCGAAGCGCTGATCGCCAAGGCCTGACCCCTGCTTTGTGACTAGGCTCTTGCGTAGAACACACAAGAGCCTGGTCATGAAGTGTCTACTGCTGTTGTCTCTATTCTTCCTGCCGTTATGCCATGCCGAACAGGTGTTGCGCGCCGATTACCGCGAGCGCCCGCCAGAGATGCAGGCCATTGACGCGCTGCCCGTTGGCCCGTTGATTGAGGTATTGGATACGGCTGCGCAACGCGTCGGTGCGCGAATCGAATGGCGTTACGCGCCCTTCGTGCGCAGCCTGGAAGACCTCAAATCCGGGCGGATTGATCTAGCCCCCCGTGTGTTGTTCACCGCCGAGCGCATGGACTACGTGCACTTTCTGCCGTCCATCGGCGCCCAGCGCAAAAGCATCCGCTTTATCGTCAAGACCGGTCAGCAGGCCAGCCTGCGCAGCTATGCCGATCTGCAGGGCAAGGTGATCGGGGTCAAACGCGGCACCGCTTATTTCGATCAGTTCGACGGCGACAGCGCCCTGACAAAAAGCCTGGCGACGGACGACTACCTGCTGGCCGGGATGTTTCGCGCCGGACGCCTGGATGTGATGGTGGTGCTGGATGCCGAAGCCATCGAGGCGCAGTTCAACAAGATTGGCTTTAGCGACTACAGCTATGCCGACTACCAGTACGAGCAATCCGTTGGTAACTATTACGGTGCCTCGAAGCGCCACTATCTGGGTGACAAAAGGGCCCTCTATGAGCAGTTGGGACAGACGCTGCGCGGCATGCGCGAGAGTGGCGAGATTGCCCGCATCTACCACCGCTACGGTGTCGTGCCACCCGAGACCGAAGAGTAGCGAACTGCCAGCATTTCCCGTGGTCAGATCAACGGTCGTAAATCCCACCGTCCATTGAGGAGGCTCGCATGAGCATTATTGGCATCATTTTTATCGGCCTGATCGTCGGTCTGATCGCGCGCTTTATCAAGCCGGGTAACGACAGCATGGGCTGGATCATGACCATCCTGCTGGGCGTCGGCGGCTCGATTGCTGCGACCTATGGCGGCCAGGCGCTGGGCATCTACAAGGTGGGCGAGTCCGCTGGTTTTATCGGTGCAGTAATCGGCGCGGTGGTGCTGCTGGTAATCTACGGCGCTGTTAAAAAGGGCTAAGGCCCTGTCACTTCGCTGCCCTGTGAGCCCACCGATGCGCTACCTGTTGTTACCTCTGCTGCTGCTCAGCACCCTGGCCTGTGCCGAACTTCCGGAAACCGATTGGCTGGAGCTGATGCCACCGGAAGACCGCCAGGCCCTGGAAGACATGCCCGAGATCAGCCACCAAGGCCTTGAGCAGGACAGTGGCTTCTATAACCCCGGTGGCCTCAAGCAGCAGGATCAGAACTTGCCGGCGGTGATGTACTCGACGAAAACCGTCGCCGCCTTCGATGGTAAGGCGGTGCGCCTGGGCGGCTATCCGGTGCCACTGGAAACCGACAGCAAGGGCCACAGCACGCTGTTCTTCCTGGTTCCCTACCCCGGCGCCTGCATCCACGTCCCGCCGCCACCACCCAATCAACTGGTGCTGGTGCGCTACCCCAAAGGTATTGAGCTGGAAGACATCTACGCCCCGCTATGGGTCAGCGGCACGCTGAAGATCGAACAGGTTAATAACGAGCTGGCGGATGCTGCGTATGCGTTGGAGGCGGGGTTGGTAAGGGTGGTTGAGGAAAGCGACCTGTAAGGGTCCTGTGCTGGCGTGCTTCCGGCACATATTGGTTTCCCCACATCCGCTCCAGCTATGTGATTAAACCTATTGTGGTGCCTCGTATTGCAATTCTTCCAGACCATGTTCCGTGCGATATGACAGGCGGAATATATGGTCTTCGAGGCGGCTGTCATCAACGACGTCCAGTAAGTTGGCATCGTTCAGCTTAGGGGTGATTTCATGTAAGGGCGCATCGCTATTGTCGAACATGCGATAGAAGAGCACAGACTTAGCGCCCAGGCTCATTACCACTTCACGCTCATTATCAGTAGCTTCTACCAGCGGGAATGGTCCCCCTAGAGATCCTCCTAATTTGTAGGCATAGGTTGCTGAGCATGCAGTGCCGCAGCCGAAAGTGAGTAGGAAAATTTGTGCTTCATAGCTTGCTGATGCTGGAGGGGCAGGGTAGTTAAGTACCTTCTCTTCCGTATTACCATCGTTGACGGAAATCGTGCACTGGGTGGCTTGGGCTACGGTCGAGCATTGACTTTCGACCCGCCATTCGCTGCCTGAGATTTCGAGGCTTTCCGAGTAATTCTCGGCAGAGCATATGTTCGTCGCTAAAATAGACAGAGCCAGTAAGCTAGCCTTTATAGAGTCTGTAATCGTCATTGCTGACGATTGGTGAGTTATAAGTGCGTTTTTTAATATCATCTTAAATGTATAATTTTATATGCAATCTTCGCTGTTAAAAAATACTGCTGAATTCTCAGCGACCTAAGCAAATTTCATATTTGGATGCGAATTATGTATCGAATTTCAGTTCTTTGGGGTACTCAATGTCACCTGAGATGTTGAATAGCTGGCGTTGGGGCAAGTTGTACGGCACCTAACCGATAGTGTCGGTGCCGTCTGAAGGAAAAAATGGAACAAATTTATTTTGGCAGTAAATAAATCTGTACTTTCAATAAATATTGAAATTTTATTCTTCAATAATCTTTAGAAGTTGTAATTGATTATCTTTAAGCTCAAAGTAGCGTGTCCTGTTAGCGCTAGCTAAAAACTCACCATTCATTCCTCGCTCTGGATCAGCGGCTATGCCGCTGATCACGATAAGGCGGCTATCCAGCCTGAAACTGGCATCGTAATAGCTGCCATCGGCGCTATCAATTTCATAAGCATTAGGGAAAGATGCTGCGATTTTTCCGGTCTGTGCATCAAGTATTTCGCCGCATATGGCACCGCCTCCGCAGCCAGTGGCAAAAACAATGTAATGGCCGGCGAAATTTATCGGTTTCTTAATAGCTTGTTTGCGGTAGAGCGACCAGTTATCGTCGTTATCGTCTTCAATTACGAGCTTGTGATTATCGCCCTGAAAAATCTGCTCGACCTTATATTCCTCGAACTTCGGATCGGCCGCGAAACTGCTGAGTGAAATTAATAGGCTGCCGAGCAGCGATATAAATCCGAGGGCCGCATTATTTGCCATTTTTCTTTGACTCCTCTAAAGCCTTAACCATTTCATCCGGGGTGATATGAGCAACGTTCAGGCCATCACCTGCATAGTATGACAACCCTTCAGTGCTGGCTGTTCGTGTAAGCCATACCACTTTGCCGTTTTCTTTAACTACTTTTCCGCTCTCATCGCGCTTTTTGACAGGGCTGATGCTCTTGCCCTTACGTACCCCTGCGGAGGCGAACTCCATGGCCCAGGCATAAATTGCATCTTCGACACTGCCGTCCCCCTCTAGGTAATTTATGAAAGCCTTGCGCTTAACTTTGATCAGGTAATTTTCGAAAATATTGTCCTGCACTGTTTCGTCATATTTTAATGAGGTATCGAGTCCTAAGTGTTTAACCGCTGCGGAAAGTGTGTCGGGAATAAGCTGGTAGCGGCCTGTGGCAAACATGTCCCGATCAGCCTGTTTCTTCTGTACCTCTGCGATGGTCAAGGTTGTCAGGTCGGTTTTGTAGAATGATTTGAGCGGGGCGGGGTACGTTCGGTTGTAGGCAGAGTAATCATTTTTCGATTCAACCTTGCCGAGTAAATCGGCAAATACGCTATGCGCCCAGCCGGATTTCTTCCCGTTATTTTGTACTGTGTCAATAAACGCGAGCGGGTGAAAATGGTGAACCTGCTTTGGTAACGCCCCAGCCAGCTCATCCCAGAACACCAGATTATCAATACGTTCTTTTTCATGGCGGAGCACTACCGGGACATCCTTGAGTAACTCTTCTAATCGCTGCCATTTAGGAGCAGATGATTTTGCTTGCCACTCGGTCGGATGGTAGCCAATTAGTTTCGACCAACGGTCGCGGAGCTTGTGATTTTTCAAGGCAAGGGATATTTCGTCAGCAGTGACCTTGCCATCCTTATTGCCGAGTTGGTCAATTTTTAGATAAAGGTTCTGAAAGAAATCCGGCATTTCCTTGGGGTCGAGAAAGCCGTCGGAGTTATCGTTGCTTTCCTTGATAATTTGGAAACCTAATTTTTCCCTATCATGCTGGCTGATAATTTCCCCGTCAGCCTTTGCTATATAGCCATCCACCGGGGTGGTGGCGCTGTTGACTTTTATCGGGTACCACTCTTTGCTGTCTGGGGCCTTGAGCAACTTTGTCTGGTTCGCAGCAATCAGGTAGTTCTCGTTTATGACCAGTCCGCTGGGTGTAAACGTCGGTACCTCTGCAGTACCGCCTTTGTTGTAGATGGTCTTGCCCTTGGCAACGCGTAAGTATTGCTTGCCGTCCTTCAATCCTGCCGGGTTCTTCAGGAATGCTTCCAGATTGGGGTCTGTAGAGAACAGCTCTACGTGAACCTGATGTCGGCTTTTTACCCCACCTATGGCGCTGGCGAGTGTCTCGTAGAGGCCGAGGTAGCCAACAGGATCACCTGCTTTGATTGGGATTGTGCAGGTGACGACAGAGTCGAAGTCGCTTGGATCATCGGGTTTCAACTCCGCTACATTTGCATCAATAGCGACCCATACGGGGCCTGCCGGACATATTGGAGTGTCCCAGAATCCTCCGCTAACAATTGTGCAAGGGGCCATGATTTGCGGGCGGCCTGCCTGAATGACTTGCTTTACTGTGCCAGTGGCGTACTCCAATACGGTATTTTCTGTAAGCAAGCCGATTTTTTTATCGACCGGGTCTTCTGCTTTATTGAAGGCAGGAACTCGTTTTTTCAGTTGAGCTTTGACCTGGCCTTTCCAGTAGGTGGGACGAACGCGTTTTTGTGGCGGGATTTCTTCCGCATAGTGCTCGTCTGCCTTGCCTGGTTCCGCCTTGCTGATGGCCATCCAGACCACGTCACCTGCTTTGGCTGTTTGTACACCGCCCTTCTTCACCCCCTTGCTGAGAATCTTTATCTGAGCCAGTTCATAGGTAGCGGTATCACCGGGCTTTATCTGATGCCCGGATGTGACTGAGATCAACTCGAATTCCGCCCCACTCTCAATCTGCCCTAGTACGGTACCAGTCAGGTTCGCTTCCTTGCGTACATTGCGGCCTTTGACCTTTACCTTGAACCGGCGCTGACTCTCGCCATTCTGTAACGGGTAATGCTCAAAAGGCAGCAGATGCATATACAGGCTGAAGAATTCAAGTTTGTTGGTTTCTGGCTTCTTGTCTTCTGCTTTCGCTTCAGCTGGGGGCGCAGGCGTTACATCCTTGAAGATGGCTTGCTTGTTTCGATCCTTGAGGATCACATCTTTCTTGTCGAATGCGGCGAACCAGATTTCGCTCGTTGCGGCACGAGTTACCGGATTACCAGTTCGATCTTTACCGGGCAATGCAGCCTTGATAGTGGCCAAGGCGAAACGCATATCTTTGGTGTCATGGATTTTGATAATCTGCAGCTCTGTGCCTGCCGGCATAAGCGCTTCGAAGTTACCCGTATTACCCAGGACTGTGCTTGCGATATCGCGTCCATAGCGCGAGCTGGTGAGTTGCACGGTTTTACCTACCCACTCGATTTTGGCAACTGGTTTGCTCTCCGCCGGACGCTTTTGCGATTCATAGGTGTGGCGAACCAGGCAGAAGGATGTGGAGTAGCGCAGGTTGTCGCAGCCTTTTTCGCCCATGAATGTGGACGATAGATACTCCTTGTTCAGCCGGTAAGCGACCACTTCGCCATCTGCTATGCAGCGCACGGCCTGTTTGAGCTTGGCGTGTGGCACGCTGGCATCGCTGAAGTGGATGCCCCCATGCCAGAAACCATGGTTACCCAGCAGGTAATGGCCAGAGGTTTCCTTTTCCAGTTCCTTGTAGAGCTCTTCTAGCTGATAGTGGCTGCCGTCGGGTTTACGGATAGGGAATTGAAAGGGTGGTTCATTGTTTGAAGAGGCACCGGATGCTCCGGCGTTCGGGGTTATTGCCCCGCTGACGATATCGGCGATGTACTTTACGAACTGGCTTTTTTCCAGCTCGACGTGGGCGTGAATTGCATAGGTAACGGTGCCTGTAGCTCCGGTACCGGACTGAATACCCACTGGCTGGCCATACTCGATGAAGTCACCATCCTTGACTTTGAACGCTGTGTTCAGGTGGAGCACTTGCCCCAGTAGCTTTCCGCCGGGACTGTCGTAAATCGAAACGGTTCCATTTGCTACCTTCGTTTTAACGTAACCGGAAATAGGGCAAGGCACGGGGACGGACTTGTTGCTGCCATTGATCAAAAGCACGAAGTCTTTCTTAATCAGTGTGCGGCCATCTGAAGTTTTACGAACTTCCTCAAAATCACCATCGATGGTCTCGTAGTCTCGCCCTGCCTCTTGTCCTGAAGATGGATGGTGCTTTTCCAAGTCATCAAAAGACGTGACTGACTGGATGGCACTGCCAACGCTTTCAACAATTGTGTATCGGTTAGACATGACTCTTCCTTGATTTCTTCAGGCTGGCATGTGAGCGATTGCCAGCGTGATCAGATCCCACAACGGTTGCCGAATGTCTTCAAATGCTGTGTGCCTTCGGGTGTTTTTACCCACAGATTGACATTGCGGTCATCTGACTCGTTGTACTCCGAAAAATTGAACTGATTGATGATCGAGTAACCGGCCTCGACTCGTGCATCAGCGCTCGTGTAGTGGGCAGCCTGTTCGCTGATTTCCACTTGTTCCAGTTCCAACAAAACCCCATCACGTTTCAGATACAGCACGTCATCGATCACGATCGCCAAAATTTGGGCATCGGTACTGGATTTGTAGAGGTCGTCTGCAGCTTGGTGGATACAACGGTAGTTTTCGTCGCGTGCGGCACTGCGATAGGCCTGCAATGCTTCGTCGTAGGAAAGGCTCTGTAACTGGATGGCAGGTTTCTCGGCCTGTGGTACCACTGCACAGGCCGTGCAGAGGAATAACAGAGGCAGGTAAGTCATCAGAGAGGTCATGCTTCGATTCATAGGGTTGTCTCTAGGTAATTATTCGGAAAACAGGAAGAATGTTTGCGGCTGTTTTTCAGTCTTTTGCAGTGAGTTCACCAGCGCCTCATCCAGCAAATACCCCGCTTTATCACTATCCGCCGCACCGGGCAGTACCGGTGGTTTGATCTTGATCCCTGAGCCTTTACCCGGTGCGCCGCCGGCGTTGATTTTGGCCAGGGGGCCGAGCAGGGTGATGCCGCCGGGGTCGAGTTTGATAAAGCTGCCGCCGGCTTTGAGGGTCAGTTCGGTGCCGGCTTCGATGACCATCTTTTGCCCTGCTTTCAGATGTATCTCGCGGCCGGCTTTGGTCAGTTGGGCGGTGCCGAGTTTGATGTGTTGGTTCTGCCCGACGGTGAGGTGGTCGTCGGGTTTGACCTCGAGCTTGCGCTCGGTTTTGACCGTCAGGTTTTCTTCGGCTTTGAGCTCGGTGTAGCTGTTGGCTTCGACGGTGTCGTGGCGTTCGTTACCGACGCGGATCTTTTGGTCGTGCTCGATGTTTTCGTCCCAGTCGCGCTGGGCGTGCAGGTAGATCTGCTCGGCACCTTTCTTGTCTTCGATGCGCAGCTCGTTGTAACCGCCACCGCCCGATGTGCTGAGGGTTTTGAATACGGTGCGGGTCTTGTTCGCCGGCAGGTCGTAAGGCATGACGTGTTCGGCGTGGTACAGGCAGCCGGTTACCAGCGGTTGGTCGGGGTCGCCTTCGAGGAAGGTCACCAGCACTTCCATGCCGATCCGTGGGATGGCGATGCCGCCGTAGCCGTCACCGGCCCAGCTGGAGGCCACGCGCAGCCAGCAGCTGGTTTTGTCATCCGCTTGGCCTTCGCGGTCCCAGAAGAATTGCACTTTGATCCGGCCGTATTCGTCGCAGTGGATTTCTTCACCCGCTGGGCCGGTGACCACGGCGGTCTGACTGCCCAGAACCCTGGGTTTCGGATGGGCCAATGGCGGGCGGAAAGGCACGGCCCAGGGGGTGGCGATGAAGTGGTTGCGGTAGCCCTGGGTGAAGCCGTCGCTGGCTGCGGTATGGCTGGTGACAGACTCTTCCAGCACCTGCGGCTGTTTGCCCTGATGGATCACCTCGTGCAGCAGCCAGAGGTCGTTGTAGTCCTGGCGCGGGTGGTCGGAGAGTTCGAGGAAGTGCCCGCTAAGCAGTTTCGGCTGATCGCCACGGCCTTCGGCCAGGCGGTAGTCGGCGCGGTGGCGTTCGAGGTTGCGTTGGCTGAGGTGCTTGCCGCGCGTGCGGTCGACAAAGCGGCCGGGGTAGTCGTAATCCTCAAGGTCCGGCAGCGCCTTGGCTTCGGGGTCGCGATCCTCCTTAAAGGCGGCTTCCATCAGCAGGCGTGGTTGTTCGAAGTCGTAATCGCGGCGGGTGATGCGGCTGGTGCGGGTTTCCAGGCGTACGGCAAAGCGCTTGATCACCGGCTCATCGGCGGTCATGCCGTTGTCCTGCAAGTAGGCGGTGGGTTGGCCGAGTTTGCCGAAGGCGCTCTGGTCATCGCCGAAGATCAGCACGTGGCCCTGTTCGCTGTGCTGGAAGTGGTAGTGAATACCTTCCTCCTCGCACAGGCGCTGGACGAAGTGCAGGTCGCTCTCGTCGTACTGCACGCAGTAGTCGCGCTTGGGGTAAACCGTGGGGCCGAGCTGGAACTGGTAACCGCCAAGGGCGATGCCATGCTCCTGCAGCACCTGGGCGACGATCTGCGGCACCGTTAGATGCTGGAAAATCCTCTGATTGGTGCGCAGGGCCAGGTAGCTCAGCTGCGGCACGATGCTCAGTTTGTAGCGGGTCAGGCGCTTGCCGGATTCGGCTTGGGCGACCTGGTAGATCAGGCCGTGAATGCCCAGGCCGTCTGGGGTAAAGGCGAGAAAGGCGCGCTGATGCAGCAGGCTTTGCAGATCCAGCTCGGCGTTTTCGCTGATCAGTTCCACCTCAAAACGATAGGGCTGACTGATGGCTTCGCGGCCGCTGAACTCGAGCACTTGCAGGTCGTGCTCAAGGCCTTCGATGCTCAGGCTGAAGTGGGTTTCATTGGCCGGGTTGAACATAGTCATTTCCTTGTTAAAAGATCATCCATTGATGCTGCTGTCCGCGTGCTGCAGTTCAACTGCGCCGTAGCCAGCGCCGCCAGCCGCTGGGCGTGGGCTGGCGAAATACCTCAAGCAACTGCGCGCAGCTGATGCTGCGCTGCGCTTCATCGAACGCCAGCGCGGTGCGCAGGGCGGACCAGCAATGCGCCGGTAACTGCTCGGGGCGTTGCAGCTGTTTATCCAGCTCCATGGCCTTGGCTTGTTTGGCGCTTTGCCGACGGAACGGGTGACGCCCACTGGCCAGCTCATACAGCACACACGCCAGGGCATAGACATCGGCGGCTGCGGTCAGCGGCGCACCGTCGAGCAATTCCAGGGCGGCGTAACGCGGCGTCCAGGCGGTAAAGCGGTTGCGGCACAGGCGCGGCAGGCCGGGTAACAGACCTTCCACGGGCTGGCCGAGACCATAATCGAACAGGCGCAGGCCGTCTTCGGCGAGCATCACATTGCTGGGTTTCAGGTCGCCATGCAGCACGCCGAGGCTGTGCGAATAGCTCAGGGCGTCGAGCAGGGCGATGGCGATTTCCTGCAATTCGCTCCAGGGCAGGCCCTCGGGGCGTTCACTGAGCAGCTGGTCGAGGGTCAGGCCCTTGAGCAGCTCCAGGGTGAGGAAGGCGCGCTGGCTTTGCACATCCACCTCGAAGCCGAACAGGCGCACCACATGCGGATGATTAAGCCGCGCGGTAAGGGCGAACTCGCTGTACAGCAGCGAGTTGGCGTCCGGGTATTCGGCGAAGTCATCGCTGAGGGTTTTCAGCGCCACGTACGGCTCGGGGTCACCGAACTGTTCGCGCAGCAGATCACGGGCGCGATACACCGCACCCATGCCGCCGACTCCGAGCAGACGCTCGATCTTGTAGCGGCCGCCGAGCACTTCCGGCAGTTCGCTGAGTACTTCGCGCGGGGCTTGCGTTGCCGGTTTGGCGGCAGTCGCGGCCAGGGCGAAGTAGGTCAGGTCGCTGGCCGGACTGCTGGCCAGCTGCAGTTCGTCGAGCAGCTGTTCACTCATCCGTGAGTCCTCATCGGCGAATCACCACCGCACTCAGGTTGTCCCGCGCCGGGCCGTCGAGGGCCTGCTGGAACAAACGATTCAGTGTGAGTTGCGGTGACGGCAGATTAAGTGCGGCACCGAGGTCGTCGACGGACACGCCTTGGTACAGACCATCGCTGCACAGCAGAAAGGCATCGCCGGGCAGCACATCCAGTTCGAGAATTTCCAGCTTCAGCTCGTCACTGGCACCGATGGCGCGGGTCAGGGCGTGCGCTGCCGGATGCCGTGCAGCTTCGCTGGGGCTGAGTTGCTGTTCATCAATCAGTTGCTGTAAGAGCGAGTGATCGCGGCTGAGCTGATACAGCCGGCTGCCGCGCCACAGGTAGCAACGACTGTCGCCGGCCCACACGCAGGCGGCGCGGTCGCCTTCGATCAGCAGCGCCACGACTGTGCTACCGATCACCGGGTCAGGATGGGCGGCGGTAACTGTCAGCTCCTGGCCCAGGCGACGGTTGAGTGAATGCAGGCGCTTACGCAGCTCATCCAGACGCTGCGGCAAATCACCTGTGCTCGGCTCGGCCAGCTGCTCGACAATCAGGCGGCTGGCCAGGGCACCGTTCTGGTGCCCGCCCATGCCGTCGGCAACCACCCACAGTCCCTGTTCCGGCAGTGCCAGAAAGGCATCCTCGTTGCGCGCCCGCACCTTGCCGGTGTCGGTACGCGCAGCGCTGCGCCAGAGGTTGGCAACTTCCTGCATCAGAGCGTGGCCGGCAGTTTGAAGCTGCGCAGCTGGTCCAGGTCAAACGGGTTCGGCGAGCGCTGGCTGTGCAACAGGTAGTTGGCGCGCAGGCCGCCAAGGTCGGCCTTGAGCATCAGCACATCGCGGCCGCTGTGGTAGTCCACGCTCATCAGGTCGAGCAGGCGGAACAGCGACCAGGGGCCGGTGTTCTTCTCGATACCCACTTTGCGTCCACCGAGCTCTTCGACCACCAGGCTGGTGCGCCCTTCATTGGCTTCGGCCGGCCAGCTGAAGGCGGTCTGCACGATTGGCCCGTGGCGGTATTCCATCTGCTGGTTGCCGAAACGGAAATCGGCGCGACCCAGGCTGGAATCCAGCGAGTAGGGTTCGAGCTTGAACAGCACTTTCGGCTCGTTGGGGTTCTCGGCGAAGAAGCTGCGGCGGATGGTTTGGGTGTGGCTCATCTGCAGCAGGAACTCGCGCGACAACGGCAGGCCGCGGCCATCCACGCGGCGAAGTTGGTACTGGCCGGCGGTGCCACTGACGAACGGCTTGAGGTAGTTGTCGAAGAAGCGCTCGGCAATCCCCTGGGCCTTGAAGAATTCGCGGAAATCGGCAATCGCCACGTCGCTTTCGCTGTGCGCGCTGAACGGATAACGCTGCTTCAACGAGCCGTCGTAAGCGGCGTACAGCTCGCTCTTATAACGCTGATTGAGGTAGTGATAGGCGTCGTTGAGCACCAGCATCCAGCTGTCTTCGGCAAGCAGGCCAAGCCAGTTGCCGACCGGTTGCGGCAGGCGCGCGGCACTGCTGCGCACCTGGTTGATCGCATCACGCTGGCCGCCCATACGCGCCTTGGCCAGTTCGAACGCGGCCTGCTCCGGAGCGCTGGCGTGCGCCAGGCTGGCCAGTTGCAGTTGCAGGGCATCCAGCGCCTGCAGGGTGGTGGCCAGTTCCGGGCCGGCACCGCCGTTTTCATCAAGCAGGCGGTGCAGTGGTTCGAAGCGGCGTTCCAGGGTTTTCCGTGCGGTGTCCGGCAGATTTTTCACCAGTGCCGCTTGCGCCTGTTCGGCGGCAGCACCGGCAAGCTTGGCAACTTTGCCCAGCTTGCCCTTGGCGCCTTCCAGCGCTTCGGCGGCGGCACCAGCATCGTCGGCGGCTTCGGCCATGCCTTTGAAGCGGGTGTTGTCGCGCACTTCCACCAACAGTTGCAGCAGCGGCGAATTGGCGGCGGTCAGGCCGGCCAGTTGCAGGGCGCCCTGGCCAGCGCTGCCGATCGGGTCCAGCGACAGTTGCGCGAGGGCTTCGCCCCAGTAGTTGGCGTAATCGCGGAAGTACAGCTGCTCCATTTCCACCAGCAGACGGCTGAGGTCGTTGCTGCTGAGGGTGTCGCCTTCGCCGAGTACCCAGTTGTCGCGCAGCAGGTCGCGAACCAGGTCGGCGCCCTTGGCGGTGAAGGTTTTCTGGTAGCCAACTTGGGTGTAGAAACCCGGAATGGCGTAGTCGCTGCCAACGAACAGACCGGCTTGCGGGCCGAGTTTCTGGCTCAGGCGATATTCCGGCAGGCTGCGCGCCTGATCCCGGAGCATGCGGTAGACCACGTTGGCCAGCGATTCGCTGCGCAGGATCTGCCGGGCCTGGGCCACCAGCGGCTCATTCAGCGAGTAGGGTGCAAACGACTCGGACAACAGACGCTCGAAGTGCTCATTCAGGCCGCGCTGGCCGACGCTGTTGCCGGCGTAACGCAGCGACCAGTCGGCCGCCAGCCACTCTTGCAGGAAGGCCTTGTCGCGGCGCTCCTCCAAATTGAGCATCAGGTAGGCACGCAGGCTGTTGAGCAGGCGCTCACGGTCACCCAGATTGGCACGTACTTGCGCTTCCAACTGACGACCGACGCGGCTCAGCAGCAGGTTTTCCAGCTCGGCGCGGTAGGCCTTCTGCAGCGTTGGGTCGACTTTCTCGCCCTGGTACAGACCGCCGCGTTGCAAGTAGGACACCTCATCCACCGGCGGGAATACCTGAGTGGCGGCGTAGCTGTGGTCCAGCGCCTTGAGGGTGCGCAGGGCATCGTCCTGAGTGCCGAGGCTGTTGTGTTGCTGGGTCAGTTGTTGAGCGAGGTCGCGCAGTTGCTCCAGACGGCCGTGGTTACCGGAGAAGCCGCCGGCCCAGACCACACCGAATATGCCGAGCACCACCAGAGCGGTTGCGTACATGGCGCGCTGGCCCCAGTCGATACGGCGTACTTCCTTCTGATCGAGGCCGGCAAGGTCGGCTTCGGGGAAGATCACTCGGCTGAGCAGGTGATTGATAAAGCGTGCACGACCGGTGCGGAAGGTCGGCAGGGCGCTGCTCGACAGGCCCAGGTTGCGGCCGATGCTGCTGGTACTCGGGTCGAGCTGGTCGTTCAGTTCCGGCGCGCTGGTCAGGTAGAAGCCGCGCAGCTGGCTGGCACGCTGGTAGCGGTTGCCGCTGAAAGCCAGTTCGCTGAACAGGCACAGACGCTCGCCGAGCAAGCCCAGCTGGTGCGGGAAATCGAGGATGCGGCCACGGCGCTGGGTATCGCGCTCCTGGTGCATGCGCAGGATCACCTGGCTATTGAGGCGGCGCAGCAGCTCTTCGAATTCTTGGCGAATCACTTGTACGTCGGTGGCGTTCTGCTCCTTGCGGAAGCTGGCGCCGAGTACTTGATCGCTTTCCTCACGCGACAGCTGGTCGAAGAACTCATCGAAGCCCAACACCTTGTCGGCCTTGCTCAGCACCAGGTACACCGGGACATCGGCGCCGAGGCGCTGATGGATATCCTGCAGGCGCTGACGGGTCTGGCGGGCGAGGTTTTCCAGTTCGATTTCGCTGCCACCTTGCAGCTGCTCCACCGGAATGTTTACCAGCACGCCATTCAGCGGACGTGCGCGGCGTTTGCGCAGCAGGCCCAGCAGGGTGTCCCAAGCGCGGCTGTCGATGGCCGGGTCGGGCTGGGTCAGGTAGCGCCCGGCGGTGTCGATCAGCACGGCGTGGTCGGCGAAATACCAGTCGGCGTAACGGGTGCCGGAAACGTCTTTGGTCAGGCGCTGTTGGTCACCGCGATTAAGCGGGAAATCCAGGCCGGAGAAGTCCAGCAGGCTGGTCTTGCCGCTGCTCTGTGGGCCGAGCAGCAGGTACCAGGGCAGCTCGTTGCGCCATTTTTCGCTACGGCCGCGGTACAGGCTGGAGCGCTTGAGGGTATGCAGGGCCTGCTTGAAACGATTGCGCAGCTCGAGCTGCTCTTCGTTGATCAGGCCTTCGCGGCGCAGGCGTTCCTGGGCGTCGGCGTCGTCTTCCTCGGCCTTCTTGCGTGCGGTGGCCTTCCAGCTGGCGAACACCATGGCCAGGCCCCAGATCAGGAACAATCCGCTGATGCTCAGCAGGCGACTGGTGGCCGATTCCCAGAATTTGTAATCGTTGACTGCGAGCAACGGGCCGACAAACCACACCAGCAGCGCCAGGACCAATACCAGACACAGGCTCCATACCCAGGTCTTGCGGAAAAATGCGGCTAACTTGCCGAAAAAACTCTTCATTTAAGATCATCCATGCTTACACCCGCAGACGGGTCGAGTTGCTCGTACGGCTGCAAAATCGTTTCGCGTTGCTCGCCCAGAACCCAGGCGAAACCGCCATACATCACCACCAGGCACACCAGGGTAAACAACGCCACCAGCCACCACGGCACGATGCGCACCAGGCGCCGGCGGGTGTCTTTCAGACCCTGCCAGTGCGGCGAAACCTCGCGTGGCACATCGCCGCGCATCTGGCGGATCTGCCGGTATAGGCTGTCGCGTACCGCTTCCAGTTCGAGCATGCCGCGCGGCAGCACGCGGTACTTGCCCTCGAAACCGAGCGACAGGCACAGGTACATCAGCTCGAGCATCGGCAGGTGCTTGACCGGGTTGCGCGACAGGCGCTCGAGCAGCTGGAAGAACTTCTCGCCGCCGAAGGTCTCGTTGTGGAACGAGGACAGCAGGCTCATCTGCGACCACTCGCTCTCATTGCCCCAGGGCGTGGTCACAACGGCCTCATCGACCACGGTGCAAAGCACGTAACGTGCGGCCATCACCTGGCTGCTTTCCGCACCCTCATGCAGGGCGCGGTGTTCGAACAGCTTGATGGCGCTGGCCAGGCGCTGGTTCAGCGCATGCATGTCTTCGCTGTCGAAGCTGTGCTTGAGACGCACCACTTCCGAGAGCAGGGTGGCTGCTGCCGCGACCAGTGGGTTAAGGCTGATATTGAAGCTTTCCGCTGGGCGCAGACGCGCGGCGTAGATCATCCGCTCTTCCAGCTGCTCGAATTTCGGTGGCGCGGCGAAGTCAGTCAGCGGGCTGTGCGCGGGGGCATCACCTTTGCGGTTGAGGATGACGGTTTTGTCGTCCTGGCCGTATTCCATTTCCTTGGTAGTCATCGTCAGTTCCTGATCGCCCAGAATTTCATCTCAAGCCCGGAGAACTCGCCGGACACGTGGAAAGCGAAGCCGCCGGAGCGTTCCAGCTGCGCCAGTTCCTCGGAGCCCAGTTCCAGGGCGAAGTAGGTCTTGCCCGAGTGGAAGGGGATCTGCCGTGGCGCCACGGGCATCGGTTTGACCTTGATCCCGGGCAGGTGCAGGTTGACCAGCTGGCGAATCTGCTCCACCGGGCCGACCTTGAGGTGTGCCGGCAGGCGCTGGCGCAGTTCTTCCGAGTCGCACTGGGCGCTGGCGGCGAGGACGAAGGTGGAGGTGGCGAGCAGTTTGTGGTCGTGCAGCGGCGACACCTGAATGCCGTACTGACGCTGTTGCAGGAGCATCTCGATAGCGTGTTGTTCCAGCACCATCGACAGCACCTGGCGGATTGCATCCATCAGTTTGCGGAAACTGGTGCCCTGATCGCTGTGCAGATAACGGCCTTCCAGGCGCGGGCGTTTGATCTCGCTGGAGAAGGTCGCCAGCTCGCCGAGCAGGCCGAGCAACTCGCGGTAGATCTGCTCCGGGTGCACCTGCTCGATGCCCAGGTAATGACGTAGCACTGGCTCGAAGCGGTTGATCAGCTGCAGCATCATAAAGTCGCCGACTTCCGCACCGCCGACCTTGCCGGTGGCGCGAATACGTTCGGCGAGGATGTCGCCACGGTGGGCGAGCATGCTGATCACTTCCTTGAGGCAGCTGAGCAGGTAGCCGGACGCCTGGAAGTTGACGTAGGTCGGAATAAATTCCGGGTCGATGCTGATCACCCCGTCTGGGGTGGTATCGAGTACGTCGCACAGCTGCAATTTGACGTAGGCCTGGTCGCTCTGTTGCTCGCCGAGCAGCAGACGGAAATCCGGGCGGCCGCAGCTGACCTGGCTCGATGCGCTGTCGCCGGCGTTGGAGTCGGTCACTTCTTCATCGAAGGCGGTAAAGCGCGCCAGCACGTCCTGCTGCTCTGGGCGGCGGCTTTCGATATGGTTACCGGTAACCAGCGGCAGGGCCAGGTACACCGGGGTGTTGCCGGTGTTCGGCGGCACGTCGAGGGCCAGCGGCTCGCGTTCGGCGCCAATATCGAACAGGGTGCCATCGGGCAGAATGCCGCTGGCCTTGCTCACTACCAGCTTGCCCATATTGAGGAACTGACGGTCGATCTCCAGCTCGAAAAAGCCCCAGGCATAGCTGTCGAGCTTCTGCGTGCGGGTTTTCAGCTGGTAGTCGTAGTAACGGTCGTTCTGCTGGAAGTGCTGCGGGCGCAGCAACATGCCTTCTTGCCAGACCACTTTATGCATGGCCATGGCTTATTCCTCTTCCTTGTTGGCGTCGTCCTGGGTTTTGATGCCCTGGGCATTGAGGGTTAGCACGCTGCTGTTGCGCTCTTTTTCCTGCAGCGGAATCACCACGCGCCAGTTGCTTTCCGGCAGGTCGCGATAAGCCGCCAGCACGCCGACATAGCGGCTGCCCGGCTGTACCGAGAGCTTCATTTCGCGCTGCTCGCCCGGACGCAGTTCCAGCTCTTCGAGCACCACCATGTCCGGCGACAGGGCTTCTTTCGGGCGCTGATAAAGCGAGAAGAAATCGGCGGTCTCAAAGGCCACCGGGTGCTTCAGCTCGATCAGGCGCAGGACGATCGGCGAGGGGCGGCCATTGAGATCCGGGTTGAGCTCATCGCTGCCGTTGAGGGTCAGGTCGAGCTTGGTCATATCCGAATAGGGCGAAAGTGCCGCGCAGCCAGTCAGGCTGAGCAGGGCGGCCAACAGGGCCAGGCAGGTGAAACGGTGCATGGAGATCATCCTTGAACGTCGTTGTTGAGGGTGGCGATCAGGCGAACCTGTTCTTCGTAGGTGTTGGCGAAGTCGCGGGCGAACAGGCGGTCGCTCCAGTCGTCGTTCTGCTCCAGGGCGCTGTGCAGGCGACGGTAGGCGCGCCAGCGGCTGCCAGCGGTGGCGATCAGCGGCTTGCGGCCTTCACGCTCGAACCGCAGGCTCAGCTGCTCCGGCGACAGTTGCTCGAACATGCCCTTGACCGCCGCGCGGCTTGCGGCGAGCAGCGCCACCTGGTGAGCCTGCAGATCACGGAAGCTGCGGCTGATGGTCTGCTCAGCGCTCAGTTGCCCGGCCTTGCGGCCACGCAACAGGGCGCTCAGCGCTTCACTGCTGTCGGCGGTGTGCTTGAGCGGGTTGTTGCCGGCGCTCTGCACGGTGGTCAGGGCTAGGCGCAGTTCGTTCTTCAGCTCGCTGCGGGTGCGCAGGCTTTGCTGCAGGCTGCCGATGCTCTGCTTAAGTAGCTTGGCGCTGTGGATGGCCAGGGCTTCGCGGGCATCGTCATCGAGATCATCGAGTTTGACCCCGAGGGCCTCGGAGAATTTTTCCCAGAAGGTCGGCGGCAGTCGCACCGGTTCCGGTGCACGCTTGGGCTGCGGCTCAGGCGTGGGCATTACCAGCGCAGGCACCAGCAGGTTTTCTTCATCAATCTGCGCATAGTCACGCTGCTGCGCCTGCACGTTATGCGGACGCAGAATCGCCGTCAGGTCATCGACCTCTGCGTATACGCGCTCCTGCTGGTCGATGGCGGTCAGCGGGTCGAGATCGAGAAAGGCATCGTCCGGGATGATGCTGCCGGCCGGCTGTGCACGGCCGATGTCGCCAGCGAACATTGCCGGGTCCTGAATCAGCCGCGCACGCAACTCGAAATCGCCAAAGCAATACACGCTGCCATGCTCGATACGTTGGGCCTCGCCCTTACGAAGGCTGGCGCCGCTGTCTTTCAGCTGAATGCCATTGCTGCTGGTATCGGTCAGGTAGAAGGAGCCATTGCGATAGCTCACCTCGGCATGCCGGCTGGACAGCACACGCTTGCGATCTGGAATCACCCAGTCGCATTCCTCCGCCCGGCCAATAATGCCGCCGGCTTGCTTGAAGGTTTTGGTGGTCAATAGACCTGGCACGAACTGCTGTGCACTGACCACATCGAAGACCAGTTCCATGGTTGTTAACTCCTTGCGGTCAGTTGCCGCGTTTCACTGCTTGCGGTTCGCCCAGCGGGCGGTATTCGTCATCGTTGAACTTGTAATTGCCGCTGCAGGCGGAGAGGCATAGGGCCAGGGCGAGCAGGGCGGTTGGCCAGAGGCGTTTCAGCATTGGGTGCTCCTTGTATTCAGTGGGCAGAGGGTGAGCAGTGGTTGGGTAATCAATTCAGAGCGCCGTGTGCAGTGGCAGCAGATCGAGGTCAGCAAGGCTGACCTCGATGGCGTTGGCCGCTTGGATATGCGCTGGGTTACGTACATCGAAGAGTTCATCGCAAACGCTGACGATCAGCGTGCCCAGCTGTGTTTCTGCGCGAGAGACAGGGAAGATGCTGGTGCTAGCAGGGAGTGCGTCTTCTGCAATGATTTGCGGTAAGTACAGAATCCAGCCGGCCCCCAGGCGATCCTTGAAGACCTGATGCATGGCGAAATAGCGGGCAGGCCCAATAGAGGCCATGGTCACAGGCCAGGGCCAGGTACTGATCAGTTCACGCAGTAGTTCAATCAGCGCCTCAAGTCGGTCAAGGCTAGGCAGTGATTTGGTTTGCAATGTCAGGGTGCAAGGTGAACCGGGCATGGTCGACAGGGTCAGGTCGAATGCAGCAGCGCCCCCTTTCTCCAGCCCGTTCCAGACTCCCAGGCTGCGCCAGTTGCCTACCAAGGCATTGGGCGAGTCTTTTTCGGCCTGTAAGGCGGCGTCTACAAGTGCTGGCGAGGCACCGCTTGGCTCGAACGCTTGCAGGGCTATTGATGCCTGTGGCGTATCCGCTGGCGGATGCCATTGATGCTCTGGCAGCCCATAACGCTTCAGCAGTTGCGCCACCTGCCAAAGTGCATCGGCATGTTCTTGGGCACTGGGTAGTGAGGTGGTCAGGCGAAAGGCCAGCGATAGATTGATACTGCTCATGGCTGCAAGAAGGTCCGAATGATGGGGGCTGAAACCCGGAAGCGGCTGCTGAAGTGCAAATAACTGAGCTCCTGCATGAAATACCAATGCAGGCTGCTGGGTGGATTGGCCTGTACCACGGCGCTTTGCGCCGCGGCCTGCTGTAAGACTTTTGCTTCGCCGCTGATCTTGAAGAAGAATTTTGGCTGCCCGTCTTCTGGATCGAAGAATTGGTCATATTTGGCTTTGGCTTCTTGTAACAAACACTGAGAAGCCTTGAACCCGTCAAAGTCCAACGATGCGAAATTCCATTCGGTAAAGGGCGCAAAACCTGTAACTCGCGCTTGGTATTCGCGGGATATGTCAGACATGTTCCATTGGCGCGTAACCAACGAACCGCAATCCGGGGGGCACTCTTTGCACGCCTGGCGGGTTGAGGTTTGGCTGGTCGTGGTAGCTACCGGCGTGCTTCGCGACTGTGCGGCCGCATCGCTGCGGCGTTGTACTTCTTCATTAACCAGTACTCCGCCGCCAGCAGCGGCACCTGCGGTGGCTGCACCCTGAGCGGTTTTGTTGGCAGCGGTGCGGGCAGCTGCACGTGTAGCGCCCTGAACGAGGACGCGTCCTGCGGCACCCAGCAACGGCGGCGCGAGTAGTACAAGTGGGCCGGGCATTTAGTGTGCTCCTGAGGCAAGTTGCGCCTGCATGGTGGCTAACAGATCGTTCAGTCGTTGCTCGACGGGTTGTCCGGGCTTACGCAGCCAGGCGTCAACCTGAGGGTCCAGGTAGAAGTCCGGTGCTATGGCCTCGGTATAGAGAAACTGGGTCCTCGCGGCCTGATCGCTGAGTCCCAGTTCTTCCGCATGGTCGTTTGCGGCCTTTAAGCGGGGCAGCAACGGCTCGTCTTTGAGCGAGGGAATGTCCTGAACAATGGCGTCGCGTACCTGAACCAGAAAGTCATTACCTTCCAGCTGTTCCAGATGCCGTAATTGCTCTTCACGCAGCTTAAGCATGTTCACCTCCATGGCGCTTAAGTTGCCCATCTTCCAACCAGAACCAGGCGTGGGCGGCATCGAAAAAACTATGACGCTGCTCCTTGTCCAGCACCGGTTGCAGCTTGCTGAGTACGCGAGGGTCATAGAATCGCAGAAGGGCACGCTGGCCGTCGGGTAGCTCGGTATCGAGGCGCGCCTGCAGCAGTTGGGCAAGGATGTTTAATGGCTTCTCAGTGAGCAGCCAGACGACGGCCGGCCGTTGCTGACTCAGTTCTTCGAAAACTCCAAGCCAGCCACGATCCTGCTCCAGATCAAACAGCCAAGGACCTGCATCTGCCAGGGCCTCTCCATCGGTATCGCGCAACAGCGGCATATTCAGGCCACGCTGGCTATGCAATGGAAAGCCACGGTGTTGCTGGTATTGCAGACCATCGACCAGCGCGTAAAGACGCAGTTCTGGATTTACGGCTTTGAGCTCATCGCAATGGCTCATAAGAGGCAACATCATGTTCATCCTCGAATCACCAGCGAAGCGCCTGATTTGGCGGCCTTGACCAGGCAGCTGAGGCAGATTCCCGATTCAAACGGAGGGTTGACCAATGCTTGCTGTAGCGTGGCTCCCGCCTTATCTGCATCCGCCGCGCCCGGAATAGTGGGCGGCAGAATCGCGATGCCTGAGCCTTTACCCGGCGCCCCCCCCGAATTTATCTTGATCGTCGCACCGCTGAGTGTGACGCCACCTGGGTCGAGTTTGAGGAAGCTGCCGCCGCCTACTGCGGTGAGCTCCATGCCGGCGTCGATCACTACTTTGTTGCCGGCGTAGTAGTGAATTTCGTTGCCGGCTTCGACGAACTGGCCGACGCCGACTTTCACATGTTGTTTCTGCCCGACTGTGAGGTGGTCGTTGCTGCGGGTTTCCACTTTGCGGTCGGCGTGGGTGGTGCGGTGTTCTTCGGCGAGAAACTGGCTGTAGCTGTTGGCTTCGACCGTGTCGTGGCGTTCGTGGCCGATGCGGATCTTCTGGTCGTGCTCGATGTTTTCGTCCCAGTCGCGCTGGGCGTGCAGATAGATCTGTTCGGCGCCTTTCTTGTCTTCAATGCGCAGCTCGTTGTAGCCGCCACCGCCTGGGCTACTCAGGGTTTTGAACAGGCTACGGGTCTTGTTTGCTGGCAGCGCGTAGGGCACGACGTGGGCTGCGTGGTACAGGCAACCGGTAACCAGCGGCTGGTCGGGATCGCCTTCGAGGAAGGTCACCAGCACTTCCATGCCGATGCGCGGGATGGCGATAGCGCCGTAGCCATCGCCGGCCCAACTGGAGGACACGCGCAGCCAGCAGCTGGTGGTGTCATCCGCCTGACCTTCGCGGTCCCAGTGAAATTGCACTTTGACCCGGCCGTACTGGTCGCAGTGGATTTCTTCACCCGCTGGCCCGGTGACCACGGCGGTCTGGCTGCCGAGTACCTTGGGTTTCGGGTGCTTCAGCGCTGGGCGATGCAGCACATCCCATGGCGTGGCGCTGAAGCGGTTGCGATAACCCTGCTGGAAGCCGTCGCTGACCTGGGTGTGGCTGGTGACGGACTCTTCCAGCACTTGCGGCTGTTTGCCTTCATGGCTGATTTCAGTCAGCAGCCAGAGCTGGTTCCAGTCGCTGCGCGGATGCTCGCTGAGGTTGAGGAAGTGGCCGCTGACCAGCAGCGGCTGATCACTTTCACCGCTAGCCAGCTCATAGTCGCTGCGGTGGCGTTCCAGGTTGCGTTTGGCCAGGTGTTTGCCGCGCTCGCGCTCGACAAAACGACCGGGGTAGTCGTAGTCCTCGAGGTCGGGCTGGAACTCGCTGTTGAAGGCCGATTCCATCAGCAGCTTGGGTTTTTCGAAGTTGTAGTCGCGGCGGGTTACGCGGTTGCTGCGGGTTTCCAGGCGCAGGGCGAAGCGCTTGATCACCGGGTCGTCGGCAACCAGGCCGGAATCCTGCTGGTACGCAGTGGACGCCAATTTCGGGAATACCGTCTGGTCATCGCCGAAGACCATCACATGGCCTTGTTCGCTGTGCTGGAAGTGGTAGTGAATGCCTTCTTCCTCGCACAGGCGCTGAATAAAGTGCAGGTCGCTTTCGTCGTACTGCACGCAGTATTCGCGCTCCGGATAGACGCTGGGGCCGAACTGAAATTTGTAGGCATTGCTCTGAATGCCGTGCTCTTCGAGCACCTGGCTGATGATCTTTTCCACGCTCAGGTGCTGGAAGATCCGCTGATTGATGCGGTGCGCCAGATAGGCCAACTGCGGGCGCAGGGTGACGTGGTAGCGGGTCAGGCGCTGCCCGGAGTCGCCCTGGGCAATGCGGTAGATCAGGCCGTGAATGCCGGTGCCGCTGGGGCTAATGGCAAGGAAGGCTGGCTGGTGCAGCAGGCTTTCCAGATCGAGATCGGGGCGCTCGCTGATCAGCTCCAGCTCGAACACGAACGGCTGGCTGATGGCTTCACGGCCGGTAAATTCCAGCACCTGCAGATCGTGACTGGCACCTTCGATGCTCAGGCTGAAATGGGTCTGATTGGCGGCGTTGAACATGCTCTTCTCCTTAAGCCTTACACGTCAGCCGGGCTGATATTCAGCCGCTGCATGCGGTACAGCAGGGTGCGGCGCGGCAGGCCGAGTTCGCAGGCGGCGCTGGTCTGGTTGCCACGGTTCTTGCGCAGGCAGTCGAGCAGCAGGCTGCGTTCGACGCGCTCCATGCGTTCGCGCAGGTTCATGCCGGGGTCATCATTGCTGCCGGCCTGGCGCAGGTCGAAATGTTCCGGCAGCAGCTCGCCGCCTTCGCACAGCAGCACGGCGCGTTCGACCAGACCTTTGAGCTCGCGCACATTGCCCGGGAAGGGGTAGCGGGCCAGGTGATCGAGGGTGCTGTCGGCCCAGCGGCAATGGTTGCGCTGCAGGAAGGTGCTGGCCTTGTCGGCGAAGTAGCGCGCCAGAGTCAGGATGTCCTGATCGCGTTCACGCAGGGCCGGCAGTTCGATGGGGAACTGCGCCAGGCGATAGAACAGGTCCTCGCGGAAACGGCCTTCTTCCACCAGGTTGCGCAGGTTGTGGTGGGTGGCGGCGACGATGCGCACATCGACCTTGTGCGTGGCGGTGGAGCCCAGCGGGCGCACTTCGCCTTCCTGCAAGACGCGCAGCAGTTTGGCTTGCAGGCTCAGCGGCATATCGCCGATTTCATCGAGGAACAGCGTGCCGCCATTGGCCGCGTCGAACAGGCCCTGATGGTCGCGGTCAGCGCCGCTGAAGGCGCCTTTGCGGTAGCCGAACAGCTCGCTTTCCAGCAGGTTTTCCGGCAGCGAGGCGCAGTTCTGCACGACAAAGGCTTTGCTGCGGCGGAAACCACAATCGTGGATGGCGCGGGCCACCAGCTCCTTGCCGGTGCCGGTTTCGCCGGCCAGCAGCACGCTGACCGGGTTGTGCAGCACTTTGCTGATCAGCTGGTAAACGCTGCGCATCGCCGGGCTGTCGCCAATCAGGCCATAGCCGCTGGCGCAGGGTGTGCTGACCACGGCAACCGGCTGCTCGTTGTGCGATGAGCGCAGGCGCTGCAGCAGGTGCATTTGGGCGACCACAAAGCTGCCCAACTGACCGAGCGAGTCGGCAAAGCCCTGCAGTTCACGCGAACGCTGGCTGGCAATCAGCAGCAGGCCGGTGACGCCTTTCTGCTCATCCAGCAGCGGTTGGCACAGCAGGCTGCGCCAGGGTTGCTGGGCCTCGGGGAGGAAGCCGGTCTGGTGCAGGTTGCGGTCCAGCTCATTGAGGCTGAGCGTCTGGTTCTGGCACAGGCAGTACTGCAGCAGCTGTTCGCCGTCGTAATCGCTGGACAGGCTGGCGTTCGCGCGCGGCTGCAGCAGGCCGTCCTGCCATTCGGCAGACAGCGTCAGGCGTGTGTGGGTGTCGTCGAGCAGGTACAGCTGGCTCAGTTCGCTGCCGGACAGCTGCGCGGCGCTTTCCACCAGGCCGCCGAGCAGGGCGTCGCTGTTGGCGGCCCGCGCCAGCGTGGCGAAGCGTTGCAACAGCGCTTCGGCGTAGCGCAGGGGCTGCGGCACCTGGCTGAACATCAGCGACACGTTAAGCGAACTCACAGACCACCGTCCCTTCGCCGTCCAGGGTGGCGTGTACGCGTTGCAGGCTTTCGCCGCTGGCCATGGCGTCGAGCAGGCGGTCGACCACCAGCGGTTGCAGGTGCTGGTCGATCAGGTGATCGATCAGGCGCGCGCCGCTGTCGCTGTGGCTGCAACGTTCGGCGAGGTTCTCCAGCAGCGCCGGGCAATGGCTGAACTGCAGCTGACGGCGCTGTAGGCGCTCACCGAAACGCGCGAGTTTGAGGCCGACCAGCTCGTTGAGCACCTCGCCATTGATCGGGTAGTACGGCACCACGCGCATGCGCCCGAGCAGTGCAGGCTTGAAGTGCTGAGTCAGGGTTGGGCGAATCGCCTGCTCAAGGTCTTCCGCATCCGGGCGCTGGCCGCCCTGGCAGAGGCTGGCGATGCGCTCGCTGGCGAGGTTGCTGGTCATCAGAATCAGGCAGTTGCGGAAGTTGATCTCGCGACCTTCGCCGTCGTTGGCCACGCCCTTGTCGAAGATCTGATAGAAGACGTTCATCACGTCCGGATCGGCCTTTTCCACTTCATCGAGCAGCACCACCGAGTAAGGCTTCTGCCGTACGGCTTCGGTGAGCATGCCGCCTTCGCCATAGCCGACGTAGCCGGGTGGTGCGCCGATCAGGCGGGAAACCGTGTGCTTCTCCTGGAATTCGGACATGTTGATGGTGGTGAGGAAGCGCTCGCCGCCATACAGCAAATCCGCCAGGGCCAGGGCGGTTTCGGTTTTACCGACGCCGCTGGGACCGACCAGCAGAAACACGCCGACCGGCGCATCGGCGCGATTAAGCCCGGCAGCGGTGGCGCGCATGGAGCGGTCCAGGGCGGCGATGGCTTGCGCCTGGCCGCGTACACGCTGGCGCAGGTCGCTGGCGAAGGTCAGCACCTTGTTGTTGTGCTCGCGGGCCAGCTGGCTCAGCGGTACGCCGGTCCAGTGGCTGATCACTTCGGCCACCAGGCGCGGGCAGACTTCAAAACTGACCAGGCGCTCATTCACCTGAGCGCTGGCCAGCTCGGCTTGCACGGCGCGCAGTTCGCCTTCCAGCTGCACGGCCTGGCCGTCGCTGTCTTCAGCTTTGGCTTCGGCGCCGCTAGGGTTTTGGCGCAGGCTAGCGCACTGCTTGCGCAATTCCAGCAGACGTTCGGCCAGCTCGCGCTGCACCGCCCAACGGGTTTCGATCTGTTCCAGCTCGGCGCGGGCCTGGCTCAGGCGTGCTTCGAGTTGTTCGAGGATTTCGCTGTCGATTTTCAGGCCGGCTTCCATATCGCGGCCCATGGCCTCGCTCTGCCGTTCGCCTTCGGCGATCTCGCCGCGCAAGCGCTCCAGTGCTTCCGGGGCGGCGGCCAGGCTGATGCGCACGCGGGCGCAGGCGGTGTCGAGTACATCGACGGCTTTGTCCGGCAGCTGGCGGCCAGCCAGGTAGCGTGCGGACAGCTCGGCGGCAGCGACCACGGCGTCGTCACGCAGGTAGATGCCGTGGCTTTTCTCGTAAACAGGCGCCAGGCCCCGCAGGATGGTCACGGCTTCATCGACGGTCGGCTCATGCAGCTGCACCAGCTGGAAGCGCCGGGCCAGGGCCGGGTCCTTCTCGAAGTACTGCTTGTATTCGCTCCAGGTGGTGGCGGCGATGGTACGCAGCTCGCCACGCGCCAGGGCGGGCTTGAGCAGGTTGGCGGCATCGCCACTGCCGGCCTGGCCGCCGGCACCGATCAGGGTGTGGGCTTCATCGATAAACAGGATGATCGGCTTGGGCGAGCCTTTGACCTCATCGATCACGCCCTGCAGGCGGCGTTCGAATTCGCCTTTGACGCTGGCGCCGGCTTGCAGCAGGCCGAGGTCCAGGCACAGCAGTTCGACACCCTTGAGCGCTGCCGGCACTTCACCGGCGGCGATGCGCAGGGCCAGGCCTTCGACGATGGCGGTCTTGCCGACACCGGCTTCGCCAACCACGATCGGGTTGCTTTTGCGGCGGCGGGCGAGGATGTCGATCATCTGGCGGATCGCGCCATCGCGGCACAGCACCGGGTCGAGCTTGCCGTCACGGGCCTGCTGGGTGAAGTTGTGGGTAAAGCGTGCGAGGTTCGATTCGCCACTATTTGCGGGTTTACCTGCAGCGGTTTGCGGCTGCTGGGCCAGGGCGAATTCGCGCAGGCGCTCGGCATTCAGCTTGGCCAGCAGTGGCTGATAGTGGCTGCCGGCGTAACGCATCGGGTTGCGCAGCAGTGAGAGGATCAGCGCGGCTTCATCAATCTGGCTCTGGCCGAGTTCCAGGCTGGCAACCAGCAGAGCGTCCTGCAGCCATTGCACCAGTTCGGTGGCAAATACCGGGTTGCGCGATTCGCTGTGTTCGCCACGCGGTTGCAGCGCGCGGGCCAGTTCACCGGCGTCCACTTCGGCATCCTGCAGGGCACGAGGTAGCAAGCCTTCTGGGCGCTCAAGCAGGCCGAGCAACAGGTCTTCCACGAGAATTTTGCTGCCGCCGCGGATTACGCAGCGCTCGGCGGCGCATTCCAGGTCCTGTTTGCTGGCAGCGTCGAGGGCTTGCACCAGTTGCTGTAAATCGACGTTGATCATTTCATCAATCCTTAATGAGCTTTGCTGCCGAGGGTGACCACGCCGTCGGCGTTGTCACGCCCCAGCCAAGTGGTCCAGCCCAGCAGGCAGGGGTTGTCCGCGCCGAGGCGCAATTCGCGTATTTCGTCTTGGCGCAGTTCCAGGCGGATGTCGTAATCCAGTGGGTCGCGCAGGGTGAAGCGCACCAGCGCGCAGAGCGGTTGGTAGCCGCTGCCGATGGGCAGAAATTCGTGGAAGCGATCCCAGTTCAGCTGGCGTACATGGATGCGGAACTTGCCGCCGCGGTCACGCACGAACTCGCCAAGCACCAGGCTTTCACCCAGTTGGCTGTTGGCCAGACCGAGGCGGTTGCGCTGCTCGCCGAGGATTTCCACCTGGCGCTCCAGGCATTGCTCGATATGCAGATCGGCGTGCTTGAAGTAGTAGCGCAGCACCGACTCGATCAGCGCTGCCGAGTGGGCGCGCAGGCTGAGCAGGCCGAGGTAGGGCAGCAGGCGTTTCCAGTTCAATTCTTGCGCCTGGCGAATGGTTTCACCGCCCAGGCCGATCAGGGCAAACAGGTGCGCGGAGAACGGGTCGACCGCACCGCTCTGGAAGCGTGTGTGGTAGCGGTATTTCTGCCAGGTCGGCAGCAGCAGACGCTGCAGACGGTTGTTGAACAGGTCGAGGAAATCCCGCGTTGGGTTGCCGTCTTCACTGTCGCCCAGCGCCTGTTCGCCGTAGAACGCTGGCAGCGGCGAGCCGGCGCCAAAAAGGCTGACCAGGTTGATGCGCAGGCGCGCGCGCAGCTCGCCGTGCTCTTCGAAAAAATGCACGCGATCGATATCGCTACCGGGGAACCCCATGCTCGGGTTGGCCTGCAGTTCCAGTCGCTGGTACAGCGCTTCCTCATCCAGTTCAGGATGGGCGGCGTGCAAGCGTTCCAGCACCAGCTGCACACCCTGAAACAGGCTGTACTCGCGGATGCCCCGGCTAAGCCGGTTTAGAGCAGGGGCTGAAGCCCCATGCGCGGCGTCCATTGGTACACCTCTCCCTGTGTGCTCTGTACGCGCAGCTCGTGGTACGAGTTCAAGCTGGCATACAGGGCGAAAAATTCATTGAGTACGGTGGCGAAGAGGAACAGGTCACCCTCGCCGACATAGCCCTCGGGGTTAATCGTCAATTGCGTGCGTACGCCGCGTACAGGCAAGCCGCGATGCAGGCGGTCGACGTGCTGGTGGCTGATGCTTTTCAAGCCGTCGAGCAGGCGCTTGCTGACCTTCTCCGCGTGCTGGTCGTAGTAGCGCGGCAGGTCATAGGTTTCCAGGATCACCTTGAGCGCGTCGACGTTGGCCAGCGACAGGTAGTTCAGCGACATATTGCTGATCAGCTTCCACAGAAAGTCGCGGTGCAGCGGCGGCGCGTAGCTCGGAGTGACCGCGCTGATATTGCGGAAGGTGAGAAACTCCGGGGTGTCCTCGCAGGGCATGCAGATATCACCGAGACCCAGCTGACGTGGCAGGTTCTGATTGGTGCAGGTCAGCTCGATGGACAGCGTTTCATGCTGATCGAGGTTGCGCAGGCCGAAACTCAGGTAGGTTTCCAGGCCGTCGCCCAGCAGCGAAGGTTGCTGGCGCACGCTGTAGTGCGGGCGCGCCAGAGGCACATCGAAGCTGGCGTCGTGCTCGAAGGATTCGAACGGCACGTACTCTTCATAGCCCTTGCCGCCTGGCTTCCAGCCGGTGACGCGATCCACCGAGAACACCCCGCAATGCTCGGAGTCGAGCTCCGATGGCAGCAGCAGGTACTGGTCCTGCTTGCCGTCCAGGCGAATCGGGATGGCGTCATGGGCAAACAGGTTAACCACCGGCGTGCAATACAGGCGCACGTTATCCAGGGTCGGGCGGATGCGTTGCACGCCAGCCTTGTGGATATCGAAACGCAGCTCGATGCCGCGCGCCTGCTTGAGCACGTCTTCGGGCACGCGCTTAAGCACATCCAGGCCGAGCAGGTCGACGAACAGGAACTTGTCCTGAAAGGCGAAGTATTCCTGCAGGTAGCGGTACCCGCGGAAGGTATTCAGCGGGTAGGGGATCAGTGCCTGATCTTCGGCAAAACCCACTGGCTGAACATTGCTGGCCTGCAGCTGCAGTGGCACTAATGGGCGCTCATCGGCCCCTTGTAACGGCTTGCCGGCGGCATTCAGCAGCACCAGCTGCACACCGCCGAGGTGGCGCAGCAAGCTCAGATACAGCAGCTGGCTGATATAGCGCTCGCCGGACAGGTGCAGGCGCAACTGCTTGAGGTCGAGATCGCCAAGATGACCATCGGCACTCATCGCCAGACGCAGGCTGAGCAGCGCACCGTCGCCCTTTACCGAGTAATCCAGGCCATTCAGCGCCAGTGGCAGCACCTCGGTAGCAAAGGCAGTGCGGAAGCGGCAGGTCACGCCCTGGATCGGCTTGGATTCCACCGGCGTATGGCGCGGCACCAGCAAGGCACCGCCCGGACGCTTGAGCGGGTCGAACTGCAACATGCTGAATGCGGGTAGCGGGCGCATATAGTTCGGCCACAGCAGGTGCATCAGCGAATGGGTCAACTCCGGCAGCTCGTCATCAAGCTTTTGCCGCAGACGCCCGGTAAGAAAGGCGAAGCCTTCCAGCAGCCGCTCGACATCCGGGTCGCGCCCGCTCTGCCCAAGAAACGGCGCCAACGCCGGGCTGCGCTCGGCAAACCGCTTGCCGAGTTGGCGCAGGGCGGTGAGTTCGCTCTGGTAGTAGTGGTTAAAAGACACGCGTCAGTCCTTGATTGAGTCTTTATCGGGGGCGTGGTGATCCGGAGATAGTCGAAGCGGTTCTTCGTTTTTCAGGTAGACGACATCTCCACCGTCATAGCCCCAGAAGTCGCTGTTTCTGAGTGGATGGTCTTGATACGAAACCCACCCTGAGGTCCAGATATCACCGTTTTCGTAACGTATTTCCACGAAATACCGAGGTGGCTCGGCGCGGGTTATTTCAAAAAAGGTGCCACCATCGACTCCGCCACTCCAATGGGCATTTGGGTGATCGCGGAGCGGTTCAGGAGGTGCAATCACGGGCTCCATATGCAGAAAAGCTGCAACTACCAAAGCCAAGATGAGAATCAGCGCCGTTGAAACCAGGGCTATCCACTTGAGTGCTTTCAATCGGATATCTCCAAGGTTTCGCTGGTGTAGTCGTAGTCCAGGTCTGTTTCGCTAAGCTGGAACTGCTCCATGTAGGCGCTGGGCACAACTACACGGGTACGGAAAGGGCTGTCTAGACCAATGTGGTCGACTAAGTCGGCGACGAAAGTCATACAGTTGTGGTTGCCGAGGTCGTACTCCTTACGTGTTGAGTCGGCATTTTCCGACTCTTTGGCTTTCAGCCAAACAAGCGCTTTATCGAACACCTGACCCCTGAGTACTACTCCGGAAATACGCCCGCTTTGCCCATGCGTGCTGGAGATGGCGCGTAAGGTTTTTTTCAGGGAGGACTCGACGATCATTCCTCCTTTGAGGGTCACGTCTGGAATGCGCCCGGGACGTGTACGCCCCGCCGGACCTGGGCCGGCATAGCGACCGTACTCGTAGTACTTCGAGAGGCCAGTTTTACCGTTGATCACCAGCACGCCGGCGTGCCCAAGATAGGGCGCCTTCTGCGAAGGTATTTTGATTTTCTTGCCGAAAAACGTCCCTTCGTAACCATCGATATGAATCTCGTAATCGGGGAAGACCATGGGGATCACGAAGTCCTGTTCACCGCTCAGATAAACCTGTGCCGGTGATTGATCCAAGGCAGGTGTGGTCGTAACTGTACCTGCATGGATTTGCTGAGCTTGTGTCATGTCATTCCCCCCGCAGTAGCCAGCCCGGGTTTACGGACAATGCGATGGTTTGCGGTGTGTCCTTCTTACCTAGGAGGCGGGTCAAGCCATTTGCGTCAGTTGTGCCGTGCACTTCGCTACCGTCTTCCAGAGTCGCGGTGTAAGCCATGTTTTTCAGCAAAGTACCGCTTGCTTGGTCAAGCAATTGAACGCGGATGTCGAAGCCTTTGGTGAGTAATGCCATCGGTGCCATAAACGCCGCCCCACCCCCGCTAGTCCCAATCAATATCGTCCCCGAACCCGCGATCACCGGATTGCCATGGCTACCCACGGTGCCGAGCACTGTGGCCGGTTTGCCGTTGATCAGCACGGTTGGGATTACCGCGCTGGCCAGGGCGCTGCCGCAGCCGGTGGGGTCGCCCATGCGCGCAGCGGGTAGGCTGTCGAACAGCACGTCGGGGGAGCCGGCGACAATTGGATTGGGGCCATGGCCGGGAATCGGGCAGGCGGTTGGGTCGCTGACGCGGGCTGCGGGTTTACCGGACATGGGCTCTCCTTAATTGACCTTGACCTGTCCGCTGCCGTCCAGGCGCGCGGAGAAACTGACTTGGCGTTTAAAGCCGTCCACTTCCAGCAGGCCTTCGATGGCAAAGGCCAGGCTCAGCGGGTTGTTGTCGCGGGGCAGGGAAATCACCCGCACGTCGCTTAAACGCGGTTCGTACGCTTCGATAAAGCGTTCGATGGCGATACGCGCCTGCTGCAGTGAATCGTGCAGCGACAGACGCATATCGTTGAGATCGGGCAACCCGTAGTCGGGCAACGTTTGCACGCTGCCCGCCCGGGTGCTGAGCATTTTTGCCAGGTGTGTCGCCACCGACGCCATGGCGGCGACCTCGCGGCTCCAGCCAGCGCGCTGGCTGGCTTCACCGCCGAGGCGTTCGAATAGGCTTCCGTACCCGGCCATAAGGATGCTTATTCCTTGTCCAGCTTGCCGACGAGCGACAGGGTGAAATCGGCACCCATGTACTTGAAGTGCGGGCGCACGTTGAGGCTGACGCGGTACCAGCCCGGCTCACCATCAACATCACTGACGATCACCTGAGCGGCGCGCAGCGGACGGCGGCTACGTACTTCGGAGCTCGGGTTTTCCTGGTCGGCCACGAACTGGCGGATCCACTTGTTGAGTTCCAGCTCCAGGTCGGTGCGCTCTTTCCAGGCGCCGATCTGCTCGCGCTGCAGCACTTTCAGGTAGTGGGCCAGGCGGTTGATGATGAACATGTACGGCAGTTGGGTGCCGAGTTTGTAGTTCAGTTCAGCGGTCTTGCCTTCTTCGCTGATGCCGAAGAACTTCGGCTTCTGCGCCGAGTTGGCAGAGAAGAATGCGGCGTTGTCGCTGCCTTTGCGCATGGTCAGGGCGATAAAGCCTTCTTCGGCCAGCTCGTATTCACGACGGTCGGAGACCAGTACTTCGGTCGGGATCTTGGTTTCGATCTCGCCCATGCTTTCGAAGTGGTGCAGCGGCAGGTCTTCTACCGCGCCGCCGCTCTGCGGGCCGATGATGTTCGGGCACCAGCGGAACTTGGCGAAGCTGTCGGTCAGCTTGGAAGCGAAGGTGTAGGCGGTGTTGCCCCACAGGTAATGCTCGTGGCTGTTGGCGACGTTCTCTTTGTAGACGAAGGTCTTCACCGGGTTGTCTTCTGGATCGTACGGGTTGCGCAGGAGGAAGCGCGGTACGGTCAGGCCGACGTAGCGGGCGTCTTCCTGCTCGCGGAAGCTCTGCCATTTGGCGAATTGCGGGCCTTCGAAGTGATCTTTCAGATCCTTCAGGTCCGGCAGGCCGGTGAAGCTTTCCAGGCCGAAGAATTTCGGACCGGCAGCGGCGATAAACGGCGCGTGGGACATGCTGGCGACGCTGGCAACGTATTGCAGGGTCTTAACGTCCGGCGCGCTCGGGTCGAAGAAGTAGTTGGCGATCAGCGCGCCGACCGGCTGGCCACCGAACTGGCCGTATTCGGCGGTGTAGATGTGCTTGTACAGGCCGGACTGGGTGATTTCCGGGCTGTCTTCGAAGTCATCGAGCAGATCCTGCTTGGAGGCGTTGATGATCTCCAGCTTGATGTTTTCGCGGAAGTTGGTGCGGTCCACCAGCAGCTTGAGGCCGCGCCAGGAGGATTCCAGCGCCTGGAATTCGGCGTTGTGGAGGATTTCGTCCATCTGCCGGCTGAGCTTGGCGTCGATCTCCGCGATCATGCGGTCGACCATGGCCTTTTTCACGGGCTCATTTTCGTTCTGCGGCTTCAGCAACTCTTCGATAAAGGCCGACACGCCACGCTTGGCGATGTCATAGGCTTCGTCGTCTGGAGTCAGTTTGGTCTCGGCAATGATGCGGTCGAGGATGCCGAGGTCGGCGGCGCTGCGACCGCTTTCTACTGCTGCACTAGTGCTCATGAATTAGCTTCCTTGTTAATTGAATCAGGAGTCCAGCTTGCCTTGGGCAGCCAGGCCGAGTTCGCCGAGTACGCGGTCACGCGAGTCGTCGTCAGCCAGCACGCTTTCGATGGCTTTGCGGAAGGCCGGGGCGTTGCCCAGTGGGCCCTTCAGAGCCACCAGGGCGTCGCGCAGCTCCATCAGCTTTTTCAGCTCAGGGACCTGGTCGACCACATTGGCCGGATTGAAGTCCTTCATCGAGTTGATGCGCAGCTGCACGGCCATGTCGTCGCCTTCGGCGTCGTCTTGCAGACGATTAGGCACGGCGAACGTCAGGTTGAGTTCCTGCTTGGCCAGCACTTCGTCGAAGCTGTTCTTGTCGATGCTGATCGGCTTGCGGTCTTCGATCTTGCGATCGTCGGCGCGCTGGGTGAAGTCACCCAGAACCATCAGTTTCAGTGGCAGTTCGATCTCTTCCTGAGCACCGCCGGTGGCGGGTTTGAAAGTGACGTTGATGCGTTCCTTGGGGGCTACCGAGCCTTCTTTGGCCATGGTCATTCTCCGTTACGGTTATGGCCCGAGGGCCTAGTCCAGTACCACTTCAAGATCGAGGTGGCACAACCTGCGGTAGATCTCTTCCTTGCTTTCACGTATTGCGTGGTTCTGCGGCAACAGCTCACAACAGCTGTGCAGCATGCGCAGTACGTCCAGGGCGAGATCGGGTTCCCAGTCGCCCAGGCCGGTGGCCTGTAGCGTCTGGTCGAGCGATTCGAGTTGGGTCTTGGCCAGTTCGTATTTCTTTGCGCTGTAGCACAGGCGCGCCAGGGTCAGCTGCCAGAAGAAGCGTTCGCGGCCGCCGCGTGCCTTGGCCAGGCCGAGCTTGAGTTGCTGCACCGCCGACTTGAGGCCGTCCTTGCGCAGCTTGGGCAGGGTTTCCTGCAGGGCGATATCCCAAGCCGGGAGGCTGTTGCCCTCGCTGGCTACGGGGGTGTTGTCGCTTACTTGGGCCTGCACGTGTGGCATCACATGGGAGCTGAGCCAGGCGCGGGTCTGCGCGTCGGCGAAGGCGCTGCCGTCGTGGAAGCGCAGTTCTTCCAGGCCGCTCATGCGCTGCATAAATAGCGCGAGCTGGATTTCCACTTCGCGCATCGCCTGCTCGGCATCTAGCTCATGTAGGCACTGCCAGACCAGATGCTGGCCGTCGAGCCAGAAGGGCGCGCGGGCGATGCTGGCTTCCAGGTCGACCAGCAGATCGGCGTATTGGCCGTTCTGGTAGCGTTCCTGATAGCTGGCCAGCTTGTCCGCCGGCAGGCCACGAAGGGCGGTGATCTGTTCGGCGTTGCGTTCCGGCAGGCTGTCGATGGGCAGCCAAAGTAGAGTGCGGGCCAGGCGTAGGGCGCGCAGGTCGCTGGCTTTCTGTTTCAACCAATAGGCGCAGAGTGGGCGGGCCTGGTCTTGCAGGCTGCGCAGGCTTTTGTGCGCTTCCTTTTCACTTTCCACCGGTGCGCCGGGGGTGAGCATCTGGCTGGCGGCCTGCTTGACCTGGGCAATCGCCGCGCCGACCGAGCCTGGCTCTGGCTGACCTTGGCTGGCACGCTTGACCAGCTCATCCAGGCGCCGGCACAGCGGCAGCAGCAGTGGTGCATCTTCACCCAGGTGTTCGGCCAGGCAGGTTTCCAGGGCGCGCAGCTGCTCGGCCAGGCTGCGGAACAGTGCCAGTTGCTCGCCAATCGGTACGTGCTCGGCCAGCGCTTGTTCCAGGCGCGGAATCAGCCAGCTGATGGCGGCGGCGCGGGTGCGGGCTTTGCGTGGGTGCAGCTCGGTCCAATGATTGATACACAGGTAGTGCAGCAGGCTGAAACCGGCCTGCAGACCGGGGAAGGATTCGCGCTGGTAGAGGCCCCAGATCAGCCAGGCGGCGACGCGCAAATCCTTGGAGTGGGCGCTGAGCAATATCTCGCTGTTTTCGCGGACCTTTTGCCAGTCAATCGCCGCCGTTTCGTGCAGCGCCGTGGCTTTTCCCAGCTCATTTTCGAGAACTTCGTATTCGCTGGAATAACGCACGTCATTACCGGCAAAGTTCCCTTCATTAATAGGGATTTTGGCCAGCTCTAAATAATGAGCAGTGAGCTTGTTTGAATAGGTCATTCCATGACTCGATTATCGCTGCGGGTAACTTCAATAAAGCTGATTAAGCATTTGAAGACCGTCTTGCTGCGCCAGAAGTGCGCAAAAAGTTGCGCACTTAAATGTGCAACAAGTTGCGCACGTCCAAGTGAGGTGGGCATCCTAGCCCCATGGGTCGTGCTGGACAACCGTTGAAAGTGTGAAATATGTAACAGTGAGAGATATTCGGGGATTAATAGCTGGGACGATAGTTCCTAAAAATTGTGAGTGTTTCGTCACAATAAGATGTGCCGGGGAAGTTGTGTAGGTATATGGCTCTATATATGTAAGTAATTGCTTACTGGCAAATTAGTGGCTCGTCACAGAAGTTGCCGAATTGCTGCAAGTTAGTGTGATGCAGTGCAGGTTTTGCCGGGTTGGTCTGTGACCGATGTGCTGCGGCCGAGCCCGAACGGGCTCGGCGAAGGGAGGGCGTAAACCGTTGGTCGGTTAATCGCTACAGGATTCAGCCCAGAGACTCAAATCGAGCTGATGTTGCTCGCCCGCGGCCAGTACGCGGATGTCGTCCAGTACGTTGGCGTGTTCGATACACAGCATGCTGGGCCAGGCGTCGGCGGCGAATTGCGAAAGGCGTTGCGCCTTGTCGATCCAGGGGGTCCACAGTACGGCTGAGTTTGAGCCGCTGCTGTGCAGCTGGATGCGCCGCTGCCACGCGCGGTCGAGGATGCTCAGCTGCGCTGGGGTGTCCAGGTAGATGCGGTCGGTCTCGCCGCTGAACTGCAGCAGACCGTCCTGTTGGCGTTGCTGCCAGTCTTCCAGGGTTTCGATATAGCGGCAGCCGTGCAGGCCTTCGACTGCGACGTTGCGGATATCGCTGACGGCAAAGTAGCTGTGCAGCGCCTGGCTGATGGCCAGCGGCGTGTCGTCCAGGTTGCGGCTGTTCAGCTGGATATGCAGGCGTTCATTCAGGCGAATGTTCAGGCGCAGTTCGGCGGCGTGGGGCCAGTCGGCCAGGGGCTGGGTGGCGCTGTTGTAGACGAACTCCAGCTGGATGCCGTCATCGTGGCTGTCGATGCCCTGTAGCTGCCAGTCGAGGTTGCGCACCAGGCCGTGGGCGGGCGCAGTGTCGGGCTGTAGATGCATAGCCTGCACCTCCTGCGGGTTGCGTTGCAGGTTGCCGAACCATGGCCAGCACACTGGCACGCCGCCGCGTACACCTTGGCCGCGCTTGTAGGCCGCTTGCTCGCTGAGCCAGATCAGCGGTGGCTGGTCGTCTTCCTGATAGCTGAGTATCTGCGCACCCTGCTGGCTGATCAGCAGCTCGCGGGAACCAACGCGTGCGCGCCAGCAGGTCAGCTCATCCAGCTCAAGGCGTTCAACGTGGGATCTGGCCATTGGCGTACTCGTAGAAGGAAGAATAAAGAAGGCTATTGGAGCCCAGCTTGTGCGCAGAAAGCAAAACGCCCGTCAGTGACGGGCGTTCTGTGGCTGGAGCCAGGCTTACTTGCCGTAGACCTGTTCCGGCAACCAGGTGATCAGCCCCGGGAACTGGTAGGCAATTACCAGCAGCAGGATCTGGATCAGGATAAACGGCAGCACACCCTTATAGATGGTGCTGGTAGGCACAGACGCCGGCGTGACCCCGCGCAGGTAGAACAGCGCAAAGCCGAACGGCGGGGTGAGGAAGGATGTCTGCAGGTTCAGCGCGATCATCACGCCGAGCCACACTGGGTCCAAGCCCATGGCCAGCAACACCGGGCCGACAATCGGTACCACCACGAAGGTGATCTCGATAAAGTCGAGGATAAAGCCGAGCAGGAAGATCACCACCATCACCAGGAAGAACGCGCCGAGCACGCCGCCAGGCAACTGGGCAAAGATGTCCTCGATCATCGCCTCGCCGCCGAAGCCGCGGAACACCAGGGAGAACAGCGAGGCGCCGATCAGGATGAGGAACACCATGGCGCTGATTTCGGTGGTGCCGTAGGCCACTTCGCGCAGCTGGCCGAAGTTCAGCTTGCCCTTGTAGAAGGCCAGCAGCATGGCGCCGAGGGCGCCGAGTGCAGCGGCTTCGGTCGGGGTGGCGTAGCCCGCGAGGATCGAGCCGAGTACCGCACCGATCAACAGCAGCGGCGGTACCAGGGCGTTGATCAGCTTGCCCCACTCGATCGGGCCCAGCTCTTCTTGCGGCAGGGCGGGTAGCTTCTTCGGTTGCAGGATCGCCACGCCGATGATGTAGAGGATGTACATGCCCACAAGCATCAAGCCGGGGATCAGCGCACCGACGAACAGGTCGCCAACCGAGACGGTCTTCGGCGAGAAAATGCCCATCTTCAGCTGCGCTTGTTGGTAGGCGCTGGACATCACATCACCCAGCAGCACCAGCACGATGGACGGAGGGATGATCTGCCCCAGGGTGCCGGTGGCGGCCAGGGTGCCGGTGGCAATCGCCGGGTCATAACCGCGGCGCAGCATGGTTGGCAGCGCCAGCAGGCCCATGGTCACTACAGTGGCGCCAACGATACCGGTGGATGCCGCCAGCAACGCGCCGACCACGCACACGGAAATCGCCAGACCGCCGCGCAGGGTGCCAAATAGCCGCGACATGGATTCGAGCAGGTCTTCGGCGACCCTGGACTTCTCCAGCATCACGCCCATAAACACGAACAGCGGCACCGCCAGCATGGTCTGGTTGTTCATGATGCCGAACAGGCGGTTGGGCAGGGCGCTCAGGTAGCCGCCATCGAA
>Ga0155449_1070_pt1 | contig 41615 bp, 37 predicted proteins | sample RifCSPhighO2_02_FD_111897 | JGI IMG/M metagenome (GOLD analysis project Ga0155449, IMG submission 111897) | Pseudomonadales bacterium RIFCSPHIGHO2_02_FULL_60_43 | reverse complement strand
CAAGTTCCACACCGCCATCTCCGACCTCGAAGTGGAAAACCACGACGAGAAAGGCAGCCTGTGGAACCTGCGCTACCCGCTGGCCGACGGCAACCAGACCGCCGACGGCAAGGATTACCTGATTGTCGCCACCACGCGCCCGGAAACCATGCTCGGCGACAGCGCCGTGGCCGTGCACCCGGAAGACGAGCGCTTTAAAGCCCTGATCGGCACCTTCGTCGAGCTGCCGCTGGTTGGCCGCCGTATCCCGATCATCGCCGACGATTACTGCGACCCTGAGTTCGGCACCGGCTGCGTGAAAATCACCCCAGCCCACGATTTCAACGACTATGAAGTCGGCAAGCGCCACAACCTGCCGCTGCTGAACATCTTCGACAAAAATGCGGCGGTACTGGCGCAAGTCCAGGCATTCAACATCGACGGCAGCGTCAACAGCGAGATCGACGGCAGCCTGCCGGCGCAATTCGCCGGCCTGGATCGTTTCGAAGCGCGCAAGCAAATCGTTGCCGCCTTTGAAGCCGCCGGCCTGCTCGAAGGCATTGAGCCGCACGCGCTAAAAGTGCCGAAAGGCGACCGCTCCGGCACCATCATCGAGCCGTGGCTGACCGACCAGTGGTATGTCAGCACCAAGCCGCTGGCCGAAAAAGCCATCGCCGTGGTCGAGAGCGGTGAAATCCAGTTCGTGCCCAAGCAGTACGAAAACATGTACTTCAGCTGGATGCGCGATATCCAGGACTGGTGCATCAGCCGTCAGCTCTGGTGGGGTCACCGCATCCCGGCCTGGTACGACGATGCCGGCAACGTCTATGTTGGCCGTGACGAGGCGGAAGTACGCGCCGCCCATAATCTGGGCGACGCCAACCTGCGTCAGGACGAAGACGTTCTGGACACCTGGTTCAGCTCTGGTCTGTGGACCTTCTCCACCCTCGGCTGGCCGCAGCAGACCGAAGAATTGAAGACCTTCCACCCCACCGACGTGCTGGTGACCGGCTTCGACATCATCTTCTTCTGGGTCGCCCGGATGATCATGCTGTCCACCCACCTGACCGGGCAGATTCCGTTCAAGACCGTGTACGTGCACGGCCTGGTGCGCGATGGCCAGGGCCAGAAGATGTCCAAGTCCAAGGGCAACGTGCTCGACCCGCTGGATATCGTCGATGGCATTACCCTAGAAGCGCTGCTGGAGAAACGCACCAGCGGCATGATGCAGCCCAAACTCGCCGAGAAGATCGCCAAACAGACCCGCGCCGAATTCCCCGAGGGCATCGCCGCCTACGGCACTGACGCCCTGCGCTTTACCAACCTGGCGCTGGCGTCAACCGGTCGAGACATCAAGTTCGATATGGGCCGGGTCGAGGGTTACCGCAACTTCTGCAACAAGATCTGGAACGCCGCCAACTTTGTGCTGGAAAACACCGACGGCCAGGACACTGGCGTCAATGGCGAGCCGGTCGAGCTGTCCTCGGTGGACCGCTGGATCATCTCGTCGCTGCAGCGCACTGAAGCCGAAGTCACCCGCCAACTCGACGCCTTCCGCTTCGACCTGGCCGCTCAGGCTCTGTACGAGTTTATCTGGGACGAGTACTGCGCCTGGTACCTGGAGCTGGTCAAGCCGGTGCTATGGGACGAAGCAGCATCAATCGAGCGTCAGCGCGGCACCCGTCGCACCCTGATCCGCGTGCTGGAAGTGGCGCTGCGTCTGGCCCATCCGTTTATGCCGTTTATCACCGAAGAAATCTGGCAGCGCATCAAGGCGCAAGCCGGCGTCACTGGCGACACCATCATGCTGCAGGCCTGGCCGGTGGCCAATGATAGCCGCATAGACGCCGCCGCCGAAGGCGATATCGAGTGGGTCAAGCAGCTGATGCTCGGCCTGCGGCAGATCCGTGGCGAGATGAAAATCTCCATGGCCAAACGCATCGATATCATCCTACAGAACGCCAGCGCGGAAGACCTACGTCGTCTGGCCGACAACGCGCCGCTGCTGAATAAGCTGGCCAAGCTGGAGTCGGTACACGTGCTTGAAGCCGGTGAAGAAGCGCCGATGTCCGCCACCGCTCTGGTTGGCGATATGCAGGTGCTGGTGCCGATGGCCGGGCTGATCGACAAGGACGCAGAACTGGCGCGCCTGGATAAAGAGATCGCCCGTCTCTCCGGTGAAGTGCAGCGCGTTGGTGGCAAGCTGAGCAACGAAGGTTTCGTCGCCAAGGCGCCGGCCGAAGTGCTCGATAAAGAGCGCGCCAAGCTGGCCGAAGCTGAGCAAGCCCTGAGCAAGATGGTTGAGCAGCGCGGCAAGATCGCCGCACTCTGATCCTCTGGCAACACCCGCAGCCCGCGCCCTCACCGGCGCGGGTTTCGTTTTTTCTGGGTTGGGCTTTCCAACCACAGTTTCATTGATCGTCCGGTACACCCATGACTGATACACGCTCCCCTTCCCTGCTGGATGCCCTGCTGCCGATTGGCGTGCTGGTGCTGCTGCTAGGCCTCTCCGTTTACCTGTATGGCGACAGCTCCTCCAGCGGGCCGAACCAGATCGCGCTGATGAGCGCCGCCTTTGTCGCCGGCCTGGTCGGCCTGAAGAATGGCCTGCAGTGGGCGCAGATCGAGGAAGGCATCCTCGCCGGCATCCATATGGCGATGAAGGCCAACCTGATTCTACTGGCGGTCGGCGCGCTGATCGGCACCTGGATTCTCGCCGGCACCGTGCCGACCATGATCTGGCTCGGCCTCAAGCTGATTTCCGCAGAATACTTCTACGTCACCAGTTGCCTGATCTGCGCCCTCACCGCGCTGTCCATCGGCAGCTCCTGGACGGTGGCCGGCACCCTGGGCATCGGCCTGATGGGCGTGGCCGCCGGCCTGGGCCTGGACCCGGCGATTACCGCCGGCGCGATCATTTCCGGTGCCTACTTCGGCGACAAGCTCTCGCCACTCTCCGACACCACCAACCTGGCGCCCGCCGCTGCCGGGGCCGAGTTGTTTGCGCATATCCGCCTGATGCTGCGCACCACGGTGCCGGTGCTAGGCATTGCCCTGGTGCTGTTCTTTATCCTCGGCCAGCAGGCAGACGGTAGCCATGACACCGCACGCATCGCCGAAGTGCTGCAGGCGCTGGAAAGCCAGTTCAGTCTGGGCTGGCACCTGTTGCTGCCAGTAGCCCTGCTGCTGTTTCTCGCGGTGCGCCAGTGGGCGGCCTTTCCGGCGGTGTTTGTCGCCGCGCTGCTCGGCGGCGTGTTCGCCGTGGTGTTTCAGCCCGAGGTCATGACGCGTCTGGCCGATCCGGCTGCCGGCAGCCTGGCGCCGCTGAAAACCGTGTGGACCGCGCTGTTCGCCGGCTATGAATCAAGCAGCGGCAACCCGGCGCTGGACGGCCTGCTGTCCAAGGGCGGTATGGCCAGCATGCTCACCACCGTGTGGCTGATCATCTGCGCCATGTGCTTTGGTGGCGTGCTGGAAAAGCTCGGCCTGCTCCAGCGCCTGCTGCAAAGCACCCTGCACCTGGCGAAAAGCACCAGCAGCCTGATCGCCAGCACTATTGCCACCACCATCGGCACCAATATCATCACCGCCGACCAGTACATCGCCTTGGTGCTGCCGGGCCGTATGTACCGCGCTGAGTACGAAAAACGCGGGCTGGCGCCGGTCAACCTGTCGCGCGCCCTGGAAGACGGCGGCACCCTGACCTCGGTACTGGTGCCCTGGAACACCTGCGGCGCCTATATGGCCGCCACTCTGGGCGTGGCGACCCTGAGTTACCTGCCGTACTGCTTCTTCAACCTGCTGATGCCACTGTTGGCCATCTGCCTGGCGTTTATCTTCCCGCCGCAGCCCGTCATGCCGGCCAACGCCGAACGCGACGACCTGTCGCAGGCTTGACCCCACAGCCGCCCGCAGCTGCGCATAACCGCGCCGCTGGGGCGCGGCAGGGCTAACCAATCAGTCAGAAAAACCCTGCGCAAGTCGCAGGCAGGCTCGCTGCGCGATAAATACCCTCCCAATTTCTGAGCATTTCAGGCATCTTCGTCCACGCATCAAAAGCTCGCGGCACCTCTAAATCAATAAAAAAGCCCTGCAAATGGAATTCTGACCATGTATGCGTTGATGGCACTGATCTTTGTCCTCGGTTACCTGTGCATCGCCCTCGAACACCCGCTGAAAATCGATAAAGCCGCGTCGGCCATCCTGACTGCGGTGATTTGCTGGACCCTGCTGGTCCTCGGTGCGGACAGCATTCTGCCGCTGATCGGTGCCGCCACCGCCGGGGCCAGTGGCAATGACCATCACGTCACCGAAGAGCTGCGCCATCATCTGGGCGAAATTTCCGAGATCCTGTTCTTCCTGATGGGCGCCATGACCATCGTCGAGCTGATCGACGCCCATGAAGGCTTCAAGGTCATCACCGACCGCATTCGCACCAACAAGCGCGTCACCCTGCTCTGGGTGGTGGCGCTGATCACCTTCTTCCTCTCGGCCGTGCTGGATAACCTGACCACCACCATCGTCATGGTTTCGCTGCTGCGCAAACTGGTAGCGGACCAAAAAGAACGCTGGTTCTACGTCGGTATCGTGGTCATTGCCGCCAACGCCGGTGGCGCCTGGTCGCCGATTGGTGACGTGACCACCACCATGCTGTGGATCGGCAATCAAGTCACCACCAGCGGCATCATCGCCAACCTGTTTATCCCCAGCGTGGTCTGCCTGCTGGTGCCGCTGCTGGTACTCAGCATGACCATGAAGGGCGAAATCCAGCGCCCCCTGATCAGCGAATCGGACGAGGAACGCCGCGACCCGACTACGCCCTTCGAGCGCAACCTGGTGTTTGCCCTGGGCATTGGCGCTCTGGTGTTCGTGCCGGTATTCAAGACCGTGACCCACCTGCCGCCGTATATGGGCATCCTTTTCGGTCTGGGCGTGCTCTGGGTGGTCACCGAAGTGATTCACCGCGGCAAGAACGACGAAGACAAGCACCCGCTCTCGGTGGTTGGCGTACTGCGACGTATCGACACCACCAGCGTGCTGTTCTTCCTCGGCATTCTGCTGGCGGTCTCCAGCCTGGCCACCGCCGGCCACCTGACCCAGGTCGCCGTTGCGCTGCGTGAAAGCCTGGGCAATGTGTATGCGATCAATATCGCCATCGGCCTGCTGTCGTCGGTGGTCGATAACGTACCGCTGGTAGCCGGCGCCATGAAGATGTACCCACTGGTCACACCGGAGGCTCTGGCACTGGCCGGTGCCGACACCGCCTGGCTGAGCAACTTCCAGGTCAACGGCACCTTCTGGGAAATGCTCGCCTATTGCGCCGGCACCGGCGGTAGCTGCCTGATCATCGGTTCTGCGGCCGGCGTTGCGGCGATGGGCATGGAGAAGATCAACTTTATCTGGTATCTGAAGAAGATCAGCCTGCTGGCCTTCCTCGGCTACATTTCAGGGGCCGCGACCTATATAGCGATTGCCACCCTGAGCTGACAGTCAATCAGGCCGTGCGCCCTGAGCACGGCATAACACCAGGTACATGCCCATGGATGTGAGCAAAACCCGCAGCAGCTTCTACCGACGCCTGTACGTGGCCTGGCTGATCGACAGCGGCACGGCGACCAACGTACCCGCCTTGATGGACACCACCGGCATGCCCCGGCGTACCGCCCAGGACACCCTGAGCGCCCTGGCCGAGCTGGATATCGAGTGCACCTTTGCCCAGCAAAGCGGTGAGCGCAATAACGCCGGGCACTACGAGATTCGTGACTGGGGCGCGATCAATCCGCAGTGGATTGCCGCCAACCTGGCACAGATAAAAGCCGTACTCGGCTACCCCTGAAGCCACGAGGCCGCCATGCGCAGTTCCTCCCGCCTGCTGCTGGTCATCCTGTTTATGCTGGCTCTGTTCGTGCTGTTCGAAACTCTGGGCATCCGCGCGCAGTTCAACCTCGACGCCTTGCAGGCGCTGCTCCTGATGCATCCGGTCGTCGGTCTGCTGCTGTTTAGCCTGCTATTTGCCCTGGGCAATCTGATCCAGATTCCCGGCTGGGTATTTCTCGCCGCTGCGGTGCTGGCCCTGGGACGGGTGTATGGCGGTTTCGTCACCTATATCGCGGCCTGCGTGTCCTGCACCGTCACCTACATCACCATTCGCTATCTGGGCGGAAACGCCCTGCGTGAGCTGAACAACCCGCTGGCGCAACGCCTGCTAAGCGGCCTTGATCGCCATCCGCTGGCCAGCATCGTCAGTCTACGCATGCTGTTTCAGACCGTGCCGGCGTTGAACTACGCGCTGGCCTTGTCAGGCGTGCGCTTTCGCACCTACCTGCTCGGCACCCTGCTCGGCCTGCCGTTGCCGATTGCCCTGTACTGCGTGTTCTTCGATTACCTGGCCATGTTGCTCAATATTGCCCACTAGCGCCGGCATCCAGCGTTTACCTACAGTCGGCAAGCAACCTGCGCCCAGCTGTGGGAAAATCCTGCGCCCCAAGCCTTAGATTCGCCTGCCATGTCCTTGCCGCCGAAACGCCCCAGCCGAAAACCTGCCGTACCGCGCACCGAGCCCAGTAAACCTGAGGCCAACAAGGCCGATGCGAGCAAAGGCCAGTTGCACCCGCGCAATCGCCACCAGGGGCGCTATGACTTCCCCGCGCTGATCAAGGCCAGCCCAGAGCTGGCGGCCTTTGTGATCATCAATCCATATGGCAATGAGAGCATCGACTTCGCCAACCCGGCGGTGGTCAAGGTGTTCAACCGGGCGCTGCTCAAGCAGTTCTATGGCATCCAGCATTGGGATATTCCGGCGGATTATCTGTGCCCACCGATCCCCGGCCGCGCCGATTACCTGCATTACCTGGCTGACCTGCTGGCCGCCAGTAATGGCGACGAGATCCCGCGCGGCGCCAAAGTGCGTGCGCTGGATATTGGCGTAGGGGCCAACTGCATCTACCCACTGCTGGGCCACCGCGAATACGCCTGGCAGTTTCTCGGCTCGGACATCGCTGCCAACGCCATCGCCTCGGCCAAGACCATCGTGCAGGGCAATCCGGGCTTGAGCGAGGCGATTGAGCTGCGCCAGCAGCGCGACAGCACGCATATCTTCCAGGGTTTGCTGCACGCCGATGAGCGCTTCGATCTGACCCTGTGTAACCCGCCCTTCCACGCCAGCGCGGAAGAAGCCAGCAGCGGCAGCAAGCGCAAATGGCGCAACCTCGGCAAACTCGACCCCAAGCGCAAACTGCCGGTGCTGAACTTCGGCGGTCAGGCGGCAGAGCTGTGGTGCAAGGGCGGCGAAGCGGCGTTTGTCAGCCAGTTGATCAAGGAAAGCGCCGAGATTGGCCAGCAGGTGCTGTGGTTTAGCAGCTTGATTTCCAAGGCAGGCAACCTGCCGGGCGTGTACAGCGCGTTGAAGAAAGCCGGCGCGCTGCAGGTACAGACCGTTGAGATGGCGCAGGGCCAGAAGCAGAGCCGCTTTGTCGCCTGGACCTTCCAGACGCCGGAACAGCAACAGCGCTGGCGGCAGAACCGCTGGCAATAACCGCGGAGACTTACCAGGGCAGCCAACCGCCCAACGCCAGCCATACCCCAGCCAGGCCCATGCTCAGCAGGGTCACCGGTACGCCGCTGCGGGCAAAGTCGATAAAACTCAGTGGCACGCCCTGACGCCGCGCGCTTTCGGCGACGATCAGGTTGACCACGCTGCCGATCAGCAGCAGGTTACCGGCCAGCGTCGACATGATCGCCAGGCCCACCAGCAAGGCCTCACTGGCCTCCGGCAACACGCCCAGCAGCAACATCACATAGGGCACATTGCCGATCAGGTTACCGACCAGCAGCGACAGGCTCGCCAGCGTGATCACCCCGTGCGGCAGCAGGCCCAAGTCGGCCAGATTACCGGCCAGACCGGCGACCTGCGGCAGGCTCATCGCCGCGCCCGTCACCACGAACAACCCGGCAAACAGCAGTAATAGGTTCCAGTCGACCTTCTGCACATAGTCACGGCTGTCCACCCGCCGCGAGATCATCACCAGCACCGCGATCAACAGGGCGGAAATCTCCCGCGGCAGGCTGGTGGAAAACAGCCCGAGCAGCACCAGGCTGGCCAGCAGCGGTTTCAGGTAACTGCGCACACCATAAATATGCTGCACCGGGGTTTCTGCCTGCGCCGCCGGCTTGGCCGTACCCCAGCGTTTGCGCCACTGCAGCCAGATCACCGCATAGGTTATGGCTAACGCCGCCAGTGCGGGCGGGGCGGCAATCCAGGTGTAGGACCAGAAATCCAGGCCGCCGGCCTGGCCGATCAGAATGTTCTGCGGGTTGCCGATCAGGCTCGCGGAGGAGCCGGCATTGCACGACAGCGCCAATGCCAACAGAAAGGGCCGTGGATCGAGGCCACGGGCCAGCAGGCTATGGCACAGCAACGGGGTCAGGGCAAAGGCGACGATATCATTGACCAGCAGCGCCGACAGCACGCCGCCCAACAGAACCACGCCCAACAGCAGCAGCGCCGGCTGCTCGGCATAGTGGCTGAGCTGCTGGTTAAGCCAGGCGTACACGCCAGAGAAGTCGAACTGCGCACTGATCAGCATCAGCGCCAACAGCAGCAAGAGTGCACCGACATCCAGATGGCTGGCCGCCTCGGCAGGGGATTGTGCGCCGCTGACCAGCAGCAACACCGCCGCGCAGCCGGCAATCCAGCTGCGGTCAACGCGCAGGCCACGGATGCCCCCTGCGGCCATGCCCAGGTAGGTCAGTACAAACAGAAGTGAAACGACCCAAACGGTCATGCGTCAGCTATCCCCCTCATACCCGCGCGATTGCGCTGCAGCACTCTAAAGGGCGTGAGGCTGACGGGGAACTGGCCGTAAAGAAAAAAGCGTCTGCCGCGATTTCCAACTTCGCGCAGCGACGACGCGAAAGGTGGTGCCAGGAATGGCAGGCCATAAAAAGCCGGCGCAAAGGCCGGCTTGTTTGAGACTCGACCAGGCGCATACAGCGCGCCTGACCGGAACAGGCGTATTACTTGAGCAGCTCGAACACCGCCACGTTGCCGCTCTTCTCCAGGCCAGTGACCAGGAAATGCCGACCCTCACGCTCAACATGAGCCAAACCTTCCGGCGCCAGGTTGCCGGAGCCGGCGCCTTCACCGGCACCTACGACCTGCAGCACTTTGGGTTGCTCGGCCTGGTCCAGGTCGATCAGGGCCAGGGCATCGGCACGCTCCAGGGTTGCCACCGCCAGACGTTTACCGAAGGCATCGAAACTCACCACACCTTCCGGCTCGCTGCCTTTGTTGGGGCTGCGCGCATCCGGGTAAACACCGGCCTGGGCGGCCATATCGTCGAGCTGGCTGCCGGTATCACCGAGCAACTTGCCGCTCATGGCATCGAACACACTGACCGTGCGACCGCCACCGCTAGGCAAGCCAGCCTTGGTTTTGGCGATTTTCGGGTCGGTATCACCTTCATCAGCGCTGACCAGGTAACGGCCATCGGCGCTCACCGCCAGGGCATCGGGTTCGCGCAGAGCAAACAGCTCGGCTGCAGGGGCGTACTTGCCGTCATCGACGATGTCCGCGGCATGACGCACAGTGCCCAGGCCAAATACTTTGTCCAGCTTGCCTTGCAGCACATCCACCACAGCAATCGCGTTGTTCTCTTGCAGGCTGACGTAGGCACGCGCGCCGTCCGGGCTGAAGGTCACGTATTCCGGTTCGATATGCTCAGGGCTGGTGCCGAACGGCACTTTCAACTCTTCGCCGTCGATCACCCGCTCCACCAGACGCTTGTGCTCATCCTGGGTCGCGCCCTCGACACCTTTCAGGTCCGGCAGGGTGATCAGGCTGTGCTTGGCCGCCGCCACGCCGCCACGCAGGTCGATCAGGCTGATTGAGCCTTCACCGCTGCGGAAACCCTCACCGTCACGCACATAGCCTTCGCCTTCGTTGGCCACCACGATGAAGTCGCCCTTGGGCGAAAACGCCAAGCTGTCAGGCCAGATGCCAATTTCAACGGTATTGAGTAGCTTGCCATCAGCCACCGAGCGCAACTCGACGCGACCGTTTTTCAGGCCATCGCTGTTGCGGATGCACACGGCAAACAGGTCTTCGCTGGGGTGGAAAATCGCCGAGGTGATTTCCCCCGTGCCGGCTGCCACCAGGTTATGCCGGGCAATGCGATTGAGACCCTTGGCCGGGTCCAGCTGCAGCACATCGACCAAGCCTTCGGCACTATTGGACACAATCACGCGCATGCTCGAGGCCTGCGCGCTGACAATTTCAGTGCCGGCCGCAAAGCCGCTCTCGTACAGCGCCAGGGGTTTAAGCTCAAGGGCAGAGGCCAACGGAGCCAGGGCAAAAAGCGCGCAAAGTGTAGGGATTCGCAGCACAGCAACTATCCTTATGCAGAGACATGGGGATTGAACAAATCCGCAGCAGTCTTCACCCGCGCGATGACGTTTTAATGAAACATTAATGGCGTTTTATCTGCGCCTGCGCAGTGGTATTACTAGGTCATTAACACGTGTTGGCGATATTCCCGGTTGTCACTAAGGGGCTTTGATGAAGTGGAAAAACCTGTTCGTCGGGTTCTGTCTGTTGCTGGGGCTGCCCGCGCAAGCCAGCGAACAGCCAGAACTGAAGATCAGCGTCGGCGACTGGCCGCCTTATCTGTCCAGCGAGTTACGACACAACGGGGTGATCGCCCACCTGATCAGTGACCTGCTGGCCGATGAAGGCTATCGCGTCACCTTTCAATTTCTGCCCTGGCCACGCGCTTATTCATCAGCTGCGGCGGGCCGCTTTGATGCCAGCGCGGTGTGGATGCACAAGGCCGAGCGCGAGGCTGACTTTCTCTTCAGTGCGCCATTGCTCGACGAGCAATTCGTGTTCTTTCACCTGAAAAGCCTGCCCTTTGACTGGCAGCGCTTTGATGATCTCACCGGCATGACCCTCGGCGGCGGCCTGGAATACAGTTATGGCCCGCAGTTCGATGCCTTTCTCGCCGAGAACAAGGTGAAGATGGAGCGCGTCTCCAGCGACCAGCAGAACTTCGAAAAACTGCTCAAGGAGCGTGTGGTGCTCTACCCGCAGGAGATGAACGTCGGCTACGCCGCCCTGCGTAGCCACTTCAGCGCAGAAGATCAGGCCAAGATCACCCATCACCCCAAACCGCTGCTGGTCAACCTCAGCTACCTGATGCTGCCAAAAAGCCTGGAAGGCAGCCCAGCGCTGCTTGAGCGCTTCAATAAGCGCCTGCAGCTTTACCGTGACAGCGGCCGTTACCAGCGTTATTTCGATGATCTACAGCAAGGCAAGTACCAGCTGGAGCCGTCAGCATCACCCACAAACGAGTAAAAACCGGTCTTTTATGCACAACTGACTAGAGTGTTTTAGAGGATCACATGCACAGCCAGAACAAGAAGAAATGGACGAGCAGGTCCTGCAGTCGCCTGCAATCAGGGCAAGGAGCGTATCGATGACCCCTCGACAGCTGCTGCGTGGCCTGGTGATCAGCTGCCTGCTGATACCGGGTTTTGCCAGCGCAGCGGAGCCAGGCCTGAGCACGGATGAAGTGCGGATCGGCATGGTCAATGCGCAGAGCGGCCCGGCGGCAGCCCTGGGGTTGGGCATGCTCAATGGTGCTCAGGCCTACTTCAAGCGCGTCAACGCCGAAGGCGGTGTGCATGGCCGGCGTATCAACCTGCTCAGCCGTGACGATGGCTACGAGCCCAGCCAGACCGCCGCACACACCCGTAGCCTGCTGAAAACCCAGCAGGTGTTCGCCCTGCTCGGCTATGTCGGCACGCCCACCTCACGCGCCGCCGTGCCGCTGGCGCTGCGCGCGCAAGTGCCTTACCTGTTCCCCTTTACCGGCGCCGAGTTTCTGCGCACACCGGCAAGACCTGGGGTGTTCAATATTCGCGCGTCCTATATCGAGGAAACCGAGCATCTGGTCGAGCGCATGACCCAGGACCTCAAGCTGAGCAAGATCGCCATCCTGATGCAGGACGACTCCTTCGGTGAGTCAGTGAAGGGTGGCCTCAACGGCGCGCTGATCAAGCGTGACCTAACGATTCATGCACAGGCGCGCATCCAGCGCAATTCGCTGGACGTGACAGCGGCCATCCAGGCCTTGCAGCGCACCCAGCCGGAAGCGGTGTTCTTTGTCGGCACTTACAGGCAACTGGCGGCCTCGATCAAACAGGCGAAAGCGCTGGGCTTCAATACACGCTTTATCAGCGTGTCTTTTATCGGCACCGAGGGGTTTATCCGCGAGATCGGCAGTGACGGCGATGGGGTGTATATATCCCAGGTAGTGCCCTCACCTGACGACCGCTCGCTGGCGCTGGTGCGCGCCTATCAGGCCGATATGCAACCCGGCGATTTTGACCATGCCTCGCTGGAGGGCTATATCGGCGCGGCGGTGTTTACTCAGGCGTTGCGCAAAGCCGGTACTGAGCCTACACGCGAGACGTTTCTCGATGCGCTGGAACACCTCGAAACGGACCTGGGCGGCTTCAAGGTGGCGTTCTCGCGCAGTCAGCATCAGGGCTCAAGCGCGGTCTTCCTGACCCGTATCGAAAATGGCCAAGCCGTACCCGTTAAAACCATGCGCTAACGCCCAGCCAGCTGCATCTGCAACAGATCGGCCACCGGCAGGGCCACGCCGAGGCGGCTGAGGTTCCAGTAATGCCCTTCCAACGTGCGATTGACCAGCAAGGTGGCCGGTGCCGGTTGCAGGCTGCCCAACGCACCCAGCACATCGGGCAACAGCCGTTGCACCTGTTCATGCAGCGGTGTGGCGGCAAAGTCCCAGTGCACACCAGGTTGCAACAACGGCCCGAGCAAACCATGCAGCTGGCGGTACAAGCCATAGGGCGTGGTGGATTGCGGCTGGCGTGTTCCCAGCGCCTGGAAGGCCTTTTCCAGCTGTTCGCCGTCGCGAGCCTGCAGCGCCTTGTAGGTTTGCACATAGGCCGCCAGCAAGGGCGCGGACAGCGCCTGTACACAGCCGAAGTCATACACCACCAGCTCACCGGCGGCGGTGTAGGCGAAATTGCCCGGGTGCGGATCGGCATGCAGCAAACCCAGCTCAAAGGCTTGGGCACTCAACCAGCGCACCAGCGTCAGGGCCAGGCGCTCACGCACTTCGGCACTGGCCTGGCTGACCTCGGCAAACGGCAAGCCGGCCTCCTCACTGAGCGCCAGCACACCGGGCCGGCACAGGTCTTCCTGTGGTTTCGGCAGGCGCAAGCCAGGCCAATCGGCGAAATGCGCGCGAAAGTCCTGCAAGCGGCGCATCTCCGCTGGGTAGTCCAACTCAGCTTCAATCACGGCTTCCAGCTCTTGATACAGCCCTTCCAGCTGTGTGGCCGGCGCGCGGAACAGACGCCCTAGCGGCAATAAGCGGCGCAGCTGGCGCAGATCCGCCTGGCAGATCTCGGCGATGCCTGGGTATTGCACCTTGAGCACCAGCGCCCGACCATCCGCCGCTATAGCGCGATGCACCTGGCCAAGGGACGCAGCGGCGAAAGGCTGCTCATCAATCTGCTGGAAGAACTGCCCAAGGTCCGCGCCATACACCTGCTGCAGGTGCCCGCGAAGTGCGCTGAAGGGCAAGGCCGGTACGCGGTTCTGCAGCGAGGCCAGCGCCTTGGCCACCGGCTCAGGCAACACACCCTGCCACTGCGAAGCCATTTGCCCCAGCTTCAGCACCGGGCCTTTCATCTCACCCAGGACATCGGTGAGCAGATCGCCCACCGGCTGCCAATCAATCTCGCTGCGCCCTGGACGCAACCGTTGTCCCAATACGCTACCGCCGATACGTGTGGCCGTACCGGCCAAGGTCAGAAAGCGCCCAAGCGCAGAGGCAGACGATGGAGCGGCGGGAGGCTTGGCCATGCAGCAATACTCATCGAGGCGAAGCACGATCATGCACCTGCCCTTGACAGGCTCCAAGCATTAACCGACTCAGAGCTGAGAGCGCGCCAGAAAATCCCGCACCTGCTGCCGATACGTCACCGACTCGCGCTGACGCTCAATTTCATCCCAGATACGCGCGGCATACGCGGGGTTATCCGCCACATAGGCGTTGGATAGCATCAGGTAGTAGGCCTTCTCTTCCAGCGGCAGTTTGACCTTCTCCAGCAGCGCTGCCAGCTCAGGATTGCTCTGCAGCACAAAGTCGCCACGCAGGCTCTGTAGCGCCGCCGCTTCGATGCGTTTAAGGCTGAGCATCTGCAACAGCGCCAGGGGATCACGGCTGGTTTCATCCACCTCGGCGCCCTGAGCGCGAATAAAATCGGCAACCGAAAAGCCGCTCAAAGCCCCCACCCGCCCATGCAGTTGGCGAAACTCTTCACCATCCCAGCTCACCAGACTGTCTTTGCGTCGGTACAGGGCATAGATCGAGGTGTGCAGTCGCTTGCGTTCATCCAGCCGGCCCTCGGCATCCTGTGGGTAGCGACCGAGAAGCAAACGCTCCTCCTTAAAGCTGGAGGCAAAAGCGCCGTCATAAGTACCTTGAGCAAGCCCGGACAGGCAGCGTTTCCAGGGTACGCCAACAAAGCTGAACTGCACTGGCAAGGCATCGGCAACCAGGCGCAGCAGCTGCAGATTGAGCCCGCGGCCGTCGGCCATCACCCAGGGGTAAGAGTTCTTGTCTTCATAACAGAGGGTCAAAGCCTCGGCCGAACGTGGGGCCGCGTGGGCATCAAAAACCAGGCAACAGCAGCACAGCAGGTAGATCAACAGCTTGGCCAAGTGCAATGCTCCGAGACAGTGGAAAGCGTCGTTTCCTGATAATGGGTGCGGCTTCCTGCGCGCTGTTTTTCAGTATAGGTAGGCATAGCCCAAGCAACGCTGGCGCAGATCAATTGTCTCGAACACTCACCGCAAAGCGCTTATCCAGGCCGCTGTAGCCCATGCCGACGCCCTTGTGCACTTTCAGCTGCACTGGGATGCGCTCCTTGAGCGCCTCGACATGACTGATTACGCCAATCATCTTGCCGCTGGCGTTGAGGTTATCCAGCGCATCCAGCGCCAACTCCAGGGTTTCCCCGTCCAGGGTGCCGAAGCCTTCATCGAGAAACAGTGAGTCGATGCTGGTTTTATGGCTGACCAGATCAGATAGCGCCAGGGCCAAGGCCAAGCTGACCAGAAAGCTCTCGCCGCCGGACAAGGTTTTGGTGTCGCGCGCCGCATCGGCCTGCCAGGTGTCGATCACCTCCAGCTCCAGTTCTCCGCTGCTGCGCCGCGCCAACTGGTAGCGGCCGTGCAGGCGTTCGAGCTGCTGATTGGCCAGGTAGACCAGATGATCCAGGGTCAGTCCCTGGGCGAACTTGCGGTACTTGGCGCCATCGGCCGAGCCGATCAGGCTGTTAAGTTGCTGCCATAAGTCGTATTCACCCTGCTTGGCTTGGATCTCGGCAAACAGGCTTTGCTGGCCTTGCCTTCGGGCGTCGTCACCTTGCAGCTGAGCGCGGATTTCGCCCTGGCGTTCGCTTAGGGCTTTTAGCTGGACGTTCAGAGCAAGCAGCTGCTCATCCAACTGCGCCAGGCTAAGCGCGGTGGCCGGGCTAGCTTGTAGGGCGGCCAATTGCTGCGTGGCGGCACGGACCAAGGCCTGAGCATCGTTCAAGGCCTTCTCCAGACGCTGACGCAATTGCTGCAACGCGGCACGCTGCGCCTCATCCAGCAAGGCGGCCAGATAATCGGCTTCGGCATTATAAGGGCTGGCAACCAGAGCGGCCGTCCACAGCTGCTCGGTCTGTTGCAGGCGCGCCTGATCATCCTGCAGACGGCTGGCCAGGGCCTGACGGCTACCGGAAAGCTGCTGCTGGCGGTGCTGCGCCTCTTCCAGTTGCATCTGCGCCTGCTGCAAAGCCGCCTGCGCATCGGCGGGCTTGGCCAAAGCCGGTTGATCGGCCAGGCCCAATACATCCCAGCGTTGCTGCCAGAGCCGGGCAAGCTGAGCTGCGTTTTGTAGCCCATGATCCAGCTCGCTTAACTCGCGCTGTAAATCCAGGCACTGCTGCTGATTGTGCTGCCAGCGCTGCCACTCGGCCTGACGCTCAGCCAGCCAGGCGCTGGCGTCGTCCGGCAGCTGATAGTCGAACTCGGCCAAAGCGTGGCTTAGGCTGGCGCTGCGCTCGCCGGCAACCTGCAACAGTTGCTGCAGACGCAGCTGGCCTTGCTCGTTCTGCTCCTGGCGCTGCTGCAGTTGCAGGCGGTTGAGCGCCTGCTGCTGTTCCAGCTGGCTGCACAATTGCTGCAGAACCAGCCGTGCCTGCTGGCACTGTTCGAGGTGGCTATTGAGCTGTTGCAGCTGCTCGAGGCTTTGCTGCAATTGTTGCAGCTCAACGCTCTGTCGCGCCTGTTGCTCAGCCAGGGCAATGGCATCGGCCAGCGAGGTTTCCAGCTGGGCATTAAGCGCCTGCCAGCGCTCACTTTGCTCGGTCTGGATCTGCCGACCACGTTCAAATTGCTGCTGTTGCTGCTCCAGGCGGGCGGCGAGCTTTTCCAGCTCGCCAGCCAGTTGCCGACCTTGTTCAGTCAGGGCCTCCAGCTCAGTGCGCTTGCTATTGAGTAGCGTCTTGGTCGCCGAAACGTCCAGGGCCTGGTAGGCGCTGATCGCCGGGTGAGACTCGGAGCCACACAACGGGCAGGCCTCGCCGGGTTGCAGCTGGGCGCGATGGGTTTCCAGAGCCTGGATTCGCTGCTCCTGCTCCAGCAGCTTTTCCTGGGCCTGCACCTGTTGCTGCAGGTCCTTGTAGCTCAGACGCAGCTGCGCCACTTCGGCGTTCTTGGTTTGATGCTGCTCACGCAAGCTAATCAGGGCGGTTGTCAGCTGGTTCTGCTCAACCGCCAGGCGCTGTTGGGTCGTGGCCAACTCGCCCAGTTGGGTCAGCACACCGCCCTGGATATGCAGCTGCTGCCAGCGCTCACGCAAGGCCAGTTCGCTGCGCCCAACCAATAGCTCATCGCGTTGCTGCTGCGCGGCGCTTTCCTGCTCGCGGGACTTCTGCAGACGAAGCTGTTCGGCGCCAAGTTGTTCAGTTTGCTGGTTCAGTTGCGTCTGCGACGCGGTGATAGTTTCTTGCAGTTGCTGTTGACTGAGTTGCAGCTGGGCGATTTCCCCGGTCAGTTGCTGACGCGCCTTAAGCTGCTCGCCCCAGCTACCCAGTTGCTCACCCAGACGACCATGCTGCGGCTGCGCGGCCAGTTGTTGCTGTACAAGCTGCAGGCGTTCGGCCAGCTGCTGACGCTGCGCCTGGCAGTCGGCGAGCAGCGCCGCGCTAAGCTCACGGGTCTGCCAACTGTGCTCGGCAATCGCCTGCTCAACCTGGCGCTGCTCAGCGGCATTCTGCTGCAAGCCCTGCTCGGTCTGCGCCAGGCTTTGGCGGGCCTGCTGCCAGTCATGGTGCAACGGCTGCAAACGCAACGCAGGCTCGCTGGCGGCCAGTTGCGCCAGCTGCGGCTGGGCCTGTTGTAACTCCTGTTGCGCCGCCTGCTCGGCCTGCTGGCTGGCGTGCAACTGAGTCTGGGTCTTGCTCAGCTCCTCGCACCAGCGGCGCTGGCGCTGCAACTCGGTTTGCTCTGTGCCCAGGGCAGCTTCATCAATAGCCAGTTGCTTGGCCTGCGCTTGCAGCTCGGTACGCTGCTCTTCGCTTAGCAGCTCGACACCATCAGCGCGTGCACGCAGCTGGTCGAGAGCGACTTTCACCTCGCGACACTGCTCGAACACCCGCTGGGAAATCTGCCCGTAGATATCGGTGCCAGTTAGTTCTTCCAGCAACTCGGCGCGCTGGTTGGCGTTGGCTTCGAGAAAGGCGGCGAAACCGCCCTGAGCCAGCAGCATGGACTTGGTAAAACGCTCAAAATCGAGACCCGTGAGGCGCTCGGTTTCGCGCAGTTTCTCGTTGATCTTGTCGGTGATGATCTGCCCGCCGGCATCGGCCAGTTCGACCTTGGGTGCCTGCAACGCGCCATCGGCTTTATCGCGTGCGCGGCGCTGGCTCCAGAAGGCGCGGTAGCCGACGCCCTTGACTTCGAATTCGACCTCGGCCAGGCAGTCTGCGGTGTGCCGACTCATCAATTCATTGGCGCTGGCCGACACCGTGCTCATACGCGGCGTACGGTGATACAGCGCCAGGCAGATAGCGTCGAGCAGCGTGGTCTTGCCCGCGCCGGTCGGCCCGGTGATGGCAAACAGGCCGTTGTCCTTGAACGGCTCGGCGGTGAAATCGATCTTCCATTCGCCTTTCAGCGAATTAAGGTTTTTCAGGCGTAGGCTCAGGATCTTCATGCCTCGCCCTCGCGCAGCTCACTGACCACCTGCTGATACAACCTCAGCAGGCGCTGCTGCTCGGTTTCACCCAGGCTTTCGCTGCTTAAGCGTTGGGCGAATACATCCTCGACGCTTAGCTCATCCAGGGTTTCCTTGGCCTGGCCCTGCAAGCTCGCGCTGGCATTACCGCGCTCGCGACGAATGCGCAGCACCTCCACCGGCAGCCCCTCGCACAGGGCGGCGATACGCAGCTGCAAATCGCTTAGGTAATCGTCGGTGCCGACCAGCACTTCCAGCCACACCGGCTGCTCGGCGCGGCCCTGTTTGGCCGCCTCCTGAATGGCGGTTTCCAACTCCTTTAGCGAGCCGCGTAAGGACAGCAACGGCTGAAAACGCGGCACCGGCAGCGCGCTGATCTGGTGCATGCCACTGCTATCCAGCTCGACCAATAGCACTTCCTTCTGCTGTTTGGCTTCATCGAAACTCAGGGGGATGGGCGAACCGCAGTAGCGAATATGCTCCAGGCCACCGACCTTCTGCGGCCGATGGATATGCCCCAGGGCGATATAGGCCGCTGGCGGAAAGGCGCTGGTGGGAAAGGCCTCCAGGCTGCCGACATAGATCTCGCGCACCGAATCACTGGCGCTGGCACCGACCGTAGCCAGATGCCCAGTGGCGATAATCGGCAGGTTGCCGCCCAGCTCGGCACGCTTGGCCTCGGCCAAGGCGTAGAGGTCCTGGTAGTGCTGCTGGATCGCCTGTTGCAGCGACTGCTGTTTGTCCTGGGCGCTCTGTCCGGCCTGGCTAAGCAATACGTCGCGCGGGCGGATAAAGGGGATTCCGCAGAGGATCGCACCGGGCGAGCCATCGCGCCGATGCAGCACCAGCAGTTGTTCATCCAGCTGCTCGCAGACGCCGGGAATTACCCGCGTACCCAACTGCGCCAGCAGCGTCTTGCTCTCACCGAGCATGGCCACTGAATCGTGATTGCCGCCCAGCACCACCAGCTCACAGCCGGTGCCACGCAACTCGACGATAAAGCGGTTGTACTGTTCGCGGGCGTAGCTGGGCGGCGCGCCGGTGTCGAAGATATCGCCGGCAATCAGCACGGCATCGACGGTCTGCTCGCGTACCTGATCGATTAGCCAGGCACAGAACGCCTGATGCTCGGCCTGGCGGGTCTTGCCCATAAAGTGCTGGCCGAGGTGCCAATCAGAGGTATGCAGAATGCGCATGCTTAGAACACCCAATCCTTGACCACCATATGGGTCTTCACTTTCTGCATACCGGGGAAGTTTTCGATCTCGCCGCGAATCTCGCTCAGGCGTTGCATCGACGCGGCCTCGATGGACACCAGCATATCGGTCTCACCGCTGATGCCACTGCAACGGCGCACTTCCGGGTATACGCGCATCAGCTCGACATAGTGCTCGCAGCGACCGCCCTGGTAGAACAGCTCCAGATAGGCCTTGATCCCAGCAGCACCCGGCACCGTCACCTGGGCGTGATAGCCGCTAATCACGCCAGTGTGTTCCAACTGACGAATACGCTCGCTGACCGCCGAACGCGACAGGTTGACCTCGCGGGCGATCTGACTGACGGGTAAGCGCGCATCGGCGCGCAACAGGGCGAGTATCTGCTGATCGAACTTGTCCACGCGGGGCTCTCGAAAAAGGCAATTTGACGGCCAAATGCGCCAGATCGTCGGTCAAAGCCGACGCTTCGCCAGCAGCCTGTAACAGGCGGGCGATTTAACATGGCGAACGAAACCGCAGAGCATACAACATGAGTCGTCTGAACCCGGAATTGGGCCTGCTGCAAGGGATTGGCCTGCTAAGTACTTCACTGCTGGGCACCGGGATTTTTGTGATCCCAGCGCTGGCCGCCACTGCTGCCGGCGAGGCGTCGTTATGGGCCTGGATGCTGCTAATCGCTCTGGTGCTGCCAGTGGCGTTTACCTTCGCTCAGCTGGGTCGGCACTTTCCCCATGCTGGCGGCGCGCCGCATTTGATTGGCCGCGCCTTTGGGTCGCGGATGGAGCGTATCAGCGCCCTACTGTTTCTTGCGGTGTTGCCGGTGGGTTTGCCGGCAGCGCTGAATATTTCCACCGGTTTTTTCCAGGCCTTGTTTGCCATCGGCCGCGGTGAAGCGCTGCTGATTCAGCTCGCCACGCTGGGGGCGATGTTGCTCCTCGGCCAACGTCCGGCAAAGGCCTCGGGCATGGTGCAGGGGGCGATTGCCTTGGCGATTATTGCCACGGTGGGGTTGATCTGGTGGGCCGGTGATTTGCCCCACGCCAATCAACCTTTGCTGCCAGAACTGAGTGGTTCCTGGCATCTGTTGCCCGTCGCGCTGGGGGTGATGTTCTGGTGTTTTGTCGGCATCGAAGCCTTTACCCATATGGGCGAGGAGTTCAAGAACCCTGAACGCGACTTCCCACTGGCGCTGCTGTTGGGTGTGCTGCTGGCAGGCCTGGTGTACTGGGCCTTTTCGGTGGCGGTGTTGAGTTTTCATGCCTACGGCGATGTGCAGACCGATGCTGCGTCCCTGCCGCGTATGCTCGACCAACTGTTCGGCGCCAAGGCCCGCTGGCTTAGTGCGCTGATCGGCTACTTGGCCTGCTTTGCTTCGATGAATGTCTATGTGCAGGGCTTTGCGCGGTTGATCTGGAGCCTGGCCGATGAAGGCAAATTGCCGCGCCCGCTGGCCCAACGCAACCATCACGGTGTGCCGGCTCGCGCCTTGTTGCTGGTGGTGGTGATCTGCGCCCTGTGCGCCAGCTTGGCAGCGGTGATGCAACTGTCGGTGGACCAACTCATCCGCTACGCCAATGGCAACTTTGTGCTGATTTATCTGTTCAGCATGGCCGCTGGTTGGGTGCTGTTAAAAGGGCTGTGGCGGTGGCTGGCGGCGTTTAGCGCGCTGCTCTGTGCCCTGGTGATGGTCGCCCTGGGTAACGACGCCTGGTACGCCGTGTGCCTGCTGCTGGCCTTGGCGGCGCTGGACTGTATTCGCAGCCGTCGTACGCCGACCTCACCCTCTTCGGCGCATTAACCGCAGGCAAAAAAACTGGCGCCCCAACCACGGGCGCCAGTTTTTTTTCGGCTAGAGCCGGTTAAGGCTGATGTTATCCAGGTACAGCGATTGGTCTGGGCGGGTACCAAGCACCAGCAGTTCCATGCGTCGATAAGCGCCGGCCGGCACCTGGAAGGTCTGCTGCAACTTGCTCCAAACGCCGCCCTTGGTATTCACCACACCGAGTGACAGCGTACGAGCTTTGCCGGACGTGTCTTCAAGGTAGAGGTAGGCATAGGACAGCGCAGCGACGCTGGCAGTGCGGCTCACCATCACGTCAGCGCTAAAGCGATACGACAAACCTGGCTGCACCTTGCCCGCTAGCAACAGGCTAGCGCCAGTGCCATCGGCCTTACGCGCATAGACCTCCAGCGACTTGCCGGTCTTCGCCAGCGCGGTGAGCCGATTGCTGCCGTAGAAGCCAGTCCACTCCCCGATCGCGCTGTCGAACGTCCAACTGAATGCCGCTGGCGTAACTGGCTTGACCGCAGTGGTGGGCGTCACTTCGCTGAGCTGAACTTCGTCCAGCAGCACACCCAAACGGTTGACGCTTAATAGACCCAGGTAGGTGTTACGAATGACGGTGGGTGGCGGCTGGTAGGTAAAGGTCATGTCGATGGGCGTGAACTCGCTGCTGGTCACCGACTTGATCGCGCCGTTGGCACTGCTGTAGCTGATACCGGCGTTTTCCTCATGGACCATGCCTAAGTACACGTTACCGCGCACGTTGGTGCCCTTGAGCATGACCTTGGCTTTCAACCGGTAGGTGGCACCCACCTTGAGCGCGCCGACAGAGGTGGCGAGCATATCGTCGCGACCAGCCGGCAGGTCGAATTGCAACGCGTCGTCACGGCAGGTTTTACCGACGTTAAGTTGGCTCAACTTGGCCACGTTAAGTAAGGTTTTCCAACCATCCAGAGTGCGGAACTCACCGTTGGTTACCAAGCTTGTGAGGGCGGGCTTGGCGCACCAAGCCGTTACCGGCGGTGCTACGGGCGGGACCGGTGTGGTTGGTTTAGTGGGCGTGGTCGGCGTAGTAGGTTTGGTCGGCGTGCTGGTGGGGTTGACCGTTTCGGGCACTTTTGTCGGACGCAGTGCGGCGATGTGTGCGGCCATGTCATTTAGAGCGCGAGCGGCGTCAGCATAGCTGGCACGGCCACACGCCTGGTTGGCACAGGTACTGTCGGCCAGGGTTGGGGTGGAAAACAACGGTGCCTGCACCGAGGCATTAAACGCCTGCGGGTAGGCCATGATGGTCGCGAAACGCCCCTGCACGCCATAGCCGCGGCCCCACTCATAGGTGCCTTGGTGAATGCCCCGAGCCAGGTAGGTGTAGTAACCCTCGGTCTGGTCTTGCTCGTAGGAGTGACGCAGCCCAAGGTTGTGGCCAATCTCGTGAGCCATGGTGCTCAGGCTGCAATCCACGCCGGTGATGCCGTAGGCACTGGCCCAGGCGCCATTCTGGAACGTGCCGCTGTTCTTCGGCCCGGAGAGCACGTAACCAATGCCGCACACCCCATAGCCCTGGCCTACTTGGGTACGGCTGATCAGTTGCACCACGTCGGCGCCGTAGGTTTCACGCAGTTGTTGTACCCGCGGGTCGGCGGCGAACGCAGACAAATCTTTGCCAGATATGGTCGGGTAGCTGGCCCAGTTAAGCAGCTGCCGGTTGACCAAGCGCAGACGCAGGTTGACGTTGCTTTTCTTGAACGCGTTGTTGGCAAATTCGATGTAGCTGGCGATGCGTGCGTCAATGTCACGCCCATTAGGCAGGGCTTGCGCCTCTTTGGTGTAGAGCACCAGCAGATCGACGGTGCGCGGTTCGGTGGCAGCTTGAGTCAACGGGGCCAGCAAGAGCATGGCCAGGCAGACGAATAATTTTTTCATGGTTTCTAATCCTGTAGCACTCAGCCGCGGGTTGGCGGTGGGAGTGGCTGCAACGGCGTGGATTCAGGGGTCACGAGGGCGTCCGGGGTGGCACGCAGCAGCAGCTCGTTCTGGTCGGTAATCAGCGTGCTGCCGGTGGCGTTGTCCACCACAAACGACAGGGTCTTATCGCTGGTCGCCAGGGTGATGTGGGTCTCCAGTTGCCCGCGCACGACGGTCAGCGAGTCTTCCGGCTGCCCCCCTTGCACCGACCCGCTCCAAACGGCGACACCAGTGTTATGGGTCTCGTCCAGCGTGGCGCGTAGCGGTTCTTTGCGCCCCGGCACGGCCAGCTGCAGGGTTTTGCCCACGGCCAGGGTGCCAAGGGCAGAAACCGGCATGTTGGTGCGGTAGAGGGTCATTTCGTCTTGCTGCTCAGGCACCAGCGAACGGCTGTCCCAGAGCTCAATCACGTTGTCAGCCGGTGCAGCCGCTTGTACCGATACGTCTTTAACTGGCGTGCTCGCGACCACACCCGCAACAGCAACCGACGGTGCACTGAACGGCTTGGACGGCAGCAAACCAGTGGACGGCGCCGCAGCAGCCAGGGCAGAAGGCAACGGTGCAGAAGGCGTAACAGCGACGTTGGCCGTTGCAGGCTCGTGCAGTAAAAATGCAAGCGTGGCACCTGAGGCAAGCAGGGCTACCGCTACATACAGCAGGGTTCGGGGCATAGGCCACCTTCCTACGTTCAACCCGCAACAGCCGGGTTAGAGCGAAACCACGGAAGAGCATCCCTGACAGACCGCGGAACAGGTTAGACCGTCGTGGAGCAACGGTCGGTTGTTGTTCGTTTTATTGACGTCAAAATATTGATATCACAGTGCCATCATCGCCCACAAAGACGAATTCGCTATAGGGAAACCCTGAAAAACGCATTCCTGAAGCTTATAAAGCTGCCTGACGCTGCGTTTGCGCTCTAAATCGAGCGCCAGGCACAGCCCGCACGACGCACATATACAAGGGCAACAGGCGAAAAAGACGCCGGACGGTTAACCTTTACGCACTCAGAGCAAGGCCAAGGAACTGCAATGCGAAGAATCCTGCGCGACCTAAAGATTATGTTGTTGACCAACCTGTGGATCGTGCCCGTAGTGGCCGCCTTGGTCGGTGCCCTCTTCTACTTTGTCGCCCCACCACCGCCCATGCATGCCCGCATGGCGACCGGCGCAGTGGGCGGTGGCTACCATGCATTTGGCGAGCGGCTGCGGGACGAACTGGCGCTGCAGGGTTTCAGCCTGGAACTGGTGGAGAGCGCAGGCTCTGCAGACAACCTGAGCAAACTTAGTCGCGGCGACGTGGAACTGGCTATGGTCCAGAGCGGCCAGGAACTGACCCTTAGCGACGAGGCGCGCAGCACCCTCAATGGCCTGGGCGTGATGTACCGCGAACCGCTGTGGCTGTTTCTCGGCGACACGGTCAAATTCGAACGCCTGAGCGATCTGATCAAGCTGCGCCTGGCCATCGGCTCCGCCAACAGTGGTACCCAGGCAGTAACCGCGGCACTTTTTGCCGCCAACCGCATCGAGCCGCCACAGTACCCACAGCGCTGGCAACAAATGGGCGGCAGCAAGGCCGCTGATGCGCTGATCACGGGCGAACTGGACGCGGCCTTCTTCGTGGGCCCCGCCGAAAATGCCTTGATCCAGCGCCTGGCTGCGGAGCCCAAAGTACGCTTGGTCAGCTTGCGCCGCACCGAAGCCTACCTCGCACGCCTGCCCTACTTGAGTCAGTTGCAGGTGGGCGAAGGCATGCTCGATATGCAGCACAACACGCCAGACCGTGACATCGTGACCCTCGGCCCGGTCGCCACCTTGGTGGCCGGCGAGGAATTCCACCCGTCACTTACCCCGCTGATCCTCGAAGCGGCGAAAACCGTGCTGAAGAATGGCAGCCTGCTCGACCCGGCCGGCAGCTATCCGGCCAAACCACCGCTGTCACTCAATACCCTTAACGAAGCCGAGTATTACTACGATAAGGGCCTGCCCATCCTGCAGCGCTATCTGCCGTTCCGTATTGCCTCCCTGGCTGACCGCTACATCATCCTGGCCATTCCACTGTTGGTGCTGTTGTTCCCGCTGTTCAAGGCCATCGGACCGATCTACCAGTGGCGTATCCGGGCGCGCATCTACCGCTGGTACAAACACCTGCGCGAGATCGACCAGCAGCTCTACAAAGGCAAACTGCCCAGCGACCTGGATGCTGAGATCCTCCGCTTGGAACGCCTGGAGGATGAATTGGCGCGGATTGAAGTACCGCTGTCCTACTCCAGCGAGCTTTACCAGTTGCATATGCACCTGCGCTACATGATCGAACGCCTGAATGCACTGCAGCAGCGCACGACTGCCAAGCAGCTGGTCGGGTAAGATGCGCGCTTTCCGTTTACGCACCACGAGGCCGCTATGCCGATCCGCCACTGCATCGTTCACCTGATCGACAAAAAGCCTGATGGCACCCCCGCCGTGCTGCATGCTCGCGACACCGAGCTGGCCGCCTCGCAAGCCATCGAAAACATGCTCGCCGACCTCAACGAGAGCTATAACGCCAAGCAGGGCAAGGCCTGGGGGTTTTTCCATGAGGAGTCCGGTGCCTATCCGTTCAGCGGCTGGTTGAAGCACTACCTCGACGAAAGTCAGGACTTTGCCGCATTCAGCCGTCAGGCGGTCGAGCAGCTGCAGAAGCTGATGGAAGAATCCAACCTGTCCACCGGCGGCCATGTGCTGTTCGCCCATTATCAGCAGGGCATGACCGATTACCTGTCGATCGCCCTGCTGCACCACAGTGAAGGCGTAGCGGTGAACGAGGCGCTGGACGTGACCGCCGCCAAGCACCTGGACCTGAGCCAGCTGCACCTGGCGGCGCGCATCAACATCTCCGAGTGGCGCAACAACGCCAACTCCAAGCAGTACATCTCGTTTATCAAGGGTAAGAACGGCAAGAAGGTCTCGGAGTACTTCCGCGACTTTATCGGCTGCCAGGAAGGCGTCGACGGCCCCGGCGAAACCCGCACCCTGCTGAAAGCCTTCAGCGACTTCGTGGAAAGCGAAGACCTGCCAGAAGAACAAGCCCGCGAGAAGACCAAGACCTTGGTCAGCTACGCCGCAAACCAGGCCAAACAAGGTGAGCCCATCACCCTCGACGAGCTCTCCGGACTGATCGACGAAGAACGGCCTAAGGCCTTCTTTGACCATATCCGCAATAAGGATTACGGCATGGCCCCGGAATTCCCGGCGGACAAACGCACCCTCAGCCAGTTCCAGCGCTTTACCGGGCGCGCCGAAGGCCTATCAATCAGCTTTGAAGCTCACCTGCTCGGCTCGAAGATCGAGTACGACGAAAGCACTGACACCCTGGTGATCCGTAACCTGCCGACGCAGTTGACCGATCAACTCAAGCGCCGCAAGAACTAAGCATGAGCCGCCTGCCGGATAGCCTGCTGGATGCCTGCCGCTGTAATCCGGCAGCGCCCTTTGCCCAGGACCCGGCGCGCGATTTCGGCCTGGATAAGCAAACGGCCAAACTGGCTCTGACAGAACTGCGCCCCTGGCTCAACCAGCAACAGCGCATGCTCTGGGCCAACCGGCGTCATGCCCTGCTGCTGATCCTGCAAGGCACCGATTGCTCCGGCAAGGATGGCGTGATTCGCCGGGTGATCAGCAGCTTCGATCCCCAGGGTCTGCGTATCCACAGTTTTCAGAAACCCGATGCCTGCGAACAACGCCATGACTTTCTCTGGCGCTACCAGCGGCGTTTGCCAGGGCTGGGCCTGCTAGGGGTATTCAACCGCAGTTACTACGAAGGGCTGATCAGCGATCCGCTTGATGGCCTGTGCAGTGCTGCCGAACTCCCTGCGCGCCAGCAGGCAATTCAGAGCTTCGAGACGCAGCTGATCAGCCAGTCGATTCAGCCGCTGAAATGCTTTTTGCAGCTATCCCGAGATGAACAAAAGCACCGCCTGCAAGAGCGCCTGGAAAAACCTCATAAACGCTGGAAGCTGCACAGCAGCGACCTGCAGTCCTACCGCGAATTCGACCTGCGCCAACAGCGCTGGGCCGAACAACTAAGCGCCAGCCATAGCGTTGCTGCGCCCTGGTATATGATTCCGGCGGATCATCGCTGGCTGCGCGATTGGTTAGTGGCCAGTCTGCTGGCCCGCGAGCTGGAACGGCTAAAACTGGACTGGCCGGATACCCCGCCGCCGTTCAGTCTGGAAGACTTGCAGCGCTGTTAGCCCACGATTCACCAGACCCTCAACCCAACAAGGCAAAGGAACGCCCATGAAGAAAGTCATCCTGCTGCTCAGCGCCCTGGCACTGTTCCAGCACTGGGACACGCTGCAGCGCTGGTTTCAACCGCCGCTGGCTGATCGACCAGGCGAAGTGGTGTTGTATGCCACGCAATGGTGCGGCTATTGCGCGAAAACCCGTGAGCAACTGGCGCAGGACCAGATTGCCTACCGGGAAATCGATATCGAGAAAGACCCAGCCGGCCAGGCCACCTTCAAGGCCCTAGGTGGGCGCGGCGTGCCCTTGCTGGATATCAAGGGCACGCTGATTCACGGTTACGATCCGCAGGCGATGCGCGCTGCCTACTGAAAAGCCAGCGCGCAGTAGGTCGTAACCTGGTGCTTACAGCGCCTTGATGGCAAAACCGAGTCGCGGGAAGTGCACATGCACGGTACCGGCACGATCATCCTCGCGGCGCAGGATCAGTTCTTCAGCGCCAGCGAACACGAGCTCACCCTCTACCGGGTCGACACCGTAATCGGTGGCGGCAATCTGCACCCGCTGACCGACCGTGAGGCCGTTGGGTTCCACGAACGGCTCGTCCGGCAGAGCCGCCGGCGTCGCCGCACGGGCGATGGCAATAGCATCTTCTGCACTCAGCGCACTGGACGCACCGTGACCGAAGCCCAGCACGCGGCCGAGCCAGGCGCTGACATGCGGATAGGCATCGACCAGCGGCGCGGTCACTGGGGTGCCTTTGAGGAACCACAGACAATGGGCCAGGGAGAAGTCAGCAATCGACGGCTCACCAAACAGGAAGTCGCCCGCCTCGCGCGCCAGTTGCTGCTCTACCCGCCCCATCAGCGACGGCCAGTTGTGCTTGGCCACCTCGACCGGTACACGCGTTGCGCTACCGCCACTGAACAGTCCGGCACGGTCTGCGACAAAGGCCTTGACCGCCTCAGGCGGCAGCTTGCCGAAACGCACGGCAACGGATTCCGGCTGAAACACCAGGCTCACCGCATGCTGAAAAATCTGCGAATCGACCCACTGAGCAAAGCTCGCCGCAACGAACTCCTGGCCTTCAGGGAACAGCGCAGGGGTTGCTTTCTCCGCGTCCAGGCGACGGGCAATCAGCGCAGTATCACAGTAGATATCGGCACCCACCTGCAGCACAGGAGTCTTGCGGTAGCCACCGGTCAGCGCCACTAGATCGGGCTTGGGCATGATTCGCGGAATATCCACCGAGCGCCAGGACAGCTGCTTGAAACCCAGCATCAGGCGCGCCTTCTCGGCAAACGGTGAGGCATCGTAATGGTGCAGGATCAACTCGTGCATGGCAGGCTCCGCAAAGGGTCAGGTAAACCCGCAGCTTACCCGCGCAAGCCGTGCCGGCCTACCCGCTTAGCCTGATGGCGCGTTATCAGCTACAGCGATAACAGGCGCGGCGGCCACCAGAGCTTCCTTGGCCAGCTTGCTCATGGCCTTGACCGCCCGTTCGCGACGCAGCGCATCGCCTTTGCCGGTACAGCTTTCGATATACACCAGCGCCTGCGCCGGACTGGAGTGGAAAAACCGCGCGCCTTTACCGCTCTGGTGCTTGGCAAAACGCTTGTGCGGATCGTCGCTAATGCCGCAGTACAACGCGCCATTGGCCGCCCGCACCAGATAGACAAACCAGGGCTTGCCGGCAGGTATTTCAGGCACAGAAGAGGAGTCAGGCATCAGTTAAATCGGCAGGCAATAAGCAAGGTTGCCGAGCTTAACGGCTCCTCTGGAAGGCAGCCAACCCTTTACCAGCCTGCTGGCGAATGGCGTTCTGCACAAACGGCGCCCAACCCAGCAGGCGACCTTTAAAGCCCAGCGCCTGGCTGGCCCAGCGCCACAGGTTGAAGTGATCACGGTGCTCGACGATCTTGCCATCGCGAAAGCGGAAGTTGGCCTCGATATGGTTGACCACCTGATTACCGGTCTGGCTGAAGGTATAGGTCGCTACCCAACGTGCCTTGCCAGAGTGATCATCCGCCGCCACGCCATCAAAGATCAGAGAAAAGCCCTGAGCCTTGGCGCAGAGCATGCGCCACATATCACTGGCAGCCGCGCCGCGCAGGTCGGTAAACACCGGGTCGCTGAACTGCACATCCTCGCTGTAACAGCTGGCCATGGTCTCGGCATCCAGCTGCTGGAAGGCCTGGTAGAAACGGGTGATCAGCTCGGCGTTGGGGTGGGTCATGGGGCGAACTCCGGTAGGGAACGTGCGAGCAGTATTGTCGTTAAATCGCCGCCGCGCGATTGGCGCAAAAGACAAATTTGTGTCAATAATCGCCAAAAGCCATCACGTCTGAGCACGTCATGCTGAAGATCGCCCTGTATGTCTGCCCGCAAACCGTGTGCTCCAGCCTGAGCATGGCCATGGATGCGTTTGTCCTGGCCAACCGCCTGGCCGAACAACGGCTGTTTGAACTACAGCGCGTCAGCCTGGACGGCAACGCAGTTGATCTGGGCTTTGCGCAGATTCAGGTCGACGGCGATCTGAGCCTGGCTGAAGAGGCCGACTTGATTCTGCTCGCCGCCAGCGGTAGCGCCATCGACACCACCCTGAGCGATAACGCCGCCCTGCTGCCCTGGCTGGCGCAACGCGCGCCCACCCAACAACTGGCCAGCCTGTGCAGCAGCGCCTTTCTGCTGGGCGCCGCCGGCGTGCTCGACGGTCGCCGCGCCACCACCCACTGGGCGCTGGCCAGCCAGTTCCGCCAGCGTTTCCCGCAGGTCAATCTGCAGATCGAGCAACTGGTCTGCGAAGATGGCCAGCTGCTCAGCTCCGGCGGGGCGCACGCCGGGCTTGATCTGTGTCTGCACCTGATCCGCCAGCATGCCGGTGACGCACTGGCGCAACAGGCAGCCAACACGTTGGTGTTCGACAGCCAGCGCGGCCAGCAGTCACGCTTTGCCCCGCTGCTGCCAGCGCCCAGCAAGGATTGCCAGCTCGCGTCCGTGTTGCAATGGCTACACCGTCATCACAGCGAAGCCATTGACCTCAACCGCCTGGCCGCTGAAGCCAACTGCTCATCGCGCACTTTGCTGCGCCGTTTCAAGGCCAGCACCGGGCTGACGCCCAATGACTACCTGCAACGCGTGCGCATCAGCGCCGCGCAGCGCGCCCTGCGCAGTCCGGCGTCGCTGGAGCAGATCGCCGAGCAGGTCGGTTATGCCGACCGCGCCACCTTTGCCAAGCTGTTCAAACAGCTCTGCGGGGAAAGCCCAGGGGCGTTTCGCAAGCGCTTACGTCAGGCCCACTGAACGTCGCTACCGCGTATCAAGATGCCGCGTCAGCGCTTGTCGAAAAATACCATAAAGTCCAAAATGGATTTAATTGTTTAATTCGTTGCGGAGCCGCCCATGTCGACCACCCCTTATGTGCTGGATAAAACCGCCGCCGAACAGCTGCTGGCCCAGGTTGATGTGCACCAGGCCATGGTCGCGATGTTCCGCGAGCTGGCCGCCGGCCATGCAGTGCAGCCCGCGCAGCAGCTGGTGGAGTTCCCCAACGGGGCTGGCGACTTTATCAACTACCTGGGCGTACTCGCGGGGGCGGGTGTGTACGGGGTGAAAACCTCGCCCTATATCGTCCGCGAGCAAGGCCCGCTGATTACTGCGTGGACCCTGCTGATGTCGATGCAAAGCGGCCAGCCATTGCTGCTCTGCGATGCCGGCAGCCTGACCACCGCGCGCACCGCCGCCACTACCGCAGTGGCCGTGGATGCCCTGGCCGCGCCCCAGGCCAGCCGCCTGGCGGTAATCGGCAGCGGCGCCGTGGCCCAGGCCCATGTGCATTACGCCAAACAGCTGCGCCCCTGGCAGAGCATCCGTCTCTACTCGCCAGGTCTGGCCGGCAAAACCGGCGCGCAGCTACTCAAGCTGCAGCAACTCGACCCACGCATCCAGCTGTGCGCCAGCCAGGCAGACGCCATTCGCGATGCCGATGTGGTGATGCTCTGCACCTCATCGGCGAAACCGTTGCTCGATCCCGTCGAGCTGGATAAACCGGCGCTGATCACCTCGATCAGCACTAACGCGCCGCGCGCCCATGAAGTGACGCCTGCCAGCCTGCTGAATATGGATGTCTACTGTGACTACCGCGCTACCACCCCAGATAGCGCGGGGGAAATGCTCCTGGCCAGCCGTCTGGACTGGAGCAGTGCCGACATCCTGGGTGATCTGGCTGAGCTCGTCAGCGGTAAGGCCGTACGCCCGGACTATCGCCGCTCGGTGTTTTTCCGCTCCATCGGCCTGGGCCTGGAAGATGTTGCCCTGGCCCACGCGCTGTACCAGCTCAAGCAGGAGACCTGCTGATGCACCAGGCGGATTACCTGATCATCGGTGCGGGCATTGCGGGGGCCTCCACCGGTTACTTTCTCGCCGCCCATGGCAAGACCATCCTGCTGGAGCGTGAGCAGCTGCCGGGTTATCACTCCACCGGCCGCTCCGCCGCGCTCTACACCGTGGCCTACGGCACACCGCAGGTGCGCGCCCTGACCGCCGCCAGCCGCGCGTTCTACAACGCACCGCCCACCGGTTTTGCCGAACACCCGCTGCTAACCCCGCGCGGCGAACTGGTGGTGGACTTCACCGGAGATGCCGCCGAGCTGCAACGCCAGTTCGACAGCGGCAGAGCCAGCGTACCGGAGATGCGCCTGCTCAGCGCCGATGAAGCCTGCGCCCTGGTGCCGGTGCTGCGCCGCGACAAGGTGCAGGCCGCCATGCTCGACCCCAGCGCCGCCGATATCGACACCGACGCCCTGCACCAGGGCTACCTGCGCGGTATTCGCCAGCAGGGCGGGGAAATCCACACTAGCTGCGAAGTGCTAAGCATCCAGCGCGACGGTGACGCCTGGCTGGTGGACTGCGGCAACACGCAATACCGCGCCAAGACGCTGATCAACGCCGCCGGCGGCTGGTGCGATCAGATCGCTGCTCTGGCCGGTGTGGCGCCCATCGGCTTAATCCCAAAACGTCGTGCGGCCTTTACCTTTAACGGGCCGGAAGGCATCGAATGCCACGCCTGGCCCTGTGTGGTCAGCCTCGACGAATCCTTCTACTTCAAGCCCGATGCCGGCCTGCTGCTCGGCTCGCCCGCCAACGCCGACCCGGTCGAGCCCCACGATGTCCAGCCGGAAGAATTGGACATCGCCCTCGGCATCTACCAGATCGAAGAACACACCAGCCTGAGCATTCGCCGCCCGGCGCATACCTGGGCTGGCCTGCGCTCCTTCGTCGCCGATGGCGATCTGGTCGGCGGCTTCGACCCGCAGATGGCGGGCTTCTTCTGGGTGGCCGCGCAAGGCGGTTACGGCATCCAGACCTCCGCCGCCATGGGCATGGCCTGCGCCGCCCTGGCCCGTGGTGAATCGCTGCCCGAACACTTGCGCCAATTTGGCCTTACGGAAGCCATGCTCTCCCCTGCCCGCCTGCTCAAATAATCAGTCGCAGCGCCCGAGGATGACGCCTCGGGCACTTTGCGGCACACTCGCAACGCCTCCCAAGCCCGAAGAGTTAGCCGCATGACGCCGCCCCGCCCTGCCCCCGAGCTGGACAACTACCGCACCATCGCCGACGCCATCGCCACGCTGTTCTTCCCCCACGCCGAAGTGGTGCTGCACGACCTACGCACGCAGAAGGTCGACTACATCGCCAACAACATCTCCAAACGGGTGATCGGTGATGACGCGGCACTGGAAGACATGCTCAGTGGCGACGTCGACGAACGCACCATCGGCCCCTACGAGAAGCTCAACTGGGACGGCCAGAAGATCCGCTCGGTCAGCAGCGTGCTGCGCGACGCCGCCGGCACGCCCATCGCCGTGCTGTGCATCAATCTGAATATCTCGCTGTTTGAAACCGCCAAGCAGGCGCTGGACCTGTTTCTCTCCTCCAGCAAACTGGTGCCGCAGCCCGACGCATTGTTCCGTGACGACTGGCAAGAGCGCATCAACACCTTCCTGCACAGCTGGCTGCGCCAACGCCAGCTCGGCCTCAACCTGCTGACCCGCGAGCACAAACGCGAGCTGGTCGAAGCCCTGTACGCCGAAGGCGCCTTCAAAGGCAAAAGCGCCGCCAACTACGTGGCCAACGTGCTGAACATGGGCCGCGCGACGGTGTACAAGCATTTGAAAGAGATCAAGGGCGAGGCCTGAGCCCGCTCATTCGGCAAGGATTGCCAGACATGCAACGCTTTCTCGGCTTTGTTCTCATCACCATTCAAGCACTGGGCATTCCCCTGGTAGCCGGGCTGTTTATCTGCGCCGTCACCGGTGAGCTTCGCAACCAGCACCTCACGCTGGAATGGCCATTTTTAATCGATGTCGATTACCCGCGGCTGGAAATCCTGCTGCTCTCGCTGCCTAGCATATTGCTCTACGCCGCCCTCATTAGAGTGCTGAATAGCCGCCGCTGGCGAGCAGCCTGCTTTGTTCTGCTGGCTATGCTTGCGGCCTATTTCAGCTGCGTGGTGTTCGCCCAGGCCTTTGGTAATACCTGGACGCAGTCAGCGATTTTCATCGCCCTGTTTCTCGGGCACCTGCATCTGCTTGCGATCGCTCTATTACCGGGCCTGCTGCTGTGGTGGCTTATTGATTTACTCGGCACGCTGATACGCGGACGCCTGTCGCAGGCGTGAGCAGATCACGCCTTTGCAACTAAGTGCGGGCGCCAGGAATTCCGCGAGCATTTTTCTTTTGCAGGATCATCGATGCTTCGTTGTAGGCCTGCTGGAAGGCGTCGCTGCCGATCCACTCCACGGCGGTATCTTCGTCTTCATCGTGAAAAATTGCGCGATAGACGATCAGCAGCCCCATCATAAAGTCCGTGGCAGCCTCTTCTGCTTCCTCCGCGACCACCAACTCCAACACCGGGTATTGCAGGAATATCAGGCACATTGCCAACAGGCTGATGCCTTCGCCGACCTTCATAGCCTGGAACAGGTCGTCGAAGTGCGCAGGGTCGAAACCGTGCTCTTCGATGTCTTTGAAGTCGAAGGTGCTCAGGTCGATTTCCACATCATCGAACGGCTCGTTAATCAGCGGGTTGGCCAGCAGCGGGTGTACGACATGGGCTTTAGCCTTGCCCGAACGGTTCTGCTTGGCCTTGGCTTTGGCCCGCTGGGCGCGTTTCTGCTGTTTATCTGGGGAAGCCATGGAGGCGCGGTCCTTGTTCGGTAGAGCCATAGTTATGGCCCAGGATAGTCTGGCGCATAGTGTATTCAGTCTTGGCTCAGTCCGTCGGCCGTATGCTGCTGAGCCTGGCGCAGTGGCTGCTGGAAAGCGCTTAAGGCTGCCACTCCAGCGTTTCATAAACCGGCTTCACCGAGTTGAACTCGTCGTAATGCGTCTGCGCTTCGGCGCGGGTGGCGAAGCAGAACTGGCCGGCCATCTGGTCGGGCTTGAACAACACCTTCTGCGCATTGGCGAAGCAGTAACCGGATGGCGGGTTGCACTGTACGTCAGGAAAACTGAACGGCCGCCAGGCCTCGGGCTGCTGCTGCCTGACCTTGTTCACAAAGGCAGAGAGCGTGGTCATCATGCCGGCCGAGGTTATCTGCGGGCTGGGGCTCTGGAAGATCGCCGATTGCACGCCGCCGGGCTTCTTCACCACATAGATATAGGCATGGCAGAAGGTATTGCCCTGGGGCGCGGCAGCAGGCGCAGCAATCACCGGAGTTGGCACTGCCGCCGGCGGCTGAGCAACGGCAGCAACTGCAACTGCAACTGGCGCAGCGCGCGTCGGAATGGCCAGCGTAAGCTCCTGCTGCGCCCGATTGCGCCATACACCCAATGGCGCGCGGTAGCCGCTGCGCAGACGACTGGTGATCGACTGCACATCATCTGGCCCGCGCACTTCCTGGCCAGACACATCGAGGATCACATCCATCGACTTTAGGCCAGCTTTTGCCGCGGGGCTGCCAGGGGTAACGCTGACCACCCAGGCACCGGTGGGGGTTTTCAGGCCAAGGGCACTGACCAATTCCGGGCTCGGGCTTTCCAGGGTCAAGCCGAGGTCCGTGGCCTCGACACTGCTGCTGCCGATGTTAGCCGCAGCAGGCGAAACGCTGGCCGGCGCCGCTGCTGCTCGCGTTGCTAGCTTGGCGGCCTTTTCAATCGGCGGCGGAGTCCAGGGCACGTGCACCGTGTCCCAGTTCATTTGTAGCCTGGTTAGGTTTGCAAGGCGCTCGATCTCTGCAGCGGCATTGGCCGGGCTGTCCTCCATCAGGCAACCACCCCGGCCGTCCGTAACCCCGTAGGTCGAGCGCAGCATCGCATTGAACGCCGCGGTCTCAGCCGCGCCGCCGTCGGTGTAAAAGTCGCGATAGGTAAACACCGGCGTCAGGTAGTTGACCGTTTCCGTGCCGGAAAAGCAGTAGCCGTAAGCCGTGACCTGCCCAGAGGCCGGCACCGTGGCCGTACCGCCAAAGCAGCCCTGCTCGCGGCGCACCTGATTAAGCGCATCCATCTGCCAACCATCAACCCTGGCCATGCCCGGGTCACCTGATGGGTTGGATTTCTGATGAAGCTCTAGCATATAGGCGTGGCTTTCCTCCAGCTCACTACAGCTTTTACCGCGCCAGGTGGAGGTGGTGATACCGAGTTTTTCTGGCGTTATCGAGGCCTCCATCGCCGCCTCCATCGCGGGAGAAAACACCGCGTGAGCAGCATGCATACAACCGGAGAGCGCTGCCGAAGCAACCGCCAGCGCCGCTAAACGCAAAGCCAGTACGGTGTGATCACTCATTGCGCAGCACCATCTGCACGTCGCGTTTAGCCTGGTTGCGCCAGACGCTGACGGTGGCCTTGTAACCGGCGCGCATGCGCGACGAAATATCCGCGACATCCTGGGCCGAGGCCACTTCCTGGCCACTGACTTCGACAATAACATCCAGCGGCTTGATGCCCGCCCGATCCGCCGCACTGCCCTTGACGGTGTCCGTCACCCAGGCACCTTTCGCCGAGGCCAGCCCCACTGCTTTGGCGTAAGACGGCGTCACCACGCCCAGGCTCATACCCTGCAACGAGGCAGAAGTGGCCTTGAGCGGCGTGGCGCTAACGCGCGCGGCCAGCGGCAGTACCGGGGGCGGATTACCCGACGAGGCAACAAGCACCGGAGCGGTATAGAAGTTGTGTGCACGCCAGTATTTGAGATTGATGCTGGAGCTGATGGGAGCTTTGGCAATGGCCAGGCGAAAGTCGACGGAGTCTGCAATCGGCTGGTCATTGACTGCTACCACGATGTCGCCGCTGAGGAGTCCGGCATTTTGCGCACTGCTGCCTGGCCCGGTGCGATCGATCAGCACGCCCGTCGTCGGTGCTGAAATCCGCGCGGCACTGACGGCGTCAACCGTATCCATGTGCACGCCAATGATCCCGCGCGGCAGGTTCGCCTGGGTACAACCCTTTTCATACCAGACCTGGCTGGCAGCGACCTTACGAGCCTCGCCCGCCTGCTGCAGCAAAGGCTCACTACTGCCGACATAGCCAGGCACTTCAATCAGCGCCATTTCGATGTACTCGCAGGAACGTGGGCGATAGCGTTCAGGGGTTTCGCGGGTCACCAGCATCTGCAGGTCCGGTTTGTACGGCGCGGCTTGCCCCGGCACCGGCACAGCGCCAGGCGTCGATTCTGTCGAGCTGGCCGAAGCCAATGCGACGGCTCCACCTGCAACGGCTGCCGTTGTAAGCAACGCGCTGGCATCCCCAGGAATGGGTGCAACCATCGCCGCCACAACCGCCAACTCCCCCAGGCCGCCATCGGAGGCGCAACCGCTGAGACCCAGCATGGAAAAGGCCAGTAACAGGTAGCAGGCTGACTTCGTAGGGTGCCCGACCATTGAAACCTCCAACGCACGCAAGCGTGCTTGTAATAGATTTCGGCATCATGGCAATTTGCCTTGATGTTGTATATGACGGGGCGAGCTACCGCGAAGGCGAGCGGTGATAAGTGACTAGGCATGCTGTAAACACAAGCCGAACAGTAAAAAGCCGCGCACTGCGCGGCTTTTTACTGTCTGATGCAATCAGTCGCCGTAGATATCGAAGGTGAAGTACTTGGCCTGAATCTTCTGGTATTCGCCGCTGGCGCGAATAGCCTGGATCGCGGCATTCAGCTTGCCGAGCAGTTCCGCATCGCCCTTGCGCACGGCGATACCGGCACCTTCACCGAAATAATTCGGGTCGGTAAACGCCGGTCCGACGAAGGCAAAGCCCTTGCCGTTATCGGTTTTCAAAAAGCCTTCATCCACCGGAATGGCGTCGGCCAAAGTGCCGTCCAGGCGCGCAGAAATCAGGTCGAGGTAGATCTCGTTCTGCGAGCTGTAGCGCACCACTTCAACTCCTTGTGCGGCCAGCACTTCGCTGGCGAAACGGTCGGTGGTGGTCGAGCGCTGCACGCCGATGCGCTTGCCCTTGAGGTTGCTGAAGTCGGCGGCCACTTCGCTGCCAGCCTTCATCACCAGGCGCGCTGGGCTGTAGTAGTACTTGCCGGTGAAATCCACCGATTTGCGCCGGTCATCGGTGATGGTCATGGACGACAGGATGGCGTCGACCTTCTTCACCTTAAGCGAGGGGATCAGTCCATCGAACTCCTGCTCGACCCACTGGCAGTCGGTCTTCATTTCGGCGCACAGGGCGTTGCCAATATCCACGTCAAAACCGGCGATCTGCCCGCTGGCCTCTTTATATGCAAACGGCGGATAGGCGGCCTCGATCCCCAGGCGCAGGGGTTTGTCTGCGGCAAACAGACTGGATGCGATCAGACCCAGGGCGATGCCGCCCGCCAGGACGATTTTCTTCATTGTGCGGATTCCTGCTGAGGGAGTGACAGGCCCGTGCCACCTGACATTGCTGCGCAGGTCGAGCGGGCAACGACGGTTGCTGCAAGACAGAAGAAAGGCGCATCAGGTGTGCACCTGAGCGAAAAGCGATTGCTGATTAGCACGCGTGGACGGGTCATTTGCCAGCCTAGATTTATACTTTAAATTCCATACTGGACTTATATGTACAAACCGTCAACCGGGCAACAGTCAGCGCTGCGACTGAAGAATCAGCGCAGGCGACATAGGCAAAATACGCTTAAGGTTGTTGTTTCCAGCGCTCAGCTGCAGCCTGGTCGGAGCAACGCCCTTCGACCCAGCGCGGGCCTTCGGCGGTGTCTTCCTTCTTCCAGAACGGCGCGCGGGTTTTCAGGTAGTCCATGACGAAGTTGCAGGCATCGAAGGCTGCCTGACGGTGGGCGCTGGTGGTGCCGACAAAGACGATTGGCTCGCCTGGTTCCAAGCGACCGATACGGTGGATGATCTCGATACCCAACAGCGGCCAGCGCTGAGTGGCTTCCTCGGCAATCTTGCCCAGGGCCTTCTCGGTCATGCCGGGGAAGTGTTCGAGAAACATGCCGCCGACTTCGCGCCCCTCGTTGAAGTCACGCACATAGCCGACAAAGCAGACCACCGCGCCAATGCCCAGGTTGGCGGCATGCAGGGCGTTAAGCTCAACGCCCGGATCGAAGGGTTGCGACTGGACGCGGATGGCCATACTCAGCCTCCGGTGACCGTAGGGAAAAACGCCACTTCATCGCCGGCGGCCAATGGCTCATCTAGGCTGCAGAGTTCCTGATTGCGTGCACACATCAGGTTCTGCTCAGCCAGTACTTCCCAGACCCCGCCACGCGCCAGCAAGTGTTGGCGCAGTTGATCAAGGCTGGTGAATTCAGCGCTCAGCTGCTCCCCATCCAGACCCAGGGCCTCGCGGTAACGGGCGAAATACTGCACGCGGATCATGCTTCGTCCCCAGCTAAAAAGTGTCCACTCTTACCGCCGACCTTCTCCAGCAGGCGCACGCTTTCGATCACCATGCCGCGATCCACGGCTTTGCACATGTCGTAGATGGTCAGCGCGGCGACGCTAGCAGCGGTCAGAGCTTCCATTTCCACCCCAGTCTGCCCGGTCAGCTTGCAGCGCGCAGTGATGCGCACGACATCCGCGCCCTCAGGGGTCAGCTCGACCTTGACGCTGGTCAGCATCAACGGGTGGCACAGCGGAATCAGGTCGCTGGTTTTCTTCGCAGCCTGAATACCGGCAATACGCGCCACGGCGAACACATCGCCCTTGGGGTGATCGCCCTGGGTAATCATCTGCAGGGTTTGCGGGCGCATGCGCACCAGGGCTTCTGCCACGGCTTCACGGACGGTCAGGGCTTTATCGCTGACATCGACCATATTGGCGCGGCCTTGGGCATCGAGATGGGTTAACACAGACAGACTCCAGGCAGGTGTCCGGCGATTGTAAACCCAGGGGTCAGGTTTCGGCACCCGTGAATGCCAGGGGATTCAGACTAAAGGGCAAAACCCTCCACCCTAGAAGGTTATTAGCCTGCAGGGCGGAGGGTGGTGATTTCAGGTGTCTACAAACCGCTTAATGCGGCCAAACTCTGCAAACCCCAAATTTTTTTAGATACTCGTCTGTTTGCCAGAACTTCTCTTTACCCGTCCATTTATATGCGAGCGTGACTGAATGCTCGTCCTCAGTGATTACCTCCGGCTGCTCAACACCAGGAATAGACAACATCCCTTTCTGCGCATCGCTACCGATACTCGAAGAAGACATAAAACCTCTTATGTCATTACTCCGCTGCAACCTCACTGTGTAGCTGGTCATACCAACAGCTCCTCATATCTGTTTTGACTTATATCTTTCAGTCAAACCTCCTTTACATATGGGTTTCGGCGTACTCGGCGAGGATCGAGCGCGGCACCCCTTGCAGGGTGATATGCACGCCATGCTCGAAGTCTTTGAAGCGCTCCGTCAGGTAGGTCAGGCCCGAGCTGGGCGCCGACAGGTAAGGCGTATCGATCTGCGCCAGGTTGCCCAAGCACACCACTTTGGAACCGCTGCCGGCACGGGTGATGATGGTTTTCATCTGGTGCGGGGTAAGGTTCTGACATTCGTCGATCAGGATCAGGCTCTGCTGGAAGCTGCGGCCCCGGATGTAGTTGAGGGATTTGAACTGTAGCGGGACCTTTTGCAGGATGTAGTCGACGCTGCCATGGGTATTCTCGTCGTCCATATGCAGGGCTTCGAGGTTGTCGGTGATCGCGCCGAGCCAGGGCTCCATCTTCTCGGCTTCGGTGCCCGGTAGAAAGCCGATTTCCTGATCCAACCCCTGCACGCTGCGGGTGGCGATAATTCTGCGATAACGCTTGCTGACCATGGTCTGTTCGATGGCCGCCGCCAGGGCCAGGATGGTTTTACCGGAACCGGCCGCGCCGGACAGGTTGACCAGATGGATGTCCGGATCAAGCAAGGCAAACAACGCCAGTGACTGATAGATATCCCGCGGGCGCAGGCCCCAGGCTTCCTGATGCATCAAGGGTTCCTGGTGCATATCGAGAATCAGCAGCTCACCATGCTTGATGCCCTTGATCCAACCGACAAAGCCCTGCTCGTCGATGATGAACTCGTTGACGTGAACCGCCGGCAAGTTGTCGATGAGCTGCACGCGGTGCCAGGTACGGCCGTGGTCCTGACGGGTTTCCACCTTGTTCACGCGGTCCCAGAAGGAGCCGTCCATGTTGTGGTAACCCTGCGACAGCAAGGACACGTCGTCGACCAACTGGTCGGTGTGGTAATCCTCGGAATCGATGCCACAGGCGCGCGCCTTCAGGCGCATGTTGATGTCTTTGGTGACCAGCACCACGTTGAGACCGGGGCGGCGGGACTTCAGTTCGACTAGCTGGTTGATGATCTTGTTGTCGTTGAGGTCTTCCGGCAGCCAGGTGACCGGGGTGGCGCTCTTGCTCATCAGAATCGACAAATACCCACAGGGGCCGCTCTTGTCACGCTGAATGGCAACGCCGTGTTCCACTTCCTCCGGGTTGGCGCTGCCGAGAATTTTGTCGATAAGACGGATGGCCTGGCGGCACTCGGCGGCCACGCCCTGTTTGCCGGTTTTAAGCTTGTCCAGTTCCTCCAGTACGGTCATGGGAATCGCAACGTGGTGCTCCTGAAAATTCAGCAGCGCGTTGGGGTCGTGGATCAGCACATTGGTGTCGAGGGCGTACAGGGTTGGGGCGGTGGGCTTGGAGC
>Ga0155449_1416_pt1 | contig 43294 bp, 37 predicted proteins | sample RifCSPhighO2_02_FD_111897 | JGI IMG/M metagenome (GOLD analysis project Ga0155449, IMG submission 111897) | Pseudomonadales bacterium RIFCSPHIGHO2_02_FULL_60_43 | reverse complement strand
ATCGGCGTTGTAAGAGCTAGAACCTTGCTGGGCCATGGGGTCTCTTGTTCGTCAATTGAGAGCGGAAAAGTCGATATCCTGCCACACATGGCGAGGAATACCGGCGAAAGCGAAAAGCATCGGCAGACGCTCGGCAAAACCCTGAAAACCGTGATCGCCACCGGCCTGGATACGCAGCGCACAGGCGCGGTAATAGCGCTGGGCATCGCGGTAATCGAGGGTTTCGTCGGCGGTCTGCAGCCACACCTGATAGCGCGCCGGATCCTGCAACGCCAGCACATCCAGTTCGGCCAGGGCTGTTACGTGATCGGTCGTCAGCTCCCAGGTCTCATCGCTGTAATAGTTCTTCTGCGGGCCCAGGTAGCCGTCGAAACGCAGATGGGGGCGCACGGCGGGGTTGATCAACAACGCCGGCAACCCATGACGTTCGGCCAAGTGGGTCGCATAGTAGCCGCCCAGCGAGCTGCCAACCAGCACGGGCCGACCAAGCTCGGTAATCAGTGCTTCGAGCTGGGCAATCGCCTGCCGCGGATGGTGATGCAGGGATGGCACACGCAGCTGCGCGGCCAGGCCCAGCTGCGCCATGGCGCGCTGCAACTGGCTGGCCTTGAGCGATGCCGGCGAGCTGTTAAGCCCGTGAATATAGAGAATGGATGTGGTCATGGGGCGGGAGGCTAACCGGTAGCGGCGACCGGCTGCAACCGGTTAGCCAGGCACTGCAAAGACCTTAGTAGCCTTTGATGGTGTAATCGATTTCGAACTTGATCCCGGTAACCCGCGACACACCGGTTTCCAGGCGGCCATCGTCGAACAGGCGCAGCCAGCGATAGCCCGGCGCGGTTTTATCCACCTGAAACTCCTCGCTACCCGGGGCGAACTGTACGCAGGTCGAGGGTGATGCCAGCAAACGGATCGGGCCGCGCTGCTGATCAAGCTCCTGATGGATATGCCCCCAGAGCACCGCACGCACCTGGCTGAAACGCTCGAGCACGGCAAACAAGGCATCCGGGTTACGCAAACCGATGGGTTCCATCCATTTGCAGCCGATGGACACCGGGTGGTGGTGCAGGCAGATCAGGTGATGACGATCCGGCTCTTCGCTGAGTGCGCGCTCTAGCAAAGCAAGCTGCTGTTCGCTGAGATAACCGGGCACGGCACCTGGGATCGAGGAGTCGAGCAGGGTCACGCGCCAGTTGCCCAGGTCGATCACCGGTTCCAGCAGATCACTGCCGACGCAAGCGGCCTGCATGGCAGGCACTTCATCGTGGTTACCGGGGAACCAGCGTGCGGGGGCGGGGATGGCGGCGGTCATCTCGCGAAAACGCTGATAGGACTCAGCGCTGCCGTCCTGCGAGAGGTCGCCGCTGGCCAGGACCAGGTCAATCTGCGGCTGCTCCTGCAACACGCGCTCAATCACCCGCTGCAAGCTGTCCTGGGTATCCATGCCCAATAGCTTGCCTGCCCCGTCGGCAAACAGGTGGCTATCGGAGAGCTGCACCAGCAGTACCGAGCGATCAACAGCAGTGGTTTGAATCGGCGCGCCCGGCAAGACCTTCTCCTTGAGCGGAATGCATGAATTATGCTGGCTAGCCCTGCGGGCGGTAAACCCGCGAAAAGGGAATAGATCACAGAACGTCCGCTGTAAATCCAATACCCACCCTTAGGCTAGCGCGTATCAGAATAATGCGCCTGCGACTGATTATCGGCTGAGCGTGGAAAAACCTAACGCACGGGTGCAAGCTCGTGACCGCAGGCCAGGCAATGGCTCAGCCACTCACCGAGAAACAGGTTGAGCTGTGTCTTCTCATCCGGCTGGTGCATGGCTGCATTGGGATAGGGATAGATGCCGTGGAAGCGCCGAGCACTTTGCGTGCCCACCACCTCGGCCATGCGCGCATCGTGGTAGACCCGCACCTCCAGTCGCGGCACCGGCAGCCAGGACAGACTGTGTTCCTGACGCACCTCGATGGTTGAGGTGTATGGGCAGGTTTCCAGCACCTCCAGGGCCAACACGCCGAGCAGGTGCTCGCCTTGGCTGAGGGCCACACGGCGGATGTGCTGACGCCCACGCGCATCGTTGCGCATGTCTGGCAATAACTGCAGCAGGCGCACATAGTTGAGTTCGCAAGCAGTCTGCAGCTCGACCAGGTCGACCCGATAGCGCTCGCGCAGCAGGTTCATGACCACAGCCCTCGCACTTCCGCGCGGTTCAGCGCCAGCCATTGCAGGGCGATGATGCTGGCAGCGTTGTCGATGCGACCATCCTTCAATGCATCCAGAGCATCTTCCAGCGGCCAGACGTGCACACGAATGTCTTCACCTTCTTCCGCCAGCCCGTGCACGCCACCGGCACCATTGCTGTCACAGCGGCCAATAAACAGATGCACACGCTCATCCGAACCACCGGGCGAGGGATAATACTGGGTGATCGGCCAAAGCGAGGTCAGCGTTAAATTGGCCTCCTCAATCGCCTCGCGGCGTGCAACCTCTTCAGGCTCTTCGTCCTTGTCGATCAATCCGGCGACCAGCTCCAGCAGCCAGGGGTTGGCACTTTTATCCAGCGCCCCCACGCGAAATTGCTCAATCAACACCACACAATCGCGTTGCGGATCGTAGGGCAGCACACACACGGCATCGTGGCGCACGAACAATTCACGACTCAGCTCCGGGCCCATATCACCGGCAAACTGGCGATGGCGCAAACGCAGCCGATCGAGCTTGTAGAAGCCGCTAAAGCAGGCCTCACGCTCCAGCACTTGCACATCCTCTTGAGCATTCATTGCGGACTCCAACACTCCGTACAACGTTTCGCAGCGGCTGACCTGAACGGTCAGCGTGTTCGCCACAGCTTACACGTTGACCACTGAGCACTGACAAGCTGTCACTACGACCGTTCGGCTAACAGGCTTGGTTTTATGCCGTGAGCATGACGACCGCCCACTGCTTCAACGGATCGCCGCCGCGCGCTTACGGCTCAGCTGTCCCAGCAGTAACTGTAGCCCCGCAGCCAGCAAGAACGCTGGCAGGGTGGCACCTATTTGCGGCCAGTAATGGCTGATCAGGTGATAGACCACCGCACCACAGCCCCATGCCAGCAAGGTATCCACGCGCAAATTGCAAACGGGGGCCAGCTCGGCACGCCGACGGCGCAGGATAAAGTGGTCAACCAATACCACGCCAAACAGCGGCGCAAAAACTGAACCGATCAGCAGCAGGAAATTCTGATACTCGGCCAGCGGTGCCAGCCAGGCGATCAGGGTGCACAGCACGCCAATCGCCAGGGCCAATTGCCCAACCCGAAGCGGCAACGCAATGCCGGCCGACACCGCCGCCGAATGGATGTCCGCGAAAGCGTTTTCCGATTCATCCAGCAAAATCAGCAGCAGCGGAATACCCAAACCGGCACCCGCCAGCGCCAACAGCAGCGCATTGGCCTCAGCCCCGGTAGCAAAGGCCAGGGTGTAAGCCACGCCCAGGCTCATCAACCAGACATTACCGAGGAAGAACCCCAGCGCAGTGCCGCCAAACACCCGCGCAGCGCTGCGGCCGAAGCGCGAGTAGTCGGCAATCAGTGGCAACCACGACAGCGGCATGGCAATGGCGATGTCAAACCCCAGGGCAAATGGCATCGAACCGTCCCCGGCACGCGCCCAGAGGCTTGCCAGATCCGCCTTATCAAACAGATTCCAGGTGAGCCACAGGCAGGCCCCCAGCAGCAGCCAGATGCCCCATTTACGCAACACTTTGCGCACGAAGGTCAGCGGCCCGGCGACTGCCAGCAGAGTCGCCAGCGCGCCAAAGAACAGTGTCCAGATCAGCGGGTTACTCCACGCGGAGCCAGCACCGAACGCACGCTCGGCCAGCACACCCGCGGCGTCACGCATCACAATGATCTCGAAGGCGCCCCAGCCAATCAATTGCAGCACATTCAGTAAGGCCGGCAGCAATGCACCTTTGCTACCCAGGCTAAGCTTCAGGGCGGCCATACTCGAACGACCGGTATCGCTACCGATCACCGCAACCGCCCCGAGCAACAGCACACCCACGGCTGTGCCGCAGGCAATTGCCAGCAGTGCGCCACTCATGCCCAGCCCGGGCGCCAGTAAAGCACCCAGCTGCAAGACCATCAGGCCAATGCCGAGGGAGAACCACAGGGAGAACATGTCCCGCGCACCCAGCACGCGCTGGTCGCTGGCCACACTCTGGTGTGGGGAATAGGTGTGGGTTGTGCTCACGGTAATAGCCACCTCAGAAAATTAAAAACCACCCAGGGCACGCATGCCGTGGGTGGTGTTCGATCAAGCCGAATCGAGGCCTTAGACCTTGTGGTACAGCTCACTGCCTTGGGATTTGAACTCGGCCGCCTTGGCCTGCATGCCCAGCTCGGCCTCATCCAGTTCCAGCGCGGCGATACGCTGCTCTTCGGCGTAGACCCGCACCTCCTGGGTGATCTTCATTGAGCAGAACTTCGGCCCGCACATCGAACAGAAATGCGCGACCTTGGCCGAGTCCTTGGGCAGTGTTTCATCGTGGTACGAGCGCGCAGTGTCGGGGTCGAGACCGAGGTTGAACTGGTCTTCCCAGCGGAATTCGAAGCGCGCCTTGGACAGTGCGTTGTCGCGAATCTGCGCGCCCGGATGACCTTTGGCCAAGTCCGCAGCATGGGCGGCAATCTTGTAGGTGATGATGCCGGTCTTCACGTCATCCTTGTTCGGCAGGCCCAGGTGCTCCTTGGGCGTGACGTAGCAAAGCATGGCGCAACCGAACCAGCCGATCATTGCCGCACCGATGCCGCTGGTGATGTGGTCGTAACCCGGCGCGATATCAGTGGTCAGCGGGCCGAGGGTGTAGAACGGCGCTTCGTCACAGCATTCGAGCTGCTTGTCCATGTTCTCCTTGATCAGCTGCATCGGCACGTGGCCGGGGCCTTCGATCATGGTCTGCACGTCGTGCTTCCAGGCGATCTTGGTCAACTCGCCGAGGGTTTCCAGCTCACCGAACTGCGCTTCATCGTTGGCGTCGGCAATCGAGCCAGGACGCAGGCCATCACCCAGCGAGAAGCTGACATCGTAGGCCTTCATGATTTCGCAGATGTCTTCGAAGTGGGTGTAGAGGAAGTTCTCTTTATGGTGCGCCAGACACCACTTGGCCATGATCGAACCACCGCGCGAAACGATGCCTGTGACGCGCTTGGCGGTCATCGGCACATAACGCAGCAATACGCCGGCGTGAATGGTGAAGTAGTCCACGCCCTGCTCGGCCTGCTCGATCAGCGTGTCGCGGAACAATTCCCAAGTCAGTTCTTCGGCTGCACCGCCGACTTTTTCCAGGGCCTGGTAGATCGGTACGGTGCCGATCGGTACGGGCGAGTTGCGGATAATCCACTCGCGGGTTTCATGAATGTGCTTGCCGGTGGACAGATCCATGACCGTGTCCGAACCCCAGCGAATGCCCCAGGTCAGCTTGGCCACTTCTTCTTCAATGCTTGAGCCCAGCGCCGAGTTGCCGATGTTGCCGTTGATCTTCACCAGGAAGTTACGGCCGATGATCATCGGTTCCAATTCGGTGTGGTTGATGTTCGCCGGGATGATCGCGCGACCGCGAGCGATCTCGTCACGCACGAATTCAGGGGTGATGATTTTCGGCACACTAGCGCCGAAGCTGTGGCCGGGGTGCTGCTGAGTAAGCAAGCCCGCTTCGCGCGCCACTTCCAACTTCATATTCTCGCGGATGGCGACGTATTCCATCTCGGCGGTGATGATGCCTTTGCGCGCGTAATGCATCTGGCTGACGTTGGCGCCGGCCTTGGCGCGGCGCGGGTTGTTGACGTGAGCGAAACGCAGCTTGGTTAGCTCGGCATCAGCCAGGCGCTGCTGGCCGAAGTTGGAGCTAAGGCCAGGCAGGCGTTCGGTGTCGCCGCGCGCCTCAATCCACGGCGAACGCACATCGCCCAGGCCTTTGCGCACGTCGATGATGACCTTGGGGTCGGTGTACGGGCCGGAGGTGTCATACACCATCACCGGTGCATTGATCTCGCCGCCGAAGTCAGTGGGTGTCACGTCCAGGCTGATCTCGCGCATCGGCACTAGGATGTCTGGACGCGAACCCTGCACATAGACTTTCTGCGAACGCGGGAAGGGTTGGATCGACTGCTGGTCGACCTGGGCGGATTCACTCAGGATCGGATTGAGGTTTTTTTCTTGTGTGCTCATCGGCGGCTCTCCAGGGCTATATGTCGGAGCGAACCTGGACGGATGAGCGGCGTTGAGGCGCACCTGAGGCGGTGCCAGAGGCTCGCCAGGGGAATGACGAGCACATCTTGTTCCCTACGCAGGCCTTAACCTGATCAGGTTCAACGGGATCCGGCAGTTGCCAATCTCAGCCCCTCAATTGGGGCACCCCGACAAGAACGCGGCCAGTCTAATCAACCCCAGCTAATAAAACCAACCCAGGAGTCAAATATTCATGACCCGCGCGTCGGGTCGTGACGAGCACCCATTCACCGACGGATTGTTGCACCCAGGCAACATAGCTTGTTGCAAACTACACTACAGCCGCCATAACTGCCCTTGACCCTACTAGGCACGGCCCCTTAGCCTTGTCGATTACCGCCAAATTCAGGATTTCCCTAATGTTGCGCAGACTCTCTCTGGCTATCGCCGTGGCCGCCGCGTCCAACGCAATGGCCTGGGCTGAACAAGCCCCGCTGTCCACCAAAACTGACCTGGTCACGGTCTACCAGGAAGCCGCCGCCAACAACGCCGATCTGGCTGCTGCACGCGCCGATTACGAGGCCCGCAGCGAAGTGGTGCCCCAGGCCCGCGCCGGCCTGCTGCCTAATTTGTCTGCTGGTGCCAACCTGAGCGACACCCGCACCCAGGTCGATTCGCCAAGCACCACCAGCTCGCGTAGCGGCACCGTGTATCAAGCCAACCTGAGCCAGCCGCTGTTCCGCGCTGATCGCTGGTTCCAGTTGCAAGCGGCCAAAGCCAGCAACGAACAAGCGGTGCTGGAGCTGTCGGCAACCGAACAGAACCTGATTCTGCAGAGTGCTGAAGCCTACTTCGCGGTACTGCGTGCGCAGGACAACCTGGCGTCGACCAAAGCCGAAGAAGCCGCCTTCAAGCGCCAGCTGGACCAAGCCAACGAGCGCTTTGATGTCGGCCTATCGGACAAGACCGACGTGCTGGAAGCCCAGGCCGGTTTCGACACCGCCCGCGCCAACCGCATCATCGCCCTGCGTCAGGTGGAAGATGCTTTCCAGGCCCTGACCACCCTGACCAATCGCGATTTCAGCGCACTGGAAGGCATCGAGCACAGCTTGCCAATCCTCGCGCCGACGCCCAATGACGCAAAAGCCTGGGTCGACACCGCTGCCGCGCAGAACCTCAACCTGCAAGCCAGTAACTACGCCGTTGACGCGGCAGAAGAGACCCTGCGCCAGCGCAAGTCGGGCCATGCGCCGACCCTGGATGCCGTGGCCAGCTACCAAAAAGGCGATAACGACAGCCTCGGTTTCAGCAACAACGCCGCCAGCGTCAACCGGTTCAGCGGCGATGTTGAGCAGCGCTCGATTGGCCTGCAACTGAACATCCCGCTGTACAGCGGCGGCCTGACCAGTTCCCAGGTGCGCGAGTCCTACCAGCGCCTGAACCAAACCGAACAGCTGCGTGAAAGCCTGCGTCGCCAGGTAGTGCAGAACACCCGCAACCTGCACCGCGCGGTGAACACCGACGTGGAAACCGTGCAGGCGCGCAAGCAGTCGATCATCTCCAACCAGAGCGCCCTGGAAGCCACTGAAATCGGCTACCAGGTCGGCACGCGCAACATCGTCGACGTGCTCGACGCTCAGCGCGAGTTGTACAGCTCGGTGCGTAACTACAACAACGCGCGCTATGACTACATCCTTAACAACCTGCGCCTGAAACAGGCTGCCGGTACCCTCAGCCCAGACGACCTGGCTGCCCTCGAGCAGTACCTGAAATCCGATTACAACCCGGACGAAGACTTCCTGCCGCCGGACCTGGCCAAGGCCGCCGAAGCCCAGCTGCGTGGCAACTCGCAGTACTGAGTGCTTCGCAACCAAAAAGCCCGCTGAATTCAGCGGGCTTTTTTATGACGTAAGCCGTTACGGGACCAAGTGAGCACTCAATCGCTATGGCGACTCGACTTTCAGCAGCTGTGCCAAATCCGTCAACAGCCGTGCCAGGGCACCTTGGTTAGCCCGCATAACGGCCTGCCCAGCAGTCCGCATGGCTTCTGCGGTCGCCGGTTCGTGCCATAGCTGTGCAACCCGCTGCGCCAAACCGTGCGCATCCGCCACCTCGCTCAACGCACCGGCAGTGCGCAGCTGCGCGGCAATCTCCAGAAAGTTGAACAGGTGCGGGCCGCTCAGCACCGGCTTGCCCAGCGCCGCCGGCTCCAGCAGGTTATGCCCGCCATTGGTCACCAGGCTGCCGCCGACAAAGGCGATATCGGCCAAGGCATAGAGAAACAGCAGCTCGCCCATGGTGTCGCCGAGCAGCACCTGATCGCTCGCCAGCAGCGCTTCGCCAGTGGAGCGGCGCCGCGTGTTAAAGCCTTGCCGCTGGCACAACTCGAACACCGCATTGAAACGCTCGGGATGGCGCGGCACTAAAATCAGCAGAGCATCAGGGGTCTGCTTGAGCAGCTCACGGTGGGCGGCGAGAACGATCTCGTCTTCACCGGCATGGGTGCTCGCGGCGATCCACACCGGGCGCTGCGTGGCCTGCCATTGCTCACGCAAGACCGCAGCGCGGGTAAGCAGCTCTGGATCAATCGTCAGATCAAACTTGATCGAGCCGGTGACCTTGACGCACTCAGCGCGCGCGCCCAGGCTGCGAAAGCGTTCGGCTTCCAGCGCTGTCTGCACCGCCAGCAGATTCAGCTCGGCCAGCATCGGTGCGGTGAGGTTGGCAAAACGCGCATAACCACGGGCCGAACGCTCAGACAGCCGTCCGTTGGCCAGCGCCACGGGAATACCGCGTTTGGCGCACTGGTGAATATGGTTGGGCCACAGCTCGGTTTCCATAATCACTGCCAACCGTGGCTGCACCTGATCGAGAAAACGCGCTGCCGCCCAGGGCAGGTCATACGGCAGGTAGCAATGCTGCACACGACCCGCGTATTCCGCACCGCCAAACATCGCCTGAATACGCTCCGAACCGGTCGGTGTCATGCAGGTGATGGTGATCGGCAGCTGTGGGTAGCGCGCCAGCAGTTCACGCACCAGCGGCGCGGCGGCGATGCTCTCGCCCACCGATACGGCATGCAGCCATATACCGCCCGGCTTGAGTGGCGGCAAACCAAAAGCAAAGCGTTCGCCGATGCGTTTGGCATAGGCCGGCGCCTGCCAGGCACGCCACGCCAGACGCCCGGCCACCAGCGGCAGACCAAGATGAAACAACAGGGTGTAGAGGCTTCTATTCATGGCGCGCAGCTTATGCACTTTGGCCACTATCGTCGAGCCAGGCGCGGGCTCGGCTCACGCCGTGACCTGCAGATGCCGAGCAAAGCACTCGGCCAACCACAAGGCCGCGGGGCCCAATGCCTGATCGCGGCGACAGACCAGCTCGACCACCAGCGGCGGTGGCGTCCAGTCGCTGCTCAGTTCCACCAGTTGGCTCTGATACGTCGGGTACTGCACCACATGGCGCGGCAGCCAGGCCCAGCCCAGGTTACGCATTAGCAGTTCGGCCATGGTGTAGAAACTGTCGGTGCGCCACACCGACGGGCTGATTTGCTCACCGCCCGGATAGTGACTGTCTTGCGGGGTCATCAGCAGTTGCCGGTGGCGGGCCAGCTCACGCCGATCAACATGCCCCATGCCCGCCAGTGCGTGCCCGGCACCGCACACGGTGACCATTTCGATGGTACCCAGCCGCTGACGTTCCAGCGCATCGGGCATGTGTTCGTGGTGGAACAACAAGCCGAGGTCGGCGCGGTTCTCCAGCAGCTTGCGCGCCACATCCCCTTGCGCACCGCTGGCCAACTGCACCTCCAGCAGCGGAAAGTGCTGCGCCAGCGCCTCAAGACTGTCGAGCACCGGCTGATAAGGCATCGCCTCATCCTGCGCCAGACGCAAACACACCTCCTCACCGCGCGCCAGGCCCAGCGCGCGCCCTTCCAAACGCTGGCACTGGCGCAACACCTCACGCGCCTCTTCCAGCAGAGCCACGCCGGCATCGGTCAGGCGTGGTTGGCGGCCGCTGCTGCGCTCGAAAAGACGCACGCCGAGGTCGGCCTCCAGCAACGCAATCGCATTGCTCACCGCCGATTGTGCGCGCTGCATTTGCCGACCCACGGCGGAGAACGACTGGCCATCCGCAACGCTGATAAACAGGCGAATCTGCTCCAGGTTCCACTGCATAACCCATCTCCATAGCGGATAGGTAATCACTTTATCCCATCCGCCAGGTCACTAGAATGGCCGCCAGATCACTATGGAGGCCACATCATGGGCGGCTATCTCTACCTCGCTATTGCCATCACCGCAGAAGTCATCGCCACCACCTCGATGAAGGCCCTGGATGGTTTCAACAAACCCCTGCCCCTGCTGCTGGTCGTGGTCGGCTACGCCATCTCGTTCTGGATGCTCAGCCTGGTGGTGAAAACCATCCCGGTCGGCGTCGCCTATGCGGTGTGGGCGGGCATGGGTATCGTGCTGGTGAGCATCGCCGCCGTGTTTCTCTACCAACAACGGCTGGACCTGCCGGCCATGCTCGGCATGGGCCTGATCGTCGCCGGCGTGGTAGTGATTCAGTTGTTCTCGCAGAGTGTCGGCCACTGAGCGGCTGAGTCGCACAGCGGGTTCGCGCGACCGGGTTATACTGCGCGCCTGTTTTCCCGGTGAGACACCTGCATGTCCCAGGCATTGAGCACTGATGTTTTGATCGTGGGCGGCGGCATTGCCGGCCTTTGGCTGAATGCGCGCCTGCGCCGCCAGGGCTTCGCCACCCTGCTGGTGGAAAGCGCCCGACTCGGTGGCGGCCAGAGTGTGAAATCCCAGGGCATCATTCACGGTGGTGCCAAATACGCCCTGCATGGCGCGCTGACCGGCGCCTCCGAAGCCATCGCCGATATGCCGCGGCGCTGGCGCGAAGCCCTGGCAGGTAATGGCGAGCTGGATCTGAGCGGCGTGCGCCTGCTCTCCGATGCCCACTACCTGTGGTCTCCCGGCAGCCTGGCCGGCAATATCACCAGTTTCTTTGCCAGCAAGGCCGTGCGCGGCCGAGTCGATCAGGTCAAGGGCGAGCACCTGCCACCGGCGCTGCAACACCCCAAATTCAAGGGCAAGGTCTACCGCCTGGCTGAACTGGTGCTGGATGTGCCAAGCCTGATCAGCCGCCTGAGCGAGCTGGCTGGCGATGGCTTGCTGGCCGCCGAGCGCATTGAACCGCTGCAGGAAAATGGCGAGCTGGTCGGCCTGATCATCGATGGTCGTGAGATTCGCGCACAGCGCATCATCCTCAGCGCCGGCCGCGGCAATGCCGAGCTACTTAGCGCGCTCGGCCTGACTCAGCCGGCCCAGCAATTGCGCCCGCTGCATATGGCTCTGGTCAAAGGCCCGACACTCAAACCGCTGTACGCCCACTGCCTGGGCGGCGGGCCGAAGCCGCGCGTGACCATCACCACCCACCCGGCGGACGATGGCCAGTGGGTCTGGTACTTGGGTGGCGACCTGGCCGAAGCCGATGGCGTGGCCCGTGACGAAGCCGCGCAGATCCAGGCGGCGAAAAAAGAGCTGAGCGAGCTGCTGCCCTGGGTCGATCTATCCGTCGCGCAATGGGCCACGCTGCGAGTGGATCGCGCCGAGCCGGCGCAGTCCGGCCTGGTGCGTCCGGACAACGCCTTTCTCCACGAGCAAGGCAAACTGCTGGTGGGCTGGCCAACTAAGCTGGCGTTAGCCCCGGACTTTGCCGACCGCGTGCTAGCGGCGCTGAGCCGTGACGGCGTTCAGCCGACCACACATGCGCCACTGCCCGCGCTGCCGCGCCCGAGCGTCGCCCCACCCGCCTGGGAGGAACTGTTCTGATGCATCCACTGCACAGCCTGCACAACCTGCATCGCCCATTGGGCGCGACCGAGCTGCTGGTTTCGCCGCTGGGCCTGGGCACGGTCAAGCTGGGCCGTGATCAGGGGGTGAAATACCCCAACGGTTTCACCATCCCCGATGACGCCGCAGCCCGCGAACTCCTGGCCCAGGCCCATGATCTGGGCATCAACCTGATCGACACCGCGCCGGCCTACGGCACCAGCGAAACCCGCCTCGGCCCGTTGTTGCGCGGCCAGCGCCATCAGTGGGTGATTGTCAGCAAGGTCGGCGAAGAGTTCGACAACGGCCAATCGCACTTCGACTTCAGCCCGGCGCACACGCGCTTCTCGGTGGAGCGCAGCCTGAAGCGCCTGGAAACCGACTTTATCGACCTGGTGCTGGTGCATTCCGACGGCAACGATGTGGCCATTCTGCGCGACAGTGGCGTGTACGAAACCCTGGCTGAGCTTAAGCGCGAGGGCAAGATTCGCGGCTTCGGCCTCTCTGGCAAAACCGTTGCAGGCGGCCTGCTGGCCCTTGAGCAGGGTGACTGCGCGATGGTCACCTACAACCTCAACGAACAAGGCGAACAGGCCGTACTGGACTACGCCGAACTGCACGGCAAAGGCATTCTGATCAAAAAAGCCCTGGCCAGCGGCCACGCCTGCCTGGCCCCTGGTGTCGACCCGGTGCGCGCCAGTTTCGAGCTGATCTTCAGCCATCCGGCCGCCTGCAGCGCGATTGTCGGCACCATCAACCCGCAGCACCTGGCGCACAACGTCGCCACGGCCGCCGCTGTAATTCAGGATATTGCCTGACGGCCCTCACCCGACGATCTGTGCCAAGCTCTCAGGCCATGCCCACGCCCATGTCCGCGAGGAGTTGCAATGCCGCGCCCCCTGATCCGCAAAGACCCCAGCAGCTTCAAGACCCTGCAACTGTTTGTCGAAGCCAGCCAGGAAGGCCTGAGTTACCAGGGCCTGGGCATGCCGCTGAACTTCAGCCAGATGCTGGAAAAGCGCAAACCTGTGGTTGTGGCCGACAGCCAACGCTTTGCCGTGGAACTGGCCAACCTGGGCGTTTCGGTGCGCCTGACACTCAGCTGGCAGGGCCGTGAATACTGGGTACTGGTGCGCCAGCGTCGCGCGGATCGTGGCGATGTGGTGCTCAAGCTGATCTCCGGCTACGTGCCGGCCCATGAGCTCAACCTGCCGCTGCTCACCGCGATTCAGGAAGTGGCCGAAGAATGCCTACTGGAAACCCCGGAAGGCTGGCTAAGCGGGCGCTTTGGCGACACCTGGCTGCCCACGCCCTACCAGAGCAGCTTGCGTTACCGGGAAACCGCTCACTACAGCCTTAGCCCGCTGTCCGGCGCCGCGCGCCCAGTGCAATGCGGCAACCTCAAGCTGCTCGAACGCCCGCGCGCCTATGTGCACCTGCCGACCGCCTCGTTGCAGCTGGTCTATGACCTGCGCCTGGAACTGCCCAAGGAAACACGTCAACTCAGCCTGCTGCATGTCGACGAACACCTGGAAGACGGCCAACTGATCGCCCGCCTCAACCGCTCACGCCCAGACTTGTTTCTGATTCCGCTGGATCAGGGCCGGCCAACTGCCGAGCTGCTGACCCTGAAGCAAGGCCAGCTTTCACCCGCCAGCACCCGCGGTCTGTGGCTGGCGGAGAGCTTTGCGCCACAGGACGGCTGGCTGGTACGGGACGAACGTATCCGCTGGAAGGATTGGCTGGTGCAGACGCAAAAAAGCCCCACATAAGCAGGGCAAAAAGGGATTTCAGGCAAGCGGGCTGGACTCACCCAGCCCGCGTGAACAACTACTTCAATTCGCTGGAGCTCTTGCCCAGCAGCCGCCGCGCCACAATCAGCAACTGGATCTGCTGGGTGCCTTCGAAGATGTCGAGAATCTTCGAGTCGCGCGCCCACTTCTCCAACAGCTCATCCTCGCCGTAGCCCAGCGCACCGGCCAGCTCGACACACTTCAGGGTCACCTCGTTAGCCACCCGCCCGGCCTTGGCCTTGGCGATGGACGCTTCCTTGGAGTTGGGCAGTTTGTTGTCGGCCATCCAGGCGGCTTTCAGGGTGAGCAGGCGCGCGGCCTCCCATTCGGCCTCCAGGCGATACAGCGTCGCTTCGGCGTGACTGACACTGAGCAGCGGCGTGCGGTAATCCAACTTGCAGACTTTCTTCAACAGTTCGCGGGTGCGGTCCAGCGAGGCCTTGGCCACGCCCACCGCCATACCAGCGACCAGCGGACGGGTGTTGTCGAAGGTTTCCATCACCCCGGCAAAGCCCTTCTGCACGTCGATTTCCGGGTTACCGAGTAGGTTGGCCGCCGGCACGCGGCAATCGCTGAAGCTGATCGCGGCGGTGTCCGAGGCCTTGATGCCGAGCTTCTTTTCCAGCCGCGTCACGGTCATCCCCGGCGTGCCGTGCTCCACCACGAAGGACTTGATCGCCGCACGGCCGAGGCTTTTGTCCAGGGTGGCCCACACCACCACGGCGTCGGCACGCTCGCCAGAGGTTACATAGATCTTCTCGCCGTTGAGCACGTAGTGATCACCATCCTTGATCGCCGTGGTGCGGATCGCCGCCGAGTCCGACCCGCAGCCCGGCTCGGTAATCGCCATGGCCGCCCAGGTGCCGCCGAAACGCGCCAGTTGCTCATCATTGGCCACGGCTGCAATCGCCGCGTTGCCCAAGCCCTGACGCGGCATGGCCAGCAGCAAGCCGACATCGCCCCAGCACAGCTCCATCACCCCGAGCAAGGCCGACAGATTGCCGCCATTTTTGATGCCTTCCTGCTGCTCGCGGGCCGCACCACGCTTACTCGCTGAGGTGGCACCAATGGCGTCCGGCGATCCAGCGTTCATGCCATCGAGCAGGGCCGCGAGCAGGTCCAGCTCCTTGGGATAGGCATGCTCGGCCTTGTCGTATTTGCGTGAAATCGGCCGAAAATAGTTTTCCGCCACCTGATGGGCCTGATTAACCAGGCCACGGAATTTCTTTGGGGTTTCTAAGTTCATGGTGATGCGCCCTTAGAGCTGGAGACCGCCGGCCATAATCGCCAGCGCACGCAAGTCGCGGTACCAGCGCTCGGCTGGATGTTCTTTGGTAAAGCCGTGGCCGCCTAGCAACTGCACGGCGTCGGTGCCGATCTTCATGGCCTTTTCGCTGCACAGCAGGCGCGCCAGGTAGGCTTCGCGCTGGAACGACAAACCCTGCTCCGCGCGCGAGCACGCTCGCCAGACCATCAGGCGCATGGCGTCGAGTTCCACGGCCATATCGGCGACCATAAAGGCCACGCCCTGGCGATGGCTGATCGGCTCGCCGAAGGCCACGCGCTCGTTGCAATACGGCACCACATAATCCAGCGCCGCCTGCGCTGTGCCCACGGCCAATGCACACCACGCCAGCCCGGCATAATCGAGAAAGCTCTGGTAATTGAACGACTCAGCGGCCAGTCGCGCCTCAACCGGCACCTTCACGCCATTGAGCCGCACGCGCGCCGTGCTGCCAGCCTTCAGGCCCATGGCCGGTTGCGGGCTGCGCTGCAGACCTTTGGCGCCCGCCTCGACGATAAACAGCGCAGGGCCGTCCGCCGCCTGCGCCGCGATGATCAGCTGGCTGGCATCCAGACCGCGCAGCACCAAGCTCTTCTCACCGCTGAGCAGGTAATGCTTACCGCGCTTACGCGCACGGGTCGCCAACTTGTGCGGATCAAACAACGGCGTCGGCTCATTGACCGCAATGGCCATCACCGGCGCAGGCTCCTCACCGACAAAAGCCGGCAGCCAGCGCGCCTGCTGCGCCGCACTACCCCAGCGGCGAATGCAGTTGGCCGCCGACAAGGGCACCAGCAATGCAGCCGCCAAGGATAAATCGCCCTTGCCCAACGCTTCGGCAATCAGCGCATTACTTAGTGTGGTGCGCTCGCCGGCCATGCCGCCCTGCGCCTCACTCACCGCGTAATGCGTCAACCCCAGCTCATGCGCCTGGTTGAGCAACGCCGCAGGCAGCGCCGCCTGTTCATCGGCATCGTGGGCGAGCGGGCGCAGCACTTCACTGGCGAAGGCTTCGAGCATCTCCACCAGCATCTGCTGCTCATCAGACAGGGACAGATCGAACAAGGCATCCGGGTCAGCCGGGCGCGGCAACTTGGCGACTTTGCCCGCACGCTGCGCAGCGGCGCGAAAGCTAGCCCGGCTGCCGGTGTAGATCAGTTTTTCGAAGGGTTTGCGCAGCTTCAAACGGTCCGGCCAGTCAGCCTGGGCGACTCGATTCAGCACTGCCAGGGCACGGCCCTGTACGTCGGAACTCATGGCATCTCACTCCATACGGGGGATGCCAGGGATCATGCGCGCGGTCGAGGCAAGCGCCTATGACCGCGCCGACGCGCTTGACTGGCAAAGCAGCCAGTCAGTGTGAAGGGTTACTTGCTGCGGATCTTCTCGACGATGGCGGTGGTGGAACTGTTTTCCACCAACCCCAGCACGCGCACTTCACCGCCGTAGGCGCGGACGATATCACCACCCACCACGCCCTCGATGCCGTAATCACCGCCCTTGACCAGCACATCCGGTTTGACGGCACGCAGTAGGTTTTCCGGGGTGTCTTCAGTGAAGCTCACCACCCAGTCCACGGCGCCAAGACCGGCCAACACGGCCATGCGGCGGTCCACAGCGTTGATCGGCCGACCCGGGCCTTTCAGGCGGCTGACCGAGGCGTCGTCATTGACCGCCAGCACCAGACGATCGCCTTGCGCGCGCGCCTGTTCCAGATAGGTCACATGGCCAGCATGCAGGATGTCGAAGCAGCCATTGGTGAAGACAATCTTCTCGCCATGGGCGCGGGCGTCTTCGATGGCCAGTAGCAGTTGATCAAGGCTCAGCACACCGCGCTCGGAGCCGGCATCACGCTGGATCGCGCGGCGCAGCTCCGGTGCGCTGATCGCCGCAGTACCCAGCTTACCGACCACGATACCGGCAGCCAGATTGGCTAAAGCGACGGCATTTGGTAGATCTTCACCCGCCGCCAAGCTGGCCGCCAGGGTGGAAATCACAGTATCGCCAGCACCGGTCACATCGAACACTTCACGGGCACGCGCCGGCAGGTGCAACGCCGGGTGCTCTGGGCGCAACAAGGTCATGCCGTGTTCGCCACGGGTCACCAGCAATGCGCCCAGTTCCAGCTCCGCCATCAGGGCGGCGCCCTTGGCCACCAGCTCGGCCTCATCACGGCAATGGCCGACGATGGTTTCGAACTCGTGCAGGTTCGGCGTAATTAGGCTAGCGCCCCGGTAGATGGAGAAGTCTTTACCTTTGGGATCGGCCAGCACGGCAATGCCTTTGCTGCGAGCCAACTGCACCAATGCCTGATGGTTCTGTAGCGCGCCTTTGCCGTAGTCCGAGAGAATCAGCACTTTGATGCCGTCTAGTTGCGCTTCCACGCTCGCAGCCAAGGCGGCGCAGTCGGTGCGGAACGGCTCTTCGAAGTCCATGCGCAGCAACTGCTGATGACGGCTCATCACGCGCAATTTGACGATGGTCGGCTGGTCTTTGATCGTCTGGAAGAAGGTCTTTACGCCAACCGCCTGTAGGCTGTTGCGCAGGCTTGCGGCGGCTTCATCTTCACCGGTCACGCCGATCAAGGTGGCCGGTGCGCCAAGGGCAGCGATGTTCAGCGCGACGTTGGCCGCGCCGCCCGGACGGTCTTCGATCTGCTCGACCTTTACCACAGGCACCGGCGCTTCCGGCGAAATCCGCGAAGTGCCGCCATGCCAATAACGATCGAGCATGACATCGCCCACCACCAGAACGGCGGCCTGGTCGAAACGCGGCATGGACACTTTCATAAACACTCCAGAAACGGCAGAACAGATTGCCGGGGATCATAACATTGGCAGGCCACTGCGCTGGCTAACCGCCGAGCGTGCGCACCCAGAACAGTTCATGGCGGCGCACCGCCTTGCGGAAGAATTCGTCTGCACCGGTAGCGGGCCAGCGCCGCCCAACCAACACATGCTGAATCCAGCGGCGGATACGCCGCTTAAGCGGCAACGGGCCTTGTAAATCGTGCTGCATGGCCAGCGCCATGGCTTTATCCAGTTGTTGCGCGGCATCCAGGCAAGGGCTCCACAGCCCATCAGCCGGTAGCGCCTCAATGGCCGGCGGCAACGCGATGCCAAAACCCGCCGGCCCCATGGGCCAGCGGTCGTTATCGTGCAGGTGGTTGGCGTACAGCAGCAGCGTTTTCGGCTTCCAGCTACTAAGTTCAATCGCTTCTAACAGCGCTTGGGTGCTGGCAACGTGGTCGCTGTGTGGGTCCAATTGCGGGTGCGGGGTGACGACAACCTCGGGCTGGTAGTGCTCAAGCGCAGCCACCAGATCAGCCAGCAGATTGCGCCAACTGGGCACACCATCGGCATCACCGGGCAACGGCAGGGCATTGTTTCCCCGCACGCTACGAATATCCGCTTCACCGGACTCACGCGAACCAAATACTTGCTCAGGCTGCGCCTGCATCGCCGGCAACTGCAGGCAGTAGTAGCCAAGCTGCAGGCACTGGCTTTGCGGCACACCGCCCCAAAGCGGTACCGCCAGGCTGTCCCAGGCGCGCAAACGGCCCTTGAGCTGAGCGGCAGCCGCTTGCTCCAGCCCCAGATTTTGGTAGGACTCAGCTTCAATTTCGCCCTGCGTGAGGGTCAGGATGCTGACCTCACGCGCCCGGCTGTACAGGCCAAAGGCGGCAAGTTCGGCGTCGTCGGCGTGCGGCGCGACAATCATCAAACGCTGCTCGGCGTAGTCCGGATTGAGCTGCGCATGGAGCGTGACATGCGGATCCAGGCGGCAAAACCGGCCACGCAGCGACAACTTGCCCTGCGTCAGTAGTTCGCCCTGCCCGGATAGGTTCAGGTAGCGCCGTCCGTTCACGCCCCGCTCAAAATCCTGACGGTCGTTGCCCATCAGCACATAAGGATCGAACCAACGCCCCAGCCAACTGGCTTTTATGTGCACCTGCAGAATCAGGGTATCTGCCGCCTCCACGTCCCCTTCCAGCCTCAAGTAACCGGCATCAATGCGACCATTAACGGTACGGGTCGGCTCGGCAAAGGCGTAGCTGTAGTCATCGCTGGGCGAATAGAACAGGTGGTCGGCAAACCAAGCCTCATGTGCAATCCAGCCGAGCAACAGGAGGACCGGCACCCACCACCAGGTGACCAGCACGCCGACGAGCGCCAAGACAATAAGGGCCAACAGCAAGGCAATACGCTTTTGTCGGCGATGGCGTTTGAGCAGGATCTGTTTACGAGCCGACATGATCAAACCTGATAAACCGCGACGCGGTTGCACCAGCGGTCTTTGTATTCGCGGTCAGCCCGGCCGAAGGAATAGCGCAACGGCTTGCCCAGCGCGCGAGCTTCACTCCAGGCGGTCTGCGTGTTGATAAAGCTCAGCACGCTGCCAGGGCTGAACTCGCGGTTTTGCGGATCAACTCCACCGTTGATGTATTCCAGACTGACCCACTGCGGTGCCTCGACGCGGTACAGCACCTGAATCGCCACGGCTTGGTCGTTAAGGTAGATCAGCGAACCGGTCATAAAGTCGCGCATCAGGCTGAATACCTCGGCCAAATGCGCCTTGCCAGTGGCTTCAAAACCCCAGCGACGCTGAAAAAGATCGGCATAAATTACCGCCTGCTCGGCAGCGGAAAGCTCGAGCATCGGCCGAATCACTCCGCCCGCCTCTTCCAGCAAACGCTGCTCGCGACGCTGGTTGTAGCGAAATTTCTTGCTGTACTCCTCAGGCTCACGTGCCAGGGCCAGCCCCTCGGGTTGCTCACGCAGGGTGCTGATCGCTCCAGCATTGAGGATGGAAATATAACGACCGCGATGGCGCAGCGAGACGCTGGCCGAGGGCACCGCCGGCAGAATCAGCTCGGCATTGCCAAGGTCGAACAGACCGCGTTTACCCTGCTGCTTGAGCACATCCTTGGACAGTGCCAAGTGCCGTCCCCAAGTCGGAATCGCCGCCTGCAACTCATCACCGGCAAACCAGCCGAGATAACGAACCGGCATGCCCGCCAAGCCCGCCAGCCGCTCAATCACTTGTGGATGGGTGGCCACACTGCCGCCGAACCGTTGCCAGGCAGCGGTGTACTCAGATGCCTCGATGACCGTCCAGCCACGCTCGCGCCAGGCGCGCAAATGACTGAGCATCAGGCGCTCGGGTCCAGGTCCAGGCCTAGGTCAGCATCCTCGGCAAAGTCCCGGGCATGCAGTCGCGCGTAATAGCCGTTCAACGCTAGCAACTCGCTGTGAGTTCCACGCTCGACAATCTGCCCCTGGTCCATGACCAGAATCAGATCGGCCTTTTCGATTGTGCTTAACCGATGGGCAATCACGATGGTGGTGCGCCCCTCAACTACCTTGTCCAACGCAGCCTGAATATGCCGCTCGGACTCGGTGTCCAGTGCTGATGTGGCTTCATCCAGAATCAGCAATGGCGCATCTTTAAGCAGCGCCCGCGCTATTGCCAGACGCTGACGCTGACCACCTGAGAGCAATACACCATTTTCGCCCACCAGCGTGTCGTATCCCTGAGGCATTTTTTCGATGAACTCAGCCGCGTAAGCGTCTTCAGCGGCACGCTTGACGGCATCCAAGGGTGCATCGATCAAGTCACCATAGGCGATGTTGTTGCGCACAGAGTCATTGAACAGCGTCACATGCTGGGTCACCAAGGCGATGTGACGTCGCAGGTTGCGCAGTGTGTAATCTTGAACATCCAGGTCATCAAGCAGAATCTGGCCATGCTCATGGTGATAAAACCGCGGAATCAGGCTCGCCAGCGTAGATTTGCCACTGCCTGAGCGCCCAACCAACGCCACCATCTGCCCCGGCTCGGCGACAAAGGATATGTTATTGAGGACGGGTTTTTCGCTGGTCGGATACTGGAAGCTGAGATTGCTGACTTGCAAACGACCAGTAACCCGCTCGCGCTCCTGGGTGCCCTGGTCAACTTCAGGTTGCTCATCCAACTGCTCGAAAATACTCTCAGCTCCCGCGACTCCTTTTTGAATAGTCGAACTGACCTCTGAAAGCTGACGAATTGGCTTGGGCAGTAATCCCGCCAGCGTGATGTAAGCCACTAAATCACCTGGGCTGGCTTCTCCACGCAGCAACAGCACCAGAAACATCAAAACAGCCATGGCGCTATAAATTACCAGTTGAAGACTCGGGGTGTAGATAGCGCCTGTTTTAACCATCTTCAATTGTTTAAGACGATTATCTTCGCTGGCTGTTTGGAAGCGTTGCTGTTCATAGCCCTCGCCACCAAAGCTACGCACAACCCGATAACCCTGAATCGTTTCAGACGCAACATGGGTAACATCGCCCATTGCCACTTGAATCTTTTTACTTTGTTTACGAAATTTTTTACTCGTACTGGATACCATTAAACCAATAACAGGCAGTATCGCGACCATCACCAGGGTGAGTTTCCAGTTCATCCACAGCAACGTTGCGAAAAGAAAGACTACCGTCATCCCCTCACGCACCACCACCTTGATCGCATCTGTAGCAGCGCCCGTGACCATGGTGACGTTGTAAGTGAGCCTGGAAATCAGGTGACCTGAGTTGTGGCTATCAAAATATCGATTCGGCAGCGTTAGCAGGTTGTTGAATAACGCGATGCGCAAATCCTGAACCAAGCCCATAGAAACTTTGGCCAAGTAAAAGTTTCCGAGGAATGAACCAATTCCCTGCCAAAGAGCGATTAGTACAATAAGCAGCGGGACTGCCTGAAGCAGTTTGAGCTGGGCGAGCCAGGGCGCATGCTCTTGCATCCAAGGTACGCCGGAAAAAAGCCCAACATTGGGGTCACCCAGGCCATCCACAAAGAACTTGAGGATGTAACCAAGCATTGGCTGAGTTGAAGCGAAGATCAGAAAACCAACAATACTGATCAAAAACATACCAATGTACGGTTTCACGTACCCCAGCAATCGAAAGTAGACTTTCAGGCTACTCGGCTGGGCCGCGTCATCTTTCACATCACTCATCAATCAACTCGCTTCAATACAGACGGGCCGCAGTTTATCACTGTGCGGTTGTGCAACGAGGGCAAGCGTTAGCGCCAGCGGAAGCCAGATTACAAACCACTCAGCCCTCGGGGTCCCCCATAGACTGGCCGCATCAAACTGAAGCGCCGCCAACGAGACAACCAGCGTTCCGAACACCAGCCGCCCATCAGCAGAAAAGCGATGTTGCCAAGCAATATGCAATGCGCTTAACCACAGACTGATCCACAAGGCCACACCAAGTAATCCCAGCTCAACAGCGACATGAGTGAAACCATTGTGCGTGTGGTCGAACCCCTCGGGGTAGTTAAATGTCACAACGCGATAATCGGTGCCGATGCCTAATCCGAGAAAAGGGTTTTGCAAGAACATGTCGAGACTCGCCTGGAAAATTTCCGGGCGGTACGACAGCCCCCGCGCGAGGATAAGCGGCGCAAACAGCTCATAGCCAACCCAGCATACAAGCACTATTGCAGCACCACCGAACCACACAACTCGCCCGCCACGAAGCAAAAGTAAGGCAAAAATACCAGTACTCAATGCCAATACTGCTCCGCGACTTTGACCTAAGAAAATAAACGCCAGAGCGAACAACATCAGAGCGCCCCAAAGGACATTGGGCCAAACACCCGAGGGTTTAAAACGTCCACCCCAAATCACCACCAGGGCCATCACGTAAGCCCCGAGAATCGGATGCCCAATTTGCCCAATGCCATAAAGCCTGGCCATGAGCGGCTGCATATCGCGAAAATAAAACAAGTAAATACTCGTTATGCCAGCAAGCGCCAAACCTACAGAGGCAATCGCCAATCCATGCCAGAGCCGCTCAGGATGCTCAAACGACAGCAACGCCAGAGAAACAAGAAAAACTCCTACGTAAAGCACACGCTTAAGTTCTCTTGCTGGCTCCTCAGCGCCAGTCCACAAAGTGCTCAACGCAGCCCACACCAAGAAGAGAACTAAACACGAGCAAAAAAAACGACTTTTTAGCCAAATTTCCAGCAGGTGCTTGCGAAAGATCACCATCGCTAGCAGGCCGGGTAACCAGAGCAATGCCACCAGCGCTTGCTGATAGATTTTATTGCTGGGAGCCCATGCAATACCCATCAAAAACCACAAATAACCACACGTTATCAGCAGCAGTATTCCTGTCGCTTGAATCCTCAACATCAACTCCCAACGCCCTGGGCACTCAGTGGGCGGATGAACCTAAAAAAGGGGTATTCTATGCTGTATCTACCAATCGATGCCTCATGCAATGAATGCCACCCCACAACTTGTCTATCTCGCCTTCGGCGCAGACATTTACCAACGCGAGGCGGTTTTCAGCATAGCCAGTGCGCTTGCCCACTCTGCCTCTTGCGACCGCGATCGCCAGTTTGAGATTCAGGTCTTTACCGATAACCCAGAGTTTTACGCGAGACTCCCCGTCACAACTCATGCCATAACCCCAACCTGGGACGGGCCTCACCACTACCATTTCAGGATCAAGCATGCGGCCTTGCTTGAAGTCCTCAGCGAACATCAAAAGGCTGTACTGATTGACACGGACACGTTTTTCCGTACCTCTCCTGACTCGCTGTTCGAGCGAGTTACCGGTGGTCATCTGCTCTGCAATGCTATCGGAGCCCCACTCGGCGAATCACCATCGCTTCCTAGGCAGTCAGTTAGCTACCTCTTGCAAGCAGGGCTGTTGCAGACAGATTTACGCCAGACGAACTCTGGCGTAATCGGCCTGACCACAGCTGATAAAGGTATTCTCGAGCACTCCATTAAGCTGATGGATGACCTGCGCCCCCTGGCTCCGGAACTCTATACGTTAGAAGAGCTCAGCTTGGCTCTGGCGGCGCATGGAAAGCTGCAGCTAAACGGCTGCACCGACCTCATACATCATTACTGGAGTCGCAAGGCACAGTTCAGGGCCAAAATCCAAGCGTGGCACTCAAAGCATCACGATGACCCGCTGAGCAAAACAGCGATGGCTGATGTACTGCTCGTGAATGATCGCCTGCCAAGACCACCACAGCCTTACCGGGGATGGCAAAAAGGTGTGTCTGCTCTAATCGATAAAGAACGCAGACAATTTATACGAGAGCTGCTTTATGGGTGCCATGACTACTCAAATGAGTTCGATCAAGCTTGTGCAGTGGCTTGGTGGGATAAAGCATTAGTCAATCTTGAAGAACGACAGGGACAACCACTGAGCAGCGAGCATATGACGCTATGGCTGGCAGATCCGTTGTTAAAACTGTTGGCAGGCAGCCACTACGACACCATGCAGGCCCACCTAATAAGCCGCCTCAAGGCCAAGCAGGTCGATTAAGGCTAAGGACACGCGATGCTGAGCACGAAACACCTAACCGATAGCGCGTTGGCGACATTGACCGCCGAGGCGAAAGTACTCGAAGAAGACAGTCTGGGCCCTAAGGTTTATCGCCTCTCCAACGGCCACTTCCTCAAGCTTTTCCGGCGCAAACGCTTGATTTCCTCAGCCCTGCTCAGGCCGTATTCGGTGCGTTTTTATCAAAATGCAGGGCGTCTGGCTGAATTAGGCATTCCAACGCTAACGCCTATCACGCTGTACACCTTTCCTGAAAAGCAGCTCAGTGCCGTTCTCTATACACCGCTTCCAGGCCAGACCCTCAAGGAGCTGTACCTGCAGAATCCCGAAAGTTTTGTCACACGCTTGCCGGCTCTCTGTGACTTCATACGCGAGCTTCACAGAAAAGGGATTTACTTCCGCTCACTCCACTTGGGCAACATCGTGCTGACCCCACAAGACACCTTGGGACTAATTGATGTTGCCGATCTGGCTTTTCACCGTCGATCGCTGTCAAAAGCCAAAGCGGCACGCAACCTCAAGCACTTTGCCCGTCTGCTGCGGCAAATGGAGATTGCCGGACGCTTTCCAATGGCCGAGTTATCGGCTGCGGTTTTAGCAGACTAACGCGCAAGCAAGTCCTGATAAAACGCCCCGAAGCGCGCCCAAACACCGTCGGCATCCAAGCCCGCACACTGCACGTCAGCCAGTGCAGCGAGGTCTTCTTTCAGCACTGTATTGAGCGCATCGCGCCACGCCTCAGTAGCGCATGGCAAAAGCCCTGCCGCACCATTGAGCTGTTCACGAAAGACCGCTAAATCGTTCGCCAAAACCGGTACGCCTGCAATCACCGCCTCAGGCAAGACCAACCCCAACCCCTCCTGCTCCGACGGAATGCAGATCAAATCAAAGGCCGAGTAAAGCCGGGGGGCTTCGGCATGATGACCGGTCAAATGAACCTGCCTGAGCACACCCAATTTTTCAGCAAGGGCTGTCAATTGCTGGCGCTCCCCCCCCTCCCCGACGATCACAAGACGATCCTCGGGGTTGTTAAGGAGCCAACCCGCGGCAGCAGTCACCAGACGACTAAAGCCTTTCTCTGGCACCAGGCGGCCCACCGCGCCAATCGTCTGCCCGGCACCTGGCGGAATTCCAAGGGCACGCTGCGCGGCTTCTCGCGCCATAAGCGAGGATCGAAATGCCACGGGCTCGATCGCTACACGCCCGCTCAGCACCTTTAAGCCGACCTGCCCTTCAAGCTCAGCGGCCAACGTGGCAGAAACCGCAACCAGATCCAGACGATCCGCAGGAAAGCGTCTCAAGAGAGCAATGTGTGCCGCCTTTAGCCGTTTTGAGCCATGAAACATCACCACAGCTCGTGTAGCGGTCAACGCTGCCAACAAGGGGAGAATAAAAGCTGCCACACCGATGCCATCGATAAGCACCACGCGGGGCGGTTGCTGCATCAGCCGCTTAGCCAGACGCCGCCGATCCCGCACACGTTGCAGCGCCCCCAGCAGCCCTGCGCCCTTGATGCGCGCAGAGGAAAGACCGAGCGCAGTAACGCGCCCCAGATCAGCCAGCGGTGCGGCATCACCTGACTGCAATAACAGCGTTTCTACAGTTTCACCAGGCGTACCCATCTGGAGAACCTGCCGATGCACCTTATGCACGGATACGAAGGCTGCACCACCGCTCCACATAACGTTCAGAACGCTCACATTCACCCCTTGCATGAACCGGCAGGTCCTTAGATCAACTTCCACCTGGCCAGCGGTCGTAAATACCACGGCAGATATTTTTGGGGACGCAATGCAGGACGCATGGCATCGGCGATAGCACGCCCCAGCGCTGCAAAACTGTAACGCTGCTGCGCCAGAACTCGACCGGCCTCTGCAATCATCTGGGCTCTTTCCGGGTCGGCGCGCAACATGCCAAGTTTTTCGCGCAGTTCGGGAATATCGCGGTACAACACCAGGTTATGCATATCGACAAAACCCAGCGCCGCATTTTCTTCGGCACCCTGGTCATAGGCGAGTAATACACACCCCACGGCCATCGCCTCAAAGTTCTTGATCATGTATTCACCCATACCGACATCTGCGCTTACGAAGAAACGGATACGGTTGAGTGTGTCGTTATATTCCTGGCCGGATTGCGTCTTGGTGACCAACAGGTTCTCGACGGACGCTAACTCATCCAGCAGCGCCTTGCGCCCGCTGTAGGCCACGCTCTTGGTGCTACCAACAAAGGCCAACTCGATATCACGCGCCAGACCTTGATAGGTCATCAGCCCCTGGTCGTAGCCTTTGGGCACGAAAACAGCATCGAACCCTTCGGCACGCAAGCGCTGGCTGACTTGGGCACCGGAGCTGATGATGCGCACCCAGGGCATACGCCGGTAGTGGGCGCTGAACTTGCCCGTGTATTTGCACGGAATATAGTTCTGATAAGCGTCGTGCTCGAGAATCACCACATTGGGCAGCGTGCGAATGAAGCGCCATTGGCGCATCTCTTTCTTGAAACGCAGGAAGAAAAGAACCCTGTCGTAACGGGACAGATCAACGTGCTCGCGGAAATAGCGCTTCAGATTGGCCTGCTCATCGCTACTCAGCCAACGAATGTCGCAGCTGTCGCATGAGGCGGCGATGCCGTCATACAGCCTGTCTAAGATTGCACGCTGCTCGGCTTGAACCAGAAAAAGCACGTTCACTGACACACCTCAAAAACGCTACCCATAATCACCCATGGGAACAGCGCAATAGCTGCCCCGAAGCATCTATACAGCGAGCAACCGCCACGAAGGCAGAAGCAGAGCCTGTCGTTGAATCTGCTAGAGCGTCCCATCTGGTAGTTGCAACAGCTCGGCCAAACGCTGCTTATGCCGCCGGCTGAGGACTTTACTCCAGGGCTGATCACTCAGCGCGTCGCCTTTGGCTTCGACTTTTCGCCTTAGCTCCTCGGCGTATCCACAACCGCAGGCTTCAGCATAAGGATCGGCGCGCATCACCGCGGCGTAATACGCCAGCTTGGCAAGCGAACGGGCTTTGCCAGGAACAAATAGACTTCTCACGCGATAGTCGAGTCGCTGCCACCAGACAGGCTTGGGTTTAGAGGTCGGTACCTCGCGCACCGCCTGTACGGCCTGCACTGAAAACGCCTCGCCATAGCGCTGAAAAAACGCAGCGATCATGTGGCGCCAGTAGTTCTTACCTGAGAAGTAATGCATGACGACACCTTGCGCCTGCGCAGGTCGGCCCAAGTGCCTGGCGGTTACACCCATGGCGAACTGCTCGATCACGTGGATCTTGGGAACCATCGGGTGCAGTACATCGATCAGGGCCAGGGTTTCATCCATCAGGTGTGACGCCTCAACCTGAAAGCCCAGAACACCCGAATTGATCAGCAGCATCTGCTGATCAACACCATGATGTTCTGCCAGGTAAGGCGCCAGGACGTCATACATCACATCGCCCTTGTACTCTTTCCAGACACCTTCAATTTCGTCGACCAGCCAGGATGAACCCGCGAGTCGCTCAAATAGCTTGAGCGGTGAAGCCAGAAAGAAGGTATCCGTATCGATGAATATGCTTTGCTCCGCGTACGCCAGCGCATCACGAATAGCCGCCGCCTTGCGTCGGTGCAGATAGGCAGCAGGCCCCGTCCAGCTGGCCAAGGTTGCCGCATCAAGCGTGATCAGATCGACAGGCCAGCCGCTGAACTGTGCCGGCTCATCGGTGTAAAGCAAAATTCGCGGACACTCGCCACGAGCGTGATGCAACGCGGAAAGGATGCTGAACTTGGCCTCGCGGTGATACTCAGGCTTCCCCCCATACACGAGGTAAACAAGCTGCTTAGGCTCACGACTGACCATTACCGGCCTCCTGCACGATGCGACTCACACCAGGCCATGACCAGAAATGCGTGCGCGCAATCGCATCCGTAAAACCGGCTTTTACACGCTCAGTACCCAGCGGGCCAAACCTGCCCACGGCAGCGGACCGCAGTCGAGCGGCCAGCACAGTGTGATCACCCAGCGCGAACAAGGCGTTTGAGTCGCCGACTACCTCCGGCGCACCGCCACAATCCGTAGCCAGCACCTGCACATCGGCCGCCATCGCCTCCAGTAACACCATCCCAAATGGCTCATGATCTGAAGTCAGGGCAAACACATCAAACGCTTTGAAATAGTTACGGCCATCGGCAACTTGACCGAGAAAACGCACCGATGCGTCCACACCCAGCTCGCGGGCAAGCGTCTTTAATGGAGTCTCAAGCCGACCACTGCCCATGATCGCCAGCAGACTACCCTCCGGTAGCTGCGGCAAGGCTTCGGCAAAACCGCGAATTAAAGTGGCCTGATCCTTGTCAGGGTGCAGGCGCCCGACATTACCGACCACCCAGGCATCCTGAGGTAAGCCCAGGTGCTCACGCGCTGCTTCGCGCGGAACCTGCGCAGCCTGCACAGCGGCGACGTCGATGCGGTTGTACAGCGTCTCGATGCGCTCGCTCGGCCAGTGTGGCAGGCAGGCACGCATGTCATCGCGCACCGCATTGGAAACCCCGAGCAAGGCCAGGCGCTTGCGGAAGAAATTGGCAAACAGCTGGCGCGTTCGCCGCTTGTAGTCGCCAAACGCATGGTGCACACCGATCACTGGGAGATCGCTGCCCAGCAGGGCGACGTAGATTGGTTTAAAGCGATGGGCGATACAGAATTTAAAGTCGCGTGAAGCGGCAATACGCTTGAGGTCGCGAATCGCCTTGAGCTTGAGGCCGCGCACGTCGCGACTCGAGTAGTCGAGGAAAAGCACCTCGTCAGATGCCGAGCCTTGCTCGACCGCAGCACTTGGTTTACCCGTCAGGTACACCGTGCACACTTTATAGGGCGTACCAACAAAGAGCGCGGCGTACTGCCGCGCGCAATCGAGGAAGGGGCCGTCATAGCCGTGACAGAACTGCAGCACCCACGGCTGAGCAGCCTCCGCGACCTCAGACGTTGTCATACCAATCCTTGCCGTCCTTGACCACGAGGATGTCTTCCATGATCAGGTACTGCAGGTCCGAGCCGTAGAACATGTTCAGCGCATCGGTTGGCGAGCAGATCATTGGCTCGCCGCGACGGTTCAACGAGGTGTTCAGCGACACGCCGTTGCCGGTGAGTTTTTCCAACTCCAGCATCATGTCGTAGTAACGCGGATTGTATTCGCGCTTGAGCACTTGGGCACGCGAGGTGCCGTCCTCGTGCACCACTTCGCCGACGCGGGTCTTCCACTCGTCGTTGACTTCAAAGGTGAAGGTCATGAACGGGCTCGGGTGGTCGACCTTGAGCATCTGCGGACCAACGGTGTCGAGCATCGACGGGCAGAACGGCCTCCAGCGCTCGCGGAACTTGATCTGTTCATTGATGCGATCAGCCACACCAGCCACGCTCGGGCAGCCGATGATCGAACGACCACCGAGAGCGCGCGGACCGAACTCCATACGGCCCTGGAACCAGGCCACCGGATTGGCGTCGACCATGATCTTGGCGATGCGCTGTGGCATATTGTCGATCTGTTTGAACACTGGCTTGCTCGGGTGACGAGCACAGGCGGCGATCACGTCTTCGTTGCTGTAAGAAGGGCCGAGGTACACGTGCTCCATCTTTTCCACCGGCACGCCGCGCTGGTGCGAAATATAGGCAGCCGCGCCGACCGAAGTACCGGCATCACCGGAAGCCGGCTGGACGAACAGTTCTTTCACATCGTCGCGCGCGATGATTTTCTGGTTCAGCTTGACGTTCAGCGCGCAGCCACCGGCGAAGGCAATCTTGCCGGTCTCGCGGATGATGTCACCGAGGTAGTACTCCATCATCTCCAGCGCCAGCCTCTCAAACAGCGCCTGCATGCTGGCGGCGTAGTGGATGTATGGATCGTCAGCAATGTCGCCCTGGCGCTTCGGCCCCAACCACTCGATCAGCTTGGGCGAGAAGTAGTAGCCCTTGCCGTTTTCCTTGTAGCGGCGGAAACCGATGACGTTGGCATACTCGGTGTTGATGATCAGCTCGCCGTTCTCGAACTTGGCCAGGCGCGAAAAATCATACTTGGCCGCATCGCCATAAGGCGCCATGCCCATGACCTTGAACTCGCCGTCAAGCATCTCGAAGCCAAGGAACTCGGTGATCGCGCCGTACAGGCCGCCGAGCGAATCCGGGTCGTAGAATTCCTTGATCTTGTGGATCTTGCCGTTCTCGCCGTAACCGAAGAAGGTGGTGGCGTACTCGCCCTTGCCGTCGATACCGAGGATCGCGGTCTTCTCGGTAAAGCCCGAGCAGTGATAGGCGCTGGCGGCGTGAGCCAGGTGGTGCTCGACCGGCTCGATCTTGATTTTCTTCAGGTCGAAACCGAGCTGCTCCAGGCACCATTGAATCTTCTTGTGGTAACGCTTGTAGCGACGATTGCCCATGAGGATCGCATCGAGGGCGCGATCCGGTGCGTACCAGTAGCGCTTGGCATATTGCCAGCGGGCTTTCTCGAAGATGCTGATCGGCGCAAACGGAATAGCCACCACATCAACGTCGGACGGTTTGATACCGGCCTGTTCCAGACAGAACTTGGCCGACTCGTAGGGCATGCGGTTCTTCGCGTGCTTGTCGCGCACAAAGCGCTCTTCTTCGGCGGCCGCGATCAACTTGCCGTCGATATACAGGGCGGCGGATGGATCATGGCTGAGGGCGCCGGAAAGGCCGAGAATCGTCAATGCCACTGGTTGTGCCTCTTTTAGTCTGCTGAGCCGACGGCGGGCGTCAGCGGTAAACGTTGGTTGAGCAACTGGTGCAGCGCCGAGTCGGCGGGCCAGTTACGCAGAAAACGGGCGCGATCGCGGGCATAGGCCCTGGCGAAACTGCGCGCACTGCGGTGCTGCTGCATAGCGTCGAGATCAATCAGCGACCAGCACGCCAAGCGCTCGTCCCAGAACAGGTTGTGCCCCTTGAAATCGCCGTGACTGATGCGTTCGCGCAACAAGGCAGCGAACAGACGATCCAGAGCCAACAGGTCGCTTTCTGGGGGCGATCCGTCGTGGAACGCCTGAAAACGCGCGATTATATCCTGCCCGCCGCAGTATTCGGTAATCAGGTAGGCACGCCCGCGCAGCCAGCACCAGCGCCGCTCTAACACGGCCAGTGGCTGTGGCGTGGCGATGCCCAGCAACTGCAGGCGATTGCCTTCGACCCAACTGTGCCAGGCGCGGCTAGGGCGCCAGAAGCGCTTGAGCCAATGCGCCAGGCTCTTCACGTTATAGCGCTTGACCACCAGCGGCCGCCCTTGCAGCTGCACTTGCGCCACGGTGGCCGCACCACCGGTTTTGTAGGTATGGCCCTGCTCGGTGAGCTGATCCAGATTACTCAACAGCGGCTGCAGCTCAGCCTGCTTGTCGCGGCGAACCACCTGCAGGCCGAACGCACCGACTTTTGCGGCGAACAGGCTGCAATCGCGGGCAATTTTCTTCAAATAATCGCGCAAACGCCATTGGCGCACTTTTTCCACTTCTTTGAGCAATGCTTCCAGCGGCAAGGCATGTTCGCCGTTCGCCAGCAGGTAATGCACCAGCAGCTCTTCGATAAACGGCGTCAACTCAGCTGGCAGCTGGGCGAAGAACACCCCAAGGTTTTCTAGCACCTTGGCGCGCGACAGCGGTTTACCTGCCGTCTCAACCTGCACACCGCCGCCGTCGATAACAAACAGCTGGCCGTTATGCCGCAACAGGTTGTCCAGATGCAGGTCCGCCTGCCACAACCCCTTGAGGTGCATCTGCGCGATACTGACCAGCGCCTCGGCCAGCACCGCCTGCTGATCGGCACTCAGCAGCGGCTGATGTTCCACCGCGCGCCAGGCCTCCCACAGGCTTTCGGCACCTTGCAGATACTCGAACAGCAGCCAGCCGCCCTCGCCGTCACGCAGCCCATCCGCCAACAGCTGCGGCGTATTCAGCCCTTGCTCCGCGAGCAGAAGGGCACCGTCACGCTCGCGCTGAAAATGTCGCGCAGCCTTGTTTCCCACCAGCAGCTTGGCGAGCACTGGCTGGCCGCACCATTCGGCCACGCCGACATAGCGTTGGCCTGGGAGTACTCGCAACCAACGCTGCACACTCAGACCAGTCAGGCCACACGCCCCCGTCACGTCAACAGTTAGTGGCAAGGCCGGCGTACGACCGGCCTGTACGAGGCTCGCCAGACTCATAAGCGTGACTCCTTATTACGCCGACGCGCCCCGACTCGTGTGTTCCAGCGCTCGAGATCCGCATCAGGACCAAGGTAGGCCGCCAGCAGGATCTGAATATCCGCCGCCCCCCAGACATTCGCGCGGCGCAGCAATGGCTCCAAGTCTTTAATCCGATCGCGCTCGCCAAACAACAGCGGCCGGGTTTTCTCCAGATCGATCAACTGCGCGTCGAAGCCAACCGGTGTTTCGCGCAGGAAAATATGCTTGGGGTAAAAACAACCATGCATCTGCCCAGCCTGGTGCAGACGCCGCGCCAGTTCACCACACGCCTTGAGAATGGCCACACGACGCGCCTCTGCCAGCGCTGGCCAACTGGGCAACCAAGTATCCAGATCCTGCCAACCATCCAACGCGCGGGTCAGCAGCACTGCGCGCTGCTCGCCAGGCAATTTACGCTCGGCAAAAAATGCTGCCTGCAATGCGGGAATCCCCAGCGTCGTGTAGCGCTGAATATTGCGGAACTCGCGGGCAAAGGTTGGCTCACCAAACGGATGACGCAGGGTTCGGGTCAGGTGATTGCTCTGGCGCTTAAGGTAGAACGCCGCATCGCCCAGTTCGAGCCGGTAGACGCTGCTCCAGCCGCCACGCTCCGTATTGGGCTCATCAACGGCTTCAAGTTTTAGCGCCCACAGCGCCTCAAAACTGGCAAGACCGTGGTGCTCCAGCAGGGCACGGTCCTGGGCGGCAATAAAAGCACTCATTCCCGGCCCTCAAAAAACGCAACGACCTGACGAATGCGCTTCTTGTCGGAAGCATTCAAGCGCTGACGACCACGGTACTGAAGGTAAAAACGCAACCGCTGGGAACGTGAAAGTACCTTGTGGGCGACTTTATCCAGGCATGCCAGATCCTTGATGATGCGGTAACGCAGCAGAGGCCCCCACCAAAAGGTTCCAGTCGGACAATCAATGAAGAACAGCTCACCGCGCTCATTGACCAGCAGGTTGCGCCACTTCAAGTCATTGTGGGTGAAATGGTGATCGTGCAGCGCACGGGTGCCCTTGGCTAACTGCTGACTGACCTGCATAACCCAACGGGGGTCGCTCAACCGCGCATCCTGCCGATTGGCAATTTCGGCCAAATCAAGCGTGCCCTCAAGCTCGCGGGTAATGAGCGCCCCGCGGACAAAAGCCCCCATCTGGCGCTCAAGCCCATAGGCCACAATCGGCGCAGTGGGGATGCCCCACTTGGCGAACAACTTGAGGTTTTGCCACTCCGCTTTAACCCGAGGACGACCAAGGTAACGCCGTAGGCCTTTGCCAGCGCCCCAGTAGCGTTTGACGTAATAACGCACCCCGCCAAACTCCACACGAATGACCTCAGACAAGGGGTCAGAGGTCAAACGCTCACCTTCAAGTGCAAATACGGCCTCAAGGGTTCCGAAAGCGCCGAGCAAAATCGGATCGTGCAGGTCATGTTTCCACGCTGTCATGCCTGCGTCCTGTTTAAGTCAGGCAGCGCACTGACGATGCGGCGCAACGGAATGAACGGGCGCCAGACTGTTTTGCCCAGCCATTTGAAGCTCAGAACCGGATTGATCACGCTATTGAGTTCATTGAAGCCGGGCCGCCAAGTGAAATCGGTACGCCGGCGCGTAATGGTGAATGTCCGCAACCCCAGCAGTGAACCAAGATGCCCGCCACCCGAATCATTACTAATGACGATGGCGCATGTCAGCAAGAAGTCGACAAGCCCTTTCAAATCAGTGAACGCATGCACATGATGGCCTGGGTACTGTGCCTTTAAGGCTTGCTGCTCAGCCAGAATACCGACGAACTCGACCTGCCAGCCCCTGGCAACCAAATGGCGAGCAAGGCGGCGAAACCCAGACGTTGAGAAATTCTTACTGGCATGCGGCGTGGTCGGGAAAATGGCCACACGCCGCACCTCCGCGCCGGTTTCACGGGGCGGAACCTGTAACTCCGCAATAGGCGTGGATAGATCAAGCCCCAAGACCTCTTCGGCGTACAGATCGATCCACTGCACCATGGTCTTGCCGGCTTTCGGGTCGCGACAAATCACGTTGTGCGCCCCGTCAATGCGGCAATCATCAAGCCATACAGGCGGCGGCTCGGACCTGAGCTTGACGGGAAGCTTCTTACCGGCGAGGTACGCCACATTGCTGAGAGGAACATCAACGTACCAATCAATCGCACAGATAACCAAATCGTTACAACCCGCCAGTGCAGGCACATCCGGCGTGCCCCCTAGAATGTCCAGCCCAGGCAGGTACTCGCTCACTGATGACAACGATACTGAAGCCAGGGTGACCTTCGCACCCGCAGCCTGGAGACGCCAGGCAAGGCGCAAGAACAGCGTGGTATCGCCCAACGCAGGACATGGAACCAGTGCAACCCTCACTCCCGGGCCGATCAACGCCTTCTTCTCCGACATCTACAGTCGATCTCCATAACGCTGTTTGCGGCAGTACAATTTAGCCGCCTTGGATTCCAGCCAAGCGAGCAGACGACCTTCTTCCTGAAGGATTTGCCGCAAGGGTTGTTGAAAATAACCACGCAGAAAACGCAGCTTGTCGCGCCGGGTCAGGCCGATATCCAGCACGGAGAAATACAGCGCAGCCAGGTCTTTGTTGCGCCAGCGCAAGGGCAGCTGATTGCGCACCTGAGCGCGGTGCAGGTCGATTACTGACAGGCGGAAATCGTCGGCGGTTACCGGCTTGTCGGTGTGCAGCAGAAAGTGACAGATATAGCAGTCGCGGTGGTTAACACCGGCGCGATGCATATTACCGACCATGCTCGCCACTTCCTTGATCAGCGCCCACTTGAGGCGTGGCTCGGGCGGTTGTTGCGCCCAGTTCAAGCTGAGTTGCTCGAGGTCGGTAGTCGGCGCCAGTTCTTCGGTGACGATAAACGAATGCTGCGCCGCTGGGTTGCTGCCGCGTTCGCCGTAGGCCACGGCGGTCATGGTCGCCACACCGACTTCGGTCAGACGCTGAATGGCGTCCCACTCCTGACGCGCACCAAGCACCGGCAGCTTGGCGGTGAGCAGGTTCTTGACGATCTCGCCCCAGCCGATGCCGCGGTGGATTTTGACGAAGTAACCGCGCCCGTCGACTTCGGTGCGCAGCGTGCGGCGGCCTTCCAACTCACGGTACACCTGCCCCTGCAGAGCCTCGACGGCGACAAACGCATCGCGCCCGGCCCACAGGCTTTTAAAGGGTTCAGCCAGTACCAGCTTCATGGACGTGTCGCCAGAATGATGTCGGCCGCATGCTGCGGCATGGAATACAGATCGGCGCTATCGGCGTAAGCCAAGCCATTGCGCGACCAGAACGCGCGGCGCTGATCATCGGCCAGCATATCGGCGAGCAGATGATTGAGGCGTTCCTGCTCGAACGGACTGGCCAGCACCCGCCCGGCATCCGCTTCGGCAATGTAGTGGGCATAGCCGCAGACATCCGTTACCAGCACTGGCAGGCCGGAGACCAGCGCCTCCAGCAGCACGGTGCCGGTGTTCTCGTTGTAGGCCGGGTGGATCAGCAGATCGGCACCCAGCAGGAAACGCGGAATATCGCTGCGCCCCTTGAGAATCTGCACCTGATCGGACACACCCAGCGCCTTGGCCTGCAGCTGGAACGAGCGCGGATCGTCCTGACCGATGGCGATCAGTCGGGTGCGTTGCTTCAGCTCGCGCGGCAAGGCGGCAAGGGCTTTGAGGCTGCGATCCAGCCCCTTGGTCTTGAAGCCGGAGCCGATCTGCACCAGCAGCAGGTCGCTATCCGACAGTTTGAACTCGGCGCGGAATTCGGCACGAATTTCGGCGGCATTGGCCGGCGCGCGGCGGTCTGCAGCGATGCCCGGCGGCAGCAGGTGAAAGCGCTGCAGCGGGGTGTGGTAATGCTTGATAAACAGCGGTTGCTGCACTTCGGAGATCATCAGAATCTCGGTCTTCGATTCGGGGGCGAATACCGCACGCTCGTAATCGGCAAAGTGCTTGTAACGCCCCCAGCGCTTGTAAAGCGGGTTGCGCAGAGTCTGCGCCTTGTCTTCATAGCAACCATCGGCGGCGTAGTAGACGTCCAGGCCGGGCATCTTGTTAAAGCCGATCACCCGATCCACCGGACGCTTGGCCAGGTCCGCCTCGACCCAGGCGGTGAGCTTCTCATTGCGTTTGTGGTTGAACAGCGCCTTGACCGGCACCACCACCACCTCGAAGCCCGCCGGCACTTCACCTTCCCAGATCGGTGTGTATACGCGAATGGCATGGCCACGCGCCTGGCACTCCAGGGCGATGCGTAGAAAGTCGCGCTGCAGGCCGCCGAAGGGGAAGTATTTGTAGAGGATAAACGCGAGCTGCATCAGACAACGTCCTCGGCCAGCAACAGGGCCTGCAATTGTGTGGCGACACGCTCGGCATCCAGGCCGTCGAAACAGGCTTTGTGGCGATCACCCGAGCCGGCATTCGGCCCGGTGGCGCACAGGTGCACCTGACCACGCCCATAGGCACCGACGCGCCCCGGCAGGGTCGGCCCGTAGAGCGAAATACTCGGCACATCCAGCGCAGCGGCCAGATGACCCAGGCCGGTATCCACCGCCACGCAGGCACTGGCTCCGGCGATGACCTTGGCCACGCCTGCAAGATTCAATTTGGGCAGCACCGCCGCGTTTTCAATGCCGGCGGCAATCCGCTCGGCACGAGCCTTCTCGGCTTCATTGCCCCAGGGCAGGCGCACCGCCCAGCCCTGCGCACTCATCTGCTCGGCCAGCGCACGCCAATCGGCTTCCGGCCAGTGCTTGCTTGACCAGGTGGTGCCGTGCAGAAACAGCAAGTAAGGCTGCGATACGGAGTCGGCCAGCTGCACGCGGTTCAGGCCGTAGTCGCCAACGCCAGCGGGTAGCGCATAGCCCAACGCCTGGGCGAATAGCTGACGAGTGCGCTCAAGAGCATGCTGCTCGCGCGGCACGGCATAGCTTCGGTCATAGAAGCGACTGGCCAGCGGCTCACGCGCAGAGTCGCGATCCAGACCGGCAATCGGTGCCTTGACGTAACGGGTCAGCAAGGCGCTTTTCAGCAGGCCTTGGGCATCGATGACAAGGTCGTACTTGGTTTCACCAAGACGCTGCTTAAAACGCTTCCACTCGCCATTTTTCAGGGTCTTCCAGAGTTGTTTGCGCCAGCGGCGAATGGCCACTGGAATCACCTGTGCCACGGCTGGGTGCCAGGCGGGAATCTCGGCAAACCCCTCTTCCACCACCCAGTCGAACTGAATGCCGGGAATGGCGCGCGCCGCATCGGTCAGCGCTGGCAAGGTGTGCACCACATCGCCCAGCGAGGACGTTTTGATCAACAGTACCCGCAAGCTATTCAACCTCGACCGGGTCGCTGACCAAGCGATCCAGCGCCTCGATCACTGGGCGCGGCTTGAGCTGGCCCAGGCAGTTGTAATGGCCGAAACGGCAGGTGCGGTCGAAGCACGGGCTGCACTCCAGCCCCAGACGGACGATTTCCACCTGCTCGGCCAGCGGCGGGGTAAAGCCCGGCGAGGTCGAACCGTAGACCGCCACCAACGGACGATTCAGCGCTGCCGCCACATGCATCAGACCGGAATCGTTGGACACCACGGCGCCGGCGCAGGACAGCAGGTCAATCGCTTCGGCCAGGCTGGTTTCGCCAGCCAGGTTCACCGCTTCCTCGCGCAAGCCAGGAATCAGCCGACTGCGGATGTCTTCGCCGACCGGGTGATCGTTTTTCGAGCCGAATATCCACACCTGCCAGCCGGCGCGGATCTTCAGCTCGGCAACCTTGGCGTAATGCTCGCTCGGCCAGCGCTTGGCTTCACCAAACTCAGCCCCAGGGCACAGCGCCAGCACCGGGCGATCCAGGGTCAGACCAAACTTGGCCAGGGCGGCTTCGCGGCTCTGCGCGTCGATCTGCAAGGCGGGGCGTGGATAGGGCTGCGGCAGCGAGGCGCCGGGCTCGAAGGCCAGTGCCATAAAGCGCTCGATCATCAGCGGGTAGCGCTCTTTGTCCAGCGTGCGGATATCGTTGAGCAGGCCGTAGCGCAGCTCGCCCTTCCAACCGGTGCGTTTGGGGATACCGGCGAAAAACGGCACCAGTGCGGACTTCAGCGAGTTGGGTAGGAGAATCGCCTGGTCATACTGGCCGGCCAGGGATTTGCCGATCTTGCGCCGCGTGGCCAGTTCCAGCACGCCGTGACCGAGCGGAAAGCTCAAGGCCTGACGCACTTCGGGCATACGTTCGAGAATCGGCCGACTCCACTCGGGGGCCAGCACATCGATTGCACAGCCGGGGTGACGCTGCTGCAGACACTGAAACAGTGTCTGCGCCATCACCATGTCACCCACCCAGCTGGGGCCTACGATCAGTATTTTCATGCCACTTCCAGAAACGACCAAGGAGGCTTTCGCCTCCCGGACAGACTCAACGCTCGACTATCAGCCTAGACTGCGGGCCGAATGCAGCAGCATCCAGCCCATGCGAGGCAGTTATTTGACCAGCGTACGCCACTCAGCGTGGGCATCGGTTTTACCCGTCACCAGATCAAAATAAGCGGTTTGCAGCTTCTCGGTGATCGGCCCGCGACGACCTGCACCGATCTGCCGGCCATCGACCTCACGGATCGGCGTCACTTCGGCGGCGGTGCCGGTAAAGAAGGCTTCATCGGCGATATACACCTCATCGCGGGTAATGCGCTTCTCGACCACGTCCAGGCCGTGTTCGGCTGCCAGGGTCAGAATGGTGTTACGGGTGATGCCATTGAGGCAGGAAGTCACTTCCGGGGTGTAGATCACACCGTTTTTGACCAGGAAGATATTCTCGCCCGAGCCCTCAGCCACGTAGCCTTCCGGATCCAGCAGCATGGCCTCGTCGGCACCACCGGAGATGGCTTCCTGCAGGGCCAGCATCGAGTTGATGTAGTTGCCGTTGGCCTTGGCGCGGGTCATCGAAATGTTGACGTGGTGCCGGGTGAAGGAGCTGGTACGCACCTTGATGCCAACCTGCAGGGCTTCGTCACCCATATAGGCGCCCCAGCTCCAGGCTGCGACGATAACCTGGGTTTTCAGGCCACTGGCGCGCAGGCCCATGGCTTCAGATCCGTAGAACACCATCGGGCGGATGTAGGCGCTTTCCAGGTTGTTCTCACGCACGGCAGCGCGGGTGGCTTCGTTGATTTCGTCTTTGCTGAACGGAATCTTCATGCCCATGATGTGGGCCGAGTCGAACAGGCGGTCGGTGTGCGCTTGCAGGCGGAAGATCGCCGTGCCTTGCGGGGTGTTGTAGGCGCGCACGCCTTCAAACACACCCATGCCGTAGTGCAGGGTATGGGTCAGCACGTGGGTGGTCGCGTTGCGCCACGGCACCAGCTCGCCGTCATACCAGATCACGCCATCACGATCGGCCATCGACATAGTTGCCTGCTCCTCACATTCGATTGGTACAGCATTTGGCCGGCCGCCTTAAGCGCCCGACCTCTTCAAATTCAGTTCAAACCCAGTTCCTGCCAAATGCGCATCACCGTGCGCCGCTCTTCGGCGAACTGATCACCGCTGACCACCCCAGGCTGCTTTTGCAGGGCCTGGCGGTGGGCCGCCGAGCGGTAGGCCTTGTAGATATCCTGCAGCAAGCAGGCATCTTCGCCCGGTAGCAAGCCTACCCGCTCCAGCCCTTCCAGAATGCGAATATTGTCAGTGAACTCAAGCAATTCCGGGTACTGGCGAGACCAGGCCAGGGCCGCGTATTGCACCATAAATTCAATATCGACGATACCTCCGGCGTCCTGCTTGAGGTCGAACGGCGCCGTGGCTTCGAAGGCATTCGCTGCGGTGCCGGCCGCCGTGGCCTTGCTGCCGAGGTTGTCGCGCATCTTCGCGCGCATCTCGCTGACTTCGCTACGCAAGGTGGCCAGGTCGCGCTCGCGGCCCAATACGCCGGCGCGCACTGCCTCGAACGCCTTGCCAACCCGCGCACAACCCACCAGCACCCGCGCCCGCACCAACGCCTGATGCTCCCAGGTCCAGGCCTCGCCTTGTTGGTAGCGCTCGAAGGCGCCCAGCGAGCTGACCAGCAGACCCGCCGAGCCCGACGGCCGCAGGCGCATGTCGACTTCGTAGAGTTGGCCGGAATTGGTCTGCGTGGTCAGCAGGTGAATGATGCGCTGGCCCAGGCGATTGAAGAACTGCGCGCCGTCGATGGACTTTTCGCCATCGGTTTCCGCATGCGGGTCGCCATCGTGGATAAACACCAGATCGAGGTCCGAGCCATGGCCCAGCTCGATGCCGCCGACCTTGCCGTAACCGACGATGACGAAATCCGGATCGCAAACGCTGCCATCGGCGCGACGCGGCGCGCCGTATTTGCTCACCGTATGGCGCCAAGCCAGGGCCAGCACCTGGTCGAGAATCGCCTCAGCCAGCCAGGTCAGGTAGTCGCTGACCTTCATCAGCGGCAGAGTGCCAGCAATTTCCGAGGCGGCCACGCGCAGGCGATGTGCCAGCTTGAAGTGACGCAGCGCTTCCATCTGCTGCTCAAGGTCTTCCTCGGGAATACGCATCAGCCGCTCGCGCAGCTCGGCGGCCAGCTCGGGGGCCAGTGGCGGCTTAAACAGCCGCCCTTCATTAAGTAGCTCATCGAGCAGCAGTGGGAAGCGGGTGATCTGCTCGGCGATCCACGGGCTAGCCGCACACAGGGTCAGCAGGCGCTGCAGCGCGCTGGGGTTTTCCGTGAGCAGCACCAGATAGGCCGAGCGCCGCGCCACGGCCTCGATCAGCGGCAGTACGCGCTCCAACACCAAATCCGGATTTTCATGCTCCACCGCTTGTGCCAGCAGGCGCGGGATAAAGGCATCCAAACGCTCACGACCGAGGCGCTGCATGGCACGCACCTGATTGCCGTTGCGCAGGCCTGCCAGGCGCTGCCAGGCCGACTGCGGCTCGGCAAAGCCAGCCTCGGCCAGCTGTCGGCATGCAGCTTCTTCGTCCTGCACATCATCCCAGAGCGGCAACCACTCGCAGCCCACGGCCTCTTCGACCGGCTCGCCACCTTCCTCCTCATCAGGGTCGGCGATCACCTGGCGGAAGTGCCAGTCAACCCGGCCACGCCAGTGCATCAGCTGCTCGTGGAACGCCTGCCAGTTGTCGAAGCCCATAATAAAGGCCACCCGCGCACGGTCCTGATCGTTGTCCGGGAGCATCTGCGTCTGCCGGTCATCGATGGCCTGCAGCGCATGCTCGGCATAACGCAAGAAGGCATAACCGTCGCGCAGCTCGTCAGTCACCGCCGGCGGCAGGTAACCCTGATCGCGCAGGGTATTCAGCACGGCAAACAACGAGCGCTGCTGCAGGCTAAGGTCGCGACCGCCGTGAATCAGCTGGAAAGCCTGGGCGATAAACTCCACTTCGCGAATGCCACCAGAGCCCAACTTAATGTTCTCAGCCATGCCCTTGCGCCGCACTTCCTGCTGAATCAGCTGCTTCATCGCACGCAGCGCTTCAATCGCCGAGAAATCCAGATAACGCCGGTAAACAAAGGGCCGCAGCATCTCCAGCAACTGCGCGCCAGCGGCTTGGTCACCCCCGACCACCCGCGCCTTGATCATCGCGTAGCGTTCCCAGTCGCGGCCCTGGTCCTGGTAGTACTGCTCCAGCGCGTTAAAGCTAAACACCAGCGATCCGGAAGAGCCGTATGGGCGCAGACGCATATCGGTGCGGAAGACGAAGCCCTCCACCGTGATCACATCCAGCGCCTTGATCAACTTCTGACCGAGACGGATAAAGAATTCCTGATTATCCAGCGGGCGCTTCACCCCTTCGGTTTCGCCGCCTTCGGGGTAGCCAAAGATCAGGTCGATGTCCGAGGACAGGTTCAGCTCATGGGCGCCAAGCTTGCCCATGCCGAGGATGACCATATGCTGCGCCTGGCCGCTGCGCCGGCCGATGGGCGTGCCGAACTGCGCGCAATGCCGTGGATACAGCCACTGATAAGCCAGGTCGATGCAGGCATCGGCCAGGTCGGAAAGGTCGCGACAGGTTTCAATTAAATCCGCCTGGCGACTGATATCGCGCCAGATAATCCGCAGCTGCTGACGATTGCGGTAGCGCCGCAAGCGCCGCCCCAATTCGTCGTCATCGGCGCACGCCTCCAACGCCCGCGCCAATTGCCCGCGCAATTCGCCCGCCCCGAGGCTGCGTTCCAGCTCACCACTGGCGGCCAGATCGAGCAGCATCTGCGGATCGCGCAGGCCCTGCTGCACCACGAAATCACTGGCAGCGCCCACACGCTGCAACGCCTCCACTCGCGCGCGCGGCCAACCTGCGAAAGCCGCAGCAGCCTCACTGGAAAGCTCAGCAAATGCGTGCTGTAGAGACTGTTCGCCACGCAGTGCGAGGGGGGACAAGGCAGCAGGCAAAGAGGCCAGCGCGGGCAGGCTCATGGTCTATCCTTTTTAGCGGTCTGCCAGTACAGCGACCATGGATGGCACACCCAGCGCTAGAGCGGGTCGAATCACTGGCAGAAAAATAATTGTAGTTTTACTACCAAAGATTGTATCCAAAAGGCTGAAATCGGCGTCGGAATGTAGTAAAACT
>Ga0155449_1177_pt1 | contig 44309 bp, 35 predicted proteins | sample RifCSPhighO2_02_FD_111897 | JGI IMG/M metagenome (GOLD analysis project Ga0155449, IMG submission 111897) | Pseudomonadales bacterium RIFCSPHIGHO2_02_FULL_60_43 | reverse complement strand
GCTCAGCGATACCTTGTCGCGCTGACCGGTCAGCAGTTTCAGCGTCGCGTAGGTCAGGAAGCCCAGGGCAATACCGTTGGCGATCGAGAAGGTCAGCGGCATCATGACCACGGTGACGATCGCCGGGATGGTGTCGGTGTGATCTTTCCAGTCGATATGCGCCATGCCGCTCATCATCAGCATCGCTACATAAATCAGCGCGCCAGCGGTGGCGTAGGCGGGGATCATCCCAGCCAGTGGGGCAAAGAACATCGCGCCGAGAAACAGCACACCAACGGTAATAGCTGTCAGACCGGTACGGCCGCCGGCAGCAACACCTGCAGCACTTTCCACATAGCTGGTTACCGGCGGGCAACCGACCATGGCTCCAACCACGCTGGAGGTACTGTCGGCCTTGAGGGCCTTGGCTAGGTTCTGGATCTTGCCGTCTTCATCCACCAGGTTGGCACGGTGGGCAACGCCCATCAGGGTACCGGCGGTGTCGAACATGTTGACGAAGAGGAAGGCCAGAATCACGCTGACCATGGCAATGTTGAAGGCCCCGGCGATGTCCATCGCCATAAAGGTCGGCGCCAGGCTTGGCGGCATGGAAACCAGGCCGTTGTATTCAACCAGGCCCACAGCCCAGCCGATGGCAGTCACGCCGAGCATGCTGAACAGGATGGCGCCGAACACATTGCGATGGCTGAGCACGGCAATCAGCAGGAAGCACACGGCCGCCAGGATTGCACTCGGTTCACCGAACGATCCCATGGTAAGCAGAGTTGCTGGGCTGTCGACGACGATGCCTGCGGTTTTCAAACCGATCAGCCCGAGGAACAAGCCCACTCCCGCACCCATGGCAAAGCGCAGGCTCATGGGGATGCTGTTGAGCAGCCATTCGCGGATCTTCGACAGGCTCATGATCATAAAGAGCACGCCGGAGATAAACACTGCGCCGAGGGCGATCTGCCAGCTGTAGCCCATTTCACCGACAACGGTGTAGGTGAAGAAGGCATTCAGGCCCATGCCGGGTGCCAGGCCGACTGGCCAGTTGGCGTACAGACCCATCAGGAAACAGCCGATGGCCGCACCGATGCAGGTGGCGACAAACGCGGCGCCATGATCGACGCCAGCCGTGGCCATGATGTTGGGGTTAACGAAGATGATGTAAGCCATGGTGACGAAAGTCGTCAGGCCCGCCAGCAGTTCGGTTTTGATTGTGGTGCGGTGTTCGGTCAGCTTGAAGAAGCGGTCAAGCAGACCGGGTTTGATCAGGTCTTGCATCTGCGTCGCCTGTTGTTCTTGTTTAGCGCTTTCCACAGGGGTACTCCTCATCTCTTGTTGTGTGCCACCCAGAGCCTGTGCTGCGCACTGCTCGACTCTTGAGGTAGGTGGTGTTTTTTTGCCTTGCTGGCGTGCTTAGCTGACCTTTCGGTCAAGAAATAACGCTAGGGCCGATTATGATGTTGTATACAAAAAAAGCAAATAATGTTTCTGGTTAAAAGCTGCTATGTACTCGGCTTTTTTACCTATGCAGTACCTGTCCTGTTACTGATGTGTTCCGGAGCATTTTTTCGCCGATCTAACGAGGCCTTTACACCCCTCATGATCAGTGGGGCTTCGGCAATAATCGTGGGCCTCGCAGTGTTGACGCCGTAATTCACCAGGACGGTTGCTAAGCAGATTCGCGAACAAGAAAAATGCTGGATATAAGAAATGAATCTGCCGACTGCGCGTTCTTCGGCAGAGAAGTGCGAACAGAAAGCGTGTGCAAATGCACCTTTGCACGAGGGTTAAGCCTTGGTAGCGGTGTACGTGCTGGTTACATTGTGTACAATGCAAAGGCTTTTTATTTGTGACTTTTCACTGATTTGCCGCTTGCCAGAGGGTAGGTAGCACACAGTAGAGTTGCATCAGCAACCGCCGAACCTTGATCACGCGAGCCACAATGAACGAACAATTGCAGCCCCTTAAGAAGCAGACGCGCGAAGGCAAAAGCACTCGCAGCGGGACTCAGGACGATGTCGTTTACGCCCATATCTTCGATGCCATTCTTGAGCAGCGTCTGGCTCCTGGCACCAAGCTCAGTGAAGAGGCGCTCGGTGAAATCTTCGGCGTAAGCCGCACCATCATCCGTCGCGCCTTATCGCGCCTGGCCCACGAGGGCGTGGTGCTGCTGCGGCCTAACCGTGGCGCGGTAGTGGCCAGCCCAGGTGCGGAAGAAGCGCGGCAGATTTTCTATGTACGCCGCATGATCGAGCGGGCGATTACCGAACTGGCCTGCAAGAACGCCAAGCCGGAACAGATTGCCGCGCTGCGCCAGATGGTGATTGATGAGCGCGACTGTTTCGCTCGTGGTGATCGCGGCATGGGCATTCGCCTGTCGGGTGAATTCCACCTGAAGCTCGCGGAAGCCGCCGGTAACCTGACCTTGCTGGGCTTTCTGCGCAGCCTGATTTCGCAGACCTCGCTGATCATCGCCCTGTACGAAAGCAATAGCCGTACGCACTGCTCGGATGCCGAACACGACCAGGTGATTGATGCCATCGAAGCCGGCAATGTTGAAGTGGCGGTGGACCTGATGATGCGCCACATGGACAGCGTCGACGCCAAGCTCAACCTGGATGGCGAAACCGCCTCTGATGACCTGCATGCGGTGTTCTCGCACCTGCTGCCAGGCAGCAAGAAGAAAGCCGCGAGCCGCTGATTGGCGCAACCGGCCTAAACGAAAAAGCCCGCTCAATGAGCGGGCTTTTTCTTGGTTGGGTTTTTACCCACCTCAATCGCGGCGATGCACCGACTGGCCGGCGGCGAAGGTTTCCTTGATCGCGCGGTCGTCGCCGAGCATGGTCAGGGCGAACAGCTTCTCGTCCAAGGTCTTGGCCTGTTGCATGCGGTAGCTGATCAGCGGCGTGGCGTTGTAATCGAGCACCACGAAGTCGGCGTCTTTGCCGCTCTCGAAGTTGCCGATCTTGTCGTCCAGGTACAGCGCATTGGCACCGCCGAGGGTCGCCAGGTACAGCGACTTGAACGGATCAAGCTTCTTGCCCTGCAGCTGCATGACCTTGTAGGCCTCATTCAGCGATTGCAGCTGACTAAAGCTCGTGCCTGCGCCCACATCGGTGCCCAGGCCGACGCGTACGCCGTGCTGTTCCAGTTTGTTCAGGTCAAACAGACCGCTGCCGAGGAACAGGTTCGAGGTCGGGCAGAAGGCCACGGCCGAGCCGGTTTCGGCCAGGCGTTTGCACTCGTCGTCACATAGGTGCACGCCGTGGGCGAATACCGAGCGCGCGCCGATCAGCTGGTAGTGGTCGTACACATCCAGGTAGCCCTTGCGCTCGGGGAACAGCGCCTTGACCCACTCGATTTCCTTGAGGTTCTCGGACAGGTGGGTGTGCATATACAGGTCCGGGTATTCGCCCAGCAGCTTGCCGGCCAGGGTCAGTTGCTCCGGGGTGCTGGTCGGGGCGAAGCGCGGGGTGACTGCATAGTGCAGGCGGCCCTTGCCGTGCCAGCGTTCGATCAGCTCCTTGCTGTCTGTATAACCGGATTCCGGGGTGTCGGTCAGGTAATCCGGAGCGTTGCGGTCCATCAGCACCTTGCCGGCGATCATGCGCAGGTTCAGCGCTTCGGCGGCTTCGAAGAAGGCGTCTACCGATTGCTTGTGCACGGTGCCGAACACCAGCGCTGTGGTGGTGCCGTTGCGCAGCAGCTCCTTCAGGAAGATACCGGCCACGTCAGCGGCGTGGGCCTTGTCGGCGAACTGCTGCTCGGTGGGGAAGGTGTAGGTGTTCAGCCAGTCCAGCAGCTGCTCGCCGTAGGAGGCGATCATCCCGGTTTGCGGGTAGTGGATATGGGTGTCGATAAAGCCGGGGGTGATCAGCGCGTCGCGGTATTCGGTGATTTCCACGCCCTTGAGGCTGTGTAGCAGGTCGGCGGCATGGCCAACATTAGCCACCTGGCCGTTTTCGATGACCAGCAGGCCGTCTTCGAAATACTCATAGGATTGCTCAACGCCCACCACGGCTGGGTCGGCAATGCTGTGCAGGATGGCGGCGCGGTAGGCTTTCACTGGGCTAGTCATGTAACGCTGATCTCAATCTATGGAGTTGGTCGCTCAGACGCGCTGGCGTCTGAGCAGATAATCAGGCCTGGCTTCGGCGAGAGGCGGGCAGCAGCTTGGCAACGCTGTGCTGGCCCTTTTTGCTCTCTTGGCCAAAGGCGGCGTTGTAGGTGGCAACCACTTCGCCGGCGATGGACACGGCAATCTCCACCGGCAACTTGCCTTTGACCTCGGCCAGGCCCATGGGGCAGCGCATGCGCGCTACTACCGCTGGGTCAAAGCCGCGATCACGCAGGCGGTGTTCGAACTTGGCGCGTTTGGTCTGCGAGCCGATCAGGCCGTAGTAGGCAAAATCGTTGCGCTTGAGGATTTCTGCAGTCAGCTCCAAGTCGAGCTGGTGATTGTGGGTCATGACAATAAAGTAGCTGCCGGCGGGCATGCGCTCGATCTCGTCGATCACCTCGTCATTCACCACTTTGTCGACCCCAACCGGGATCTGCTCGGGAAACTCGTTTTCCCGCGAGTCGATCCAGCGCACCTTGCATGGCAGGCTGGCGAGCAGCGGCACCAGGGCGCGGCCAACGTGGCCGGCGCCAAACACGGCGATCTGTGTCTGTGGCTGGCCCATGGGTTCGAACAGCAGCACAGTGGCACCGCCGCAGCACTGGCCAAGGCTGGCGCCGAGGCTGAAGCGCTCCAGGCGGGTGTCCTGGCTGCGGCTGCTGAGCATTTCGCGGGCCAGCGCCATCGCCTTGAACTCCAGATGACCACCACCGATGGTCTCGAAGATGCGGTCAGTGGTGACCACCATTTTCGAGCCCGCATTGCGCGGGGTTGAGCCGCGTTCTTCGATGATGGTCACCAGCACGCAGGGTTCACCGCGTTGCTGCAGGTCGGCGAGGGCGCTGATCCAGCTCATTTGCTCAGCCTCCAGGAAGGCGTGGTCTGTCCGGGGCGCGGTAAGCGCCAGTTGCTCGGCGACGGGTCCAGTATCGGTACTGGAATCGGTCGCGGTGTTTGCGGTTTCGTTTCGGTGTGTTTTGTCATTGTTGTACACCTGGTTATGCAGCGCCTGGATGGATGGCCATCCAGGCGAATTGACGTTACGCCGGTTGCGCTTCTACGGTGGCTGTCGACTTGGCGGGTTGCTGGAGTTTCTTCATCTGCTCCACCCCCCAAAGCACGCGCTCAGGGGTTGCCGGGGCGTCGATGTTCGGCTGTACGCGGTAGTCAGCCAGGCTGGCCACGGCGTCCTTGATCGCACACCACACGGCGATGCCGAGCATAAACGGCGGCTCGCCGACGGCCTTGGAGTGGAACACGGTGTCTTCCGGGTTCTTGCGGTTTTCCACCAGGTTGACACGCAGGTCCAGCGGCATATCGGCGATGGCCGGGATCTTGTAGCTGGCTGGGCCGTTGGTCATCAGCTTGCCTTTGCCATTCCACACCAGCTCTTCCATGGTCAGCCAACCCATGCCTTGAACGAATGCACCTTCGACCTGGCCGATATCGATAGCCGGGTTCAGCGATGCGCCGACGTCATGCAGGATGTCGGTGCGCAGCATCTTGTACTCGCCGGTCAGGGTATCGACGATCACCTCGGAGCAGGCGGCGCCGTAGGCGAAGTAGTAGAACGGGCGGCCGGCGGCCTTGTCGCGGTCGTAGTAGATCTTCGGCGTGCGGTAGAAACCGGTGCTGGAGAGTGATACCTGGCCAAAATAGGCTTTCTGGATCACTTCCTCGAAGCTCAGGAACAGGTCGCGTACGCGCACCTGGCTGTTGCGGAACTCCACGTCTTCCGGGGTGACCTTGTACTCGCGCACCAGGAAATCAACCAGACGCTGCTTGAGGGTTTCGGCGGCGTTCTGCGCAGCCTTGCCGTTCAGGTCGGCACCCGAGGAGGCCGCAGTCGGCGAGGTGTTCGGCACCTTGTCGGTATTGGTGGCGGTGATCTGGATGCGCGAAATGTCCACCTGCAGCACTTCAGCAACGATCTGCGCGACCTTGGTGTTGAGACCCTGGCCCATCTCGGTGCCGCCGTGGTTCAGGTGGATCGAACCGTCGGTGTAGATGTGGATCAGCGCGCCAGCCTGGTTGAGGAAGGTGGCAGTAAAGCTGATACCGAATTTCACCGGGGTCAGCGCCAGGCCTTTCTTCAATACTGGGCTCTTGGCGTTGAACGCGCGGATTTCTTCGCGGCGCTTGGCGTAGTCACTGCTGGCTTCTAGCTCGGCGGTCATCTCGTGGATAACGTTGTGCTCGACGGTCTGGTGGTAGTGGGTGACGTTGCGCTCGGTCTTGCCGTAGTAGTTGAGCTTGCGTACTTCCAGCGGGTCTTTGCCCAGACTGCGCGCGACCGCATCCATGATCTCTTCAATGGCGACCATGCCCTGCGGGCCGCCGAAACCGCGGTAGGCGGTGTTCGAAGCGGTGTTGGTCTTGCAGCGGTGGCCATTGATGGTGGCGTTGCCGAGGAAGTAGGCGTTGTCGGAATGGAACATTGCACGGTCGACGATCGAGCCGGACAGGTCCGGCGAATAACCGCAGTTGCCGGCCAGTTCAATTTCGATACCGTGCAGCAGGCCGTCGTCGTCAAAGCCGACGTCGTACTCGACGTAGAACGGGTGACGTTTGCCGGTGATCTGCATGTCTTCGACGCGCGGCAGGCGCATCTTGGTCGGCCGGCCGGTGAGGTGGGCGATCACCGCACACAGGCACGCCGGGCCTGCGGCCTGGGTTTCCTTGCCGCCGAAACCGCCACCCATGCGGCGCATGTCGATGACGATCTTGTGCATCGGCACGCCGAGCACTTCAGCCACCAGCTTCTGCACTTCGGTGGCGTTCTGCGTCGAGGTGTAGATGATCATGCCGCCGTCTTCAGTCGGCATAACCGAGGAAATCTGGGTTTCCAGGTAGAAGTGTTCCTGGCCGCCGATATGCAGGCTGCCTTGCAGGCGGCGCGGCGCAGTGGCCAGCTCGGCGCTGGAATTGCCGATCTTGTGCTGGTGGCTGTCGAGGACGAAATGCTTCTTGCGCAGCGCATCGACCACGTCGAGCACCGGTTCAAGGTCTTCGTACTCGATGATCGCGGCCATGGCCGCCTTGCGTGCGGTTTCCAGGCTATCGGCACCTACGGCCAATACCACCTGACCAACGTATTCAACCTTGCCGTCCGCCAGCAACGGGTCACCGGCCACGACCGGGCCGATGTCCAGCTGGCCAGGTACGTCATCCTTGGTGATGGCAATCGCCACGCCCGGGAATTGGTAGCAGGGGCTGGTATCGATGCTGACGATGCGCGCGTGAGCGCGGTCGCTCATACGGGCATAGACGTGCAGCTGATTGGGGAACTCCAGGCGGTCGTCGACGTAGATGGCTTCGCCGGAGACGTGTTTGTCCGCACTTTCATGTTTGACGCTCTTGCCGACGCCAGTGGTGATGTCGGCGCGGAACAGTTCGGCCAGTTCGGCCTGGCTTTTAATTACATGATGATTAGACATACGCGGTCACCCGGGTTTCGACTTCGGGAGCTTGCAGCTCGAGGAAGAATTTACGCAGCAGATTCTGTGCAGTGAGCAGGCGGTATTCCTTGCTGGCGCGGAAGTCACTGAGCGGAGTGAAATCCTCGGCCAATGCAGCGCAGGCGCGTTCGATCACGCCCGGATACCAGGCCGCGCCTTGCAGAGCAGCTTCACAGGCAGCGGCGCGTTTCGGGATAGCGGCCATGCCACCGAAGGCGATGCGTGCGCTTTGCACCACGCCATCTTCGACCACCAGGTTAAAGGCGGCGCAGACGGCGGAGATGTCGTCGTCCAGACGTTTGGACACCTTGTAGGCGCGGAACGCCTGATTGGCCTGATGGCGCGGCACGATGATCTTCTCGATAAATTCGGCTTCCTGGCGGGCAGTCACCTTGTAATCGAGGAAGTAATCTTCAAGCGGCAGGGTGCGGCTGCTGTTGCCTTTGCGCAGGACGATCTGCGCGCCGAGGGCGATCAGCAGCGGCGGGGCGTCGCCAATCGGCGAGGCGTTGCCGATATTGCCGCCCAGGGTGCCCTGGTTGCGGATTTGCAGGGAGGCAAAACGGTGCAGCAGCTCGCCGAAGTCCGGGTAATCCTGGGACAGAGCGGCGTAGCAATCGGAAAGGGCGGTTGCAGCACCGATTTCGATGCTTTCGGCAGTCACTTCGACGCGCTTCATCGCTTCGATATGGCCGACGTAGATCATCACCGGCAGCTCGCGGTGGAACTGGGTGACTTCCAGGGCCAGGTCAGTGCCGCCAGCCAGCAGGCGCGCTTCCGGGTTGGCTGCATAGATATCGGCCAGGTCCGCCACGGTCAGCGGCAACAGGCAGCGTTTGTCGCCACTGTTGAGCTCGGCAGTATCCTGCGGGGCGATGGCTTTCAATTGCGCGACGGTTTGCGCTTCGGCAGCGTCAAACTGGTCTGGCTGCTTCTGGCAGCAGGCCTGTTCGGCGGCATCGATAATCGGGCGGTAGCCGGTGCAGCGGCACAGGTTGCCGGCCAGGGCCTCCATGGTGTCAGCCTTGTCGAAACCGCTGCTGTTTTTCTGCAGGGCGAACAGCGACATGACAAAGCCCGGGGTGCAGAAACCGCATTGTGAGCCGTGGCAGTCGACCATGGCCTGCTGCACGCTGTGCAGTTTGCCTTGATGCTTGAGGTCTTCAACCGTGATCAGCTGCTTGCCGTGCAAGGAGGATACGAAGGTTAGGCAGGAGTTGAGAGTGCGATAACGCACGCGCTCGCCATCCAGCTCACCGACCACTACGGTGCAGGCACCGCAGTCGCCAGAGGCGCAGCCTTCTTTGGTTCCGGATTTGCCGACATGCTCACGCAGGTAATTGAGCACGGTGACGTTGGGGTCCAGGGCATGCTCAGTACGCAGCTCCCGGTTGAGTAAAAACTGGATCAAGGACGACCTCCAGGCACTTTATTGTTCTCGTATCAGGCTCTGCTGAAACGCTGCGCACAAAGGCGCAGCGTTTCCACACGGCTTGGCATGAGGCGAATCTAGAGTTTTCTGACTTTAGGGTCAACAAATATTTGACTCTTTGGTCAGGTGATTGTCATGCGATTCAGTTATGAGCACGAAAAGCCTTGCAGCTCGGCTAAACGCTAGCCGTTTTTATGCCAAGCAAGGCGCTGCAGAAACAAAAGTGCAGGACATAAAAAACGCCAAGGGCGTGTGCCCTTGGCGTTTTCTTGTTGCGGTAACTGCGTTTAGGAATGGGTCAGCTGCGAATCAGTCAGTTGATACTCTTCGCCGGCGTAGTAGGCACGTACCCGTGGGTCCATCACCGCGCGCCACAGCGGCGGAAACAGCGCCAGGACAATCATCCCGGCATAGCCATTAGGTAGCTGCGGACTGTCCTCGAAATGGCGCAGCACCTGGTAGCGGCGTTTGGCATAGGCGTGGTGGTCGGAATGGCGCTGCAGATGGAAGAGAAACAGGTTGGTCAGCAGGAAGTTGCTGTTCCATGAATGCGTCGGATTGGTGCGTTCATAACGGCCATTCTCCAGTTTGCGACGGTGCAGCCCGTAGTGCTCCACGTAGTTGACGATTTCCAGCAAGGTGAAGGCGACCACCGACTGCGCGATAAAGAACAGCGCGCCGAGCCAGCCGAAGGCCAGGCTGAAACCGAGCAGAAACAGCGCGCTGACCGCATACCAACCAATCAGCTCATTGCGCCAGTGCAGCGCTGGCAGACTCTTGCGTTTCAGCCGCTCTGCTTCAAGCTTCCAGGCATTGAGGAAATTGTGCACATAGGCGTGCGGCAGGAAGGCATACAGGCTCTGGCCGTAACGCGAGGAGCTGGCGTCTTCCGGGGTCGATACATGCACATGGTGGCCGCGCACATGCTCGATCTTGAAGCCGCCGTAGCACACGGCGGCCAGCAGCAAACCGCCGGCGTTCTGCTCCAGCTGCGGGTCCTTATGGATAAACTCATGGGCCACGGTGATGCCGATGGCGCCAGTCACCGTGCCGACGGACAGCACCCAGCCGAGCTGGCCAACCCAGCTCCAGGCCTCATGGTTGACGAATACCCATCCAGCCCAGCCGAGCATGCCGAGCAAAGCCGGCACGGTGATCAGGCTAAGCAGGCGGTAGTAACCTTGCTGCTCCATTTGCGGTACTTGCACCGCCTCGTCGGGGTTGGCCGGATCACGGCCGATGATGAAATCCAGCAGCGGGATAACGCCGAACACCACCAGCACCACCAGCCAGGGCCAGGCGTTGGCGTATTGGCTGTTTAATGACCAGTAATAGCTCAACGGGATGCCCAATACAGGGATCAACCAAAACCAGTAGCCGATGCTTTTAATCACAAGCATCCAGTTTGAGGGCAGGCGTTCGAACATGGTGGCTCCGTACTTATTATTGTTGGAGTGGGGTGATGGTTGGATTGTAGGACAATCCATGTTGCTGCCCATCCCCTTGCAGCCCACCTTTTGGTTTGAAAGCAGGGCGCTGGTGGCCTTGGCCCGGTAACACCCTGTGTTACACTCGCGCCGGCGCTCGACCGCTCAGGCCAAGCCTGGCGCGGGTTTAGCCGCTTTAAGCCCCCTCCAATAGGTCAGATAGAGCCTAAGGATCATCATGACGTTCAAGGCACCGGATAGCCTCGCTGAGCAGATCGCCCATCACCTTGCCGAACGCATCATTCGTGGTGAGTTGAAGGCGCGTGAGCGGATTCAGGAACAGAAAGTCACCCAGGCGCTGAATGTCAGCCGGGGTTCGGTGCGTGAAGCACTGCTGATTCTTGAGCGTCGCCATCTGATTGTGATCCCGCCGCGCCGCGGAGCGCAGGTGGCTGAACTGACGCCGCATAACGTCAAGAGCCTTTATGCCCTGGTCATGGAGCTTTACATCCTGCTGGGCAAGGCGGTGGCGGATAGCTGGCAGGTCGAGGCTGATCTCGGGCCGTTCCTGGTGATTCAGCAACGTCTGCAGGACAGCCTGCAGCGCGAAGATATCAACGTTTTTGTCGAAAGCAGCTTTGACATCATGCGTGCTGCCTTCCCGTTCTCCAATAATCCCTACCTGCAGGAAACCGTGGAGAACCTGCTACCGGCCATCAGCCGCACCTATCACCTGGCGCTGGAGCGGCGCAAAGGTGAAATGGGCCAGTTCCTCAATACCTTTGCCGCCTTGCTGCAGGCAATTATCGCCCGTGACCACCAGGCCATCCGCGAGGTATTGCTAGGTTACGGCGAGCACAATTGCCAGCTGGTGCTGGCCGCACTGGCCGACGCTTAAGGAAGGCTGTTTATGCGGCTCAAGTGCATCAAACTGGCTGGTTTCAAGTCATTTGTTGACCCAACCACGGTGACCTTCCCCAGTAATATGGCGGCAGTGGTCGGGCCTAACGGCTGCGGCAAGTCGAACATCATCGACGCCGTGCGCTGGGTGATGGGCGAAAGCTCGGCGAAGAATCTGCGTGGCGAGTCGATGACCGACGTCATTTTCAACGGCTCCAATACCCGCAAGCCGGTGACCCAGGCATCGATCGAGCTGATCTTCGACAACTCCGACGGTACCCTGACGGGCGAATACGCCGGCTACAACGAAATATCGATCCGCCGCCGGGTCACCCGCGACAGCCAGAACACCTATTTCCTCAACGGCACCAAATGCCGTCGCCGCGACATTACCGATATCTTCCTCGGCACCGGTCTGGGCCCGCGCAGCTACTCGATTATCGAGCAGGGCATGATCAGCAAGCTGATCGAGGCCAAACCGGAAGACCTGCGCAACTTTATCGAGGAAGCCGCCGGCATCTCCAAGTACAAGGAGCGTCGCCGTGAAACTGAAAACCGCATCCGCCGCACCCATGAAAACCTGGCGCGCCTGACCGACCTGCGTGAAGAGCTGGAGCGTCAGCTCGACCGCCTGCACCGCCAGGCACAGTCCGCGGAGAAGTATCAGGAATACAAGGCCGAGGAGCGTCAACTCAAAGCCCAGCTCACCGCCTTGCGTTGGCAGGCGCTGAATGAGCAGGTGGGTAGCCGCGAGGCGGTGATCAGCAACCAGGAAGTCAGCTTCGAAGCCCTGGTGGCCGAGCAGCGCAACGCCGATGCGAGCATCGAGCGTCTGCGCGATGGCCATCATGAGCTGAGTGAGCGTTTCAATCTGGTGCAAGGCCGTTTCTACTCGGTGGGCGGCGATATCGCGCGTATTGAGCAGAGCATCCAGCACGGCCAGCAGCGTTTGCGCCAGTTGCAGGATGACCTTAACGAAGCCGAGCGCGCACGCCTGGAAACCGAATCGCATCTGGGTCACGACCGCACGCTACTGGCAACTCTGGGCGAAGAGCTGGCCATGCTCGAGCCTGAGCAGGAGCTGACTGCAGCGGCGGCCGAAGAGTCCGCCGCCGGGCTGGAAGAGTCCGAAACAGCCATGCATGGCTGGCAGGAGCAGTGGGACAGCTTCAATCAGCGCAGCGCTGAGCCACGGCGTCAGGCCGAGGTGCAACAATCCCGCATCGCCCAGCTGGAGCAGAGTCTGGAGCGTTTGGCCGAGCGTCAGCGCCGCCTGACCGATGAGCTGCAGCAACTGGCGGCCGACCCGGAAGATGCGGCGATTATCGAATTGAGCGAGCAGATTGCCGCCGGTGAAATCAGCCTGGAAGACCTGCAGCTTGAAGAAGAGCAGCAGGCCGAGCGTCTGCAGCAGCTGCGTAATGACCTGCAGCACAGCGGTCAGGCCCAGCAGCAGGCGCAAGGTGAATTGCAACGTCTGAATGGCCGTTTGGCATCGTTGGAAGCGCTGCAGCAAGCGGCGCTGGACCCAGGTAAAGGTGCTGGCGACTGGCTGCGCGAGCAGCAGCTGAGCGAGCGTCCGCGTCTGGCTGAAGGCCTGCGGGTTGAGGCCGGCTGGGAACTGGCGGTGGAAACCGTGCTGGGTGCCGATCTGCAGGCCGTGCTGCTAGATGATTTCCAGGGCCTGGATTTTGCCGGCCTTACCCAGGGCGATTTACGCCTGGCCAGCCCGAGTAAGGGCGGCGCACGGGTGGCTGGCAGTTTGCTGGACAAGGTCGAAGCCAACGTCGATCTGGCGCCTTGGCTGGGCAAGGTCAAACCGGTGCAGAGTCTGGATGAAGCACTGGCCGCACGCTTGAAGTTGGCCGAAGGCGAAAGCCTGATCAGCCGTGATGGCTACTGGGTCGGCCGGCACTTTTTGCGCGTGCGCCGCGCAAGTGAAGCGGAAAGCGGCGTGCTGGCTCGCGGTCAGGAGATCGAACGGTTAAGCCTGGAGCGCGATGAGCGCGAAGCCGCGCTAGCTGTGCTTGATGAGCGTTTGACACATCTGCGCGACAACCAGCGTGCTCAGGAAGAACAGCGCGAGCAGCAGCGGCGCTTAGCGCAGGACCTGGCCCGTCGTCTCGGCGAGCTGAAGGCTCAGTTGTCTGCCGGGCAAGCTAAGGTCGAACAACTGATACTGCGCCGTACCCGCCTGGACAGCGAGCTGCTGGAGTTAGGCGAACAACGCGCAATCGAGCATGAGCAGCTGGGTGAATCGCGTCTGCAATTGCAGGATGCCCTGGATGCCATGGCGACCGACAACGAGCATCGCGAAAGCCTGCTGGCTCGCCGCGACAGCTTGCGCGAACGCCTCGATCGCGTGCGCCAGGAAGCCCGCCAGCACAAAGATCACGCCCACCAGCTGGCCGTGCGCATGGGTTCGTTGAAAGCCCAATATGACTCCACTCGCCAGGCGCTGGAGCGCCTTGAGCTACAGGCTGAGCGTCTGCACGAGAAGCGTGAGCAGCTAAACCTCAATCTGGAGGAGGGCGAAGCGCCGCTGGAAGAGCTGCGGATGAAGCTGGAAGAACAGCTCGACAAGCGCATGGCGGTGGAATACGAGCTCAAACTGGCGCGCCTGGCCCTGGAAGATGCCGACCGCGAACTGCGTGACGCAGAAAAACGCCGCACCCAGGCCGAGCAGCAGTCGCAGTTGCTGCGTAGCCAGTTGGAGCAGCAGCGCATGGACTGGCAATCACTGACCGTGCGGCGTAAGGCGTTGCAGGATCAGTTGCTGGAAGACAACTACGACCTGCATGGCGTGCTGGCGACCTTGCCCGCAGAGGCCAGCGAGAAAGCTTGGGAAGAAGAGTTGGAACGCCTGGCCGCGCGTATTCAGCGCTTGGGGCCGATCAATCTGGCGGCGATCGATGAATACCAGCAGCAATCCGAGCGTAAGCGTTACCTGGATGCGCAGAACGCAGACCTGGTGGAAGCGCTGGATACCTTGGAAAATGTCATTCGCAAGATCGACAAGGAAACCCGCAATCGCTTCAAGGAAACCTTCGATCAGATTAACGGTGGCCTACAAGCGCTATTCCCGAAAGTCTTCGGTGGCGGCAACGCTTATCTGGAACTGACCGGTGAAGACTTGCTGGATACCGGCGTAACCATCATGGCGCGTCCGCCGGGCAAGAAAAACAGCACTATTCATTTGCTCTCTGGTGGGGAAAAGGCGCTGACGGCATTGGCCCTGGTATTTGCCATCTTCAAGCTCAATCCGGCGCCGTTCTGCATGCTCGATGAAGTGGATGCACCGCTGGACGATGCCAACGTCGGGCGCTATGCACGGCTGGTAAAAGAGATGTCGGAAACGGTGCAATTTATCTATATCACCCACAATAAAATCGCCATGGAAATGGCTGATCAGTTGATGGGCGTAACCATGCACGAGCCTGGTTGTTCGCGATTGGTGGCCGTGGATGTGGAGGAAGCGCTGGCCTTGGTTGAATCATGATGGCCAGGGCGGTGTAAAGTTATCTTTCGTCGTGCTAGCTTAATGCGCATTGTTATTAGACGTGGCGTTATAACTCAGGGAAAGGCCTGGCATAACATAGGCTTGGCGTCGCGGAAAAGAATTAGCAAAATGGCCCAGGAAGGCCTTTTTCATCACATTTTTATTAGGGGTTAAGGTATTTCATGGAATTCGGTCTGCGCGAGTGGCTGATTGTCATCGGCATTATTGTGATTGCCGGCATCCTGTTTGATGGCTGGCGGCGGATGCGCGGTGGTAAGGGCAAACTCAAGTTCAAACTTGACCGCAGTTTTGCCAATCTGCCTGATGATGACAGCGATCCCGATCTGCTTAGCCCGCCGCGTGTAATTGACCGCAGCCATGAGCCGGCTTTTGATGAAGAAGACCTGCCATCGCTAAGCGCCCGTGAACTGAATCGTCGTCGCAGCGGAGAGCCGCAACAGGGCGACCTGAATTTGGGCCAGGATGAACCCGTACCGACATTGCTCAACCCAGTTGATGATGAGGTGGTAGGCAAACCTGCAAGCCCGGCCAAAGAAAGCACCAAGGAATTGCCACCGGTTGAAGAAGTACTGGTGATCAACGTGATCGCCCGTGGCGATGAAGGCTTTATGGGGCCGGCATTGCTGCAGAACATTCTGGAAAGTGGCCTGCGCTTTGGCGAGATGGACATCTTCCACCGCCACGAAAGCATGGCCGGTAATGGTGAAGTGTTGTTCTCCATGGCCAACGCACTAAAACCTGGCACCTTTGACCTGGATGATATCGAGGGCTTCAGCACCCGTGCTGTAAGCTTCTTCCTCGGTCTGCCTGGCCCGCGTCATCCCAAGCAGGCTTTCGATGTAATGGTTGCCGCAGCGCGCAAACTGGCCCATGAACTCAATGGCGAGTTGAAAGATGACCAGCGCAGCGTAATGACCGCGCAAACTATCGAACATTACCGTCAGCGCATCGTTGAATATGAGCGCAAGCAGCTGACCAATAAGCGCTGAATTAACCAATGAAATAGAAAGAGCAGCCAAGGCTGCTCTTTTCGTTTGAGAGCACACCGCAATGACCGACGCCTCGATTGCCGCCCAACGCATTCTGCAACTGCGTGCTGAACTGGATGGGCATAACTATCGCTATCACGTACTCGATGAGCCGAGTATTCCTGACGCCGAATATGACCGCCTGTTCCATGAGTTGAAAGCCCTGGAGGCGGAACACCCGCAACTGGTAACGGCCGACTCACCGACCCAGCGCGTCGGTAGCCTGGCGCTTTCGGCCTTCGGTGAGGTTAAGCACGAAGTGCCAATGCTCAGCTTGGGCAACGCCTTTGAGGAGGCCGATTTGCTCGACTTTGATCGTCGGGTGCGTGAGGGCCTGGATCTGCCTGCTGGCGACCTGTTTGGTGGCGGGGCGGAGGTCGAGTACAGCTGCGAACCCAAGCTCGATGGTCTGGCCGTCAGTTTGCTGTATCGCGATGGCTTGCTGGTACGCGGCGCGACCCGCGGCGATGGCAGCACGGGCGAGGACATTAGCGTTAACGTGCGCACCATTCGTAATGTGCCATTAAAGCTGCAGGGCGAGGGCTGGCCGTCTGTGCTGGAAGTGCGTGGCGAAGTCTTTATGTCCAAGGCCGGTTTCGAGGCGCTGAATGCACGGCAGCTGGAGCAGAGTGGTAAGACTTTCGCCAATCCGCGTAATGCGGCTGCCGGCAGCTTGCGCCAGCTGGATTCGAAAATTACCGCCAGCCGTCCGCTGGAATTCTGCTGCTACGGCATTGGTCAGGTGCAAGGCGAGCTGCCACAAACGCATATCGGCATTCTGGAGGCCCTGAAGCAATGGGGCATGCCGATCAGTCGCGAGCTGAAACTGGCCAGAGGCGCCGATGAATGTCTGGCGTATTACCGCAGTATTGGTGAGCGACGCGAGTCGTTGGCTTATGAAATCGACGGCGTGGTGTTCAAGGTCAACAGCCTGGCCTATCAGCGCGAACTGGGCTTCCGCGCCCGCGAGCCGCGCTGGGCGATTGCTCACAAATTCCCGGCGATGGAAGAGCTGACCGAGTTGCTGGATGTGGAGTTTCAGGTTGGCCGTACCGGTGCGGTTACTCCGGTGGCGCGCCTGAAACCGGTCAAAGTGGCGGGCGTTACGGTGTCTAATGCCACTCTGCACAATATGGATGAGGTGGCGCGCCTGGGGGTGATGATCGGCGATACGGTAATCATCCGCCGAGCCGGTGATGTGATTCCGCAGGTGGTGCAGGTTGTGCCTGAGCGGCGTCCACTGGATGCCAGGCCTGTGCAAATTCCCGAAAGTTGTCCAGTGTGCGGCTCCCATGTTGAGCGCACCCAGTTGGTCAAACGCAGCAAGGGTAAGGAAACCTTTAGCGAGGGTTCGGTGTACCGCTGTGTCGGTCGATTGGCATGCGCTGCGCAGCTTAAGCAGGCAATCATCCACTTCGTTTCGCGCCGCGCCATGGATATCGAAGGCTTAGGCGATAAAACCATCGAGCAGCTGGTCGATGAGCAGTTGATCGCCTCGCCAGCCGATCTGTACACGCTGAGCTATGAACAGATCATCAACCTGGAAGGCTTTGCCGAGGTCTCCAGCAACAAGCTGCTGCAGGCCATTGCCGACAGTAAACAGCCCAGCCTTGCGCGGTTTATCTATGCCCTAGGCATACCCGATGTAGGCGAGGAAACCGCTAAGGTGTTGGCTCGCTCGCTGGCATCTCTGGAGCGCGTGCAGCAGGCCTTGCCGGAAGTGCTGACTTATCTGCCGGATATCGGTCTGGAAGTGGCCCATGAGATCCACAGTTTCTTTGCCGACAGCCATAACCAGCAGGTTATAGCGGCCTTGTTGGCCAGTGATCAGTGCGGGCTGCAATTGCAGGAGCAAGGCGAGCTGAGTGCCGAGTTCAGTGCCAGCGCTACCCTGGCCGGAATGCTCGACAAACTGAATATCCCCTTTGTAGGCCCTGGTGGCGCGCAGAAGCTGGCGGATAAATTTGTCAGCCTGGATGCAGTATTGGCGGCTGACTGGCTGGATATGCGGCAGACCTTGCCCGAGAAGCAAGCGAAGGCGGTGCGCGAGTTTTTCGAGGTTGCTGCCAATGCAGAGCGCGCGCGCGCCATCGAAGCGCAGCTAAGGGCCTTTGGCATGCACTGGCACTGCGAGAAAAAAGTGATCGAAGGCTTGCCGCTAGCTGGGCAGACGTGGGTGCTGACCGGTACGCTGGAAGTGATGAGCCGCGATGTTGCCAAGGAAAAGCTGGAAAGTCTGGGCGCCAAGGTTGCAGGGTCAGTTTCGGCAAAAACCAGTTGTGTGGTGGCTGGGCCTGGTGCCGGTTCGAAGCTGGCAAAGGCCAGTGAGCTGGGTGTTCGGGTGATTGACGAGGCGCAGTTCTTGTCAGCCTTGGCAGGCTACGGCCTCTAAAACGGCGTGGTTTCTGTACTGCCCCCAAACTGGGTTTGGGGGCAGTCGGGCAACTTAGTTACCGGTTACGTTCACGCAGGTTTCGCCGAAGAACGGGTAGAAGCCTTTGGTGTGGTAATCAGCGGTAGCGATGGTGCCGATGTTGCCATTGGCCTTGGCGGCAGCAATCGAAGCGTCGCCTTTGTTGATCAGACCAATGATGGTGGTGGCGCAAGCAGTACCGGTTTTGTTACCGGAAGCGGTGGTGGCGGTGATCGGACCTTTAACGTCGGTGATCAGGCCAACGCTGACTGGCGACAGGCCAGAGGCGCAACCGCTGAGCAGGGTAACCAGGCCGGCAGCCAGAGCAATTTTCTTCAACATGTTGTGATTCCTTTTCGCTTATCCATAAGAAGCTTTACCCATCCAGGTAAAGTGCACGGGCACCCTAAAGCAGTGCACGGGCAATAACAAGTTCGCCTGCTTGTTTTCAAACCGGTTTCAAATTTATGAAATCTTTCGGTGGATTTTTTGCCAGCCGCTGTTCTTGCGTGCAGCTCACTTGATTTGGCAATCCAATGAACAACGGTGGTGAGCAGGGAGATACCTGGCGCCTCGATCGGGCGCCAGGCGTCGAATCAATCGCCGCGGTATTCACAGCCGCTGGTGCAGGTTTCGTGGATGCGGATACGCGACAGCTCAGGTAGCAGCGGCTTAAGTTGCTGCCAGATCCATATGGCCAGCACTTCACTGGTCGGGTTTTCCAGGCCAGGAATGTCATTCAGGTAGTTATGATCAAGCTGCTCATAGAGTGGCTTGAAGATCGCCTTGATTTCGGAGAAGTCGCGAATCCAGCCGGTATAAGGATCAACGTCACCTTCGATATACACCGCGACCTTGAAGGAGTGGCCGTGCAGGCGCCCGCATTTGTGGCCTTCGGGGACGTGAGGCAGGCGGTGGGCGGCCTCGAACATAAACTCTTTGAACAATTCCACGGTCTTTCTCTCAGGTGGTACGCGGCTAGCAGCGCGTTTAGCAAGGCGCGGATATTACCAGCTCAAAGGCTGTTAACCGAGTAGCACAGGGAATTGGATACAGTTTTATGGTTGATTCCGCTCCAACCTATAGATGCTGACAGCCTCGTAGACCGCCTTGCGCAGGCGATTGATGCCGCCAATCGGACGATGTTCGGGCAGTGCATGCCAGGGGTTGAAGGACAGGTTGTCGCAGAACAGGTTCTGCTCACGGCTATCAAAATCCTGCGCCGGCACTTTGATGGTGGCGACTGTCTCAAACGGCGAAACGGCTTCGCTCCACTCAACGCTGGGGTCTTCGATGGGCATGTAGTACTCGGCGTTCTGCCGCTGCACTTGCAGGGCAAAACAGGCCGGTACACGGTCTAGCGACAGCTGCTGGTACAGCGCATTGCGCAGGAAATTCGGCAGATCCTGGTTCTGCTCAGGCAGCTGATACTCGGGGCAGGCTTCTGGTTGAGGAATGACCCGGTATTTGATGTTGTGCTCACCCAGCTTGAAGGGCGCGATGGAGTTGTAGGTGGTCGCTACGGGTGTTTCCGGCGCCGGCGAGAGGGTCTTCAGGGCGATGATCAGGTGGCGGATTTCCCAGGTGTTGGGGTTCCAGCTGGGGAAGAATGCCATGACCTTTTTACCGTCGGCCTGGGCAGCGAAATTGCTTTTGTACTCGGCCACATCGCGCACGAAAAAAGCTGGGTGATTGAACATCACAAAGTCCTGCTCGCTGGCATGCTGCGGGCTTTGTGTCAGCTTTTCACCGGGGACATCCAGTAGCTTGATTGCCATGCCGCGGGCATCGCGGGCGCGGTCAAATTGCGGGTAGGCATTACCATTGGACAAGCGCATCCAGGCTTGCCAGGTCTTGCCTGGTTCGCTGAGTACACCGCGTTGCAGGCTGCTATCGATATCGGCGCTGACCGTGACTTCGGCCTTCATGCAGCCATGGGCCTTGGCGTGGGCATCGCGCAGCACGCGGGTATTGTCGCGGTGCTGTTCGACCACACGAATGGCATCCTCGATGATGCCTTGGGTGAGCGCGGTTTCATCGGGCGGGATCTGCTCTTCAGTAGATACCGGGCCGGAGAACTTCCAGCCGTAATAGGCGGCTCCGATGGCCCAGCCGCCGATGCCGATAGCCAGTACGAGCACCAGTAATTTGCCCAGTATGCGGCCGAGCCAGAGCCAGAATCGTTTAAACATGGAGTCAATTCCTTTTAATTATTCTCAGTGTGCGATCACAGGCGCGGTGCAGTTCAGTTCTGGCAAGACGGGCCGGGCGTCCACGTTTTGGCGGCCACCGGCTGTAGTTGTTGTTCCAATGCGGGGTTACCCAAAACCTTGAGGTACTCGATCAGCGCCCAGCGTTCTTCCGGTTGCAGAGCGCGGCCAATCACGCCGTCTTCACGGCATCCCGCACGGAATTCATGACCGCGATTGCTGTTGCCGGTGACCTGCGTATCGAAGTGGAAACCACCGGTGAATTTCTCACTCTGGTAACCAATCTGCTTGGGGTTGAACTCGAAATTGCCTACCCAGAACTCGGTTTGCCGTTCCGACACCGGCGACAACAGCTGGAACAGGGTCGGCACCGAGCCGTTATGCAAGAAGGGCGGTGTGGCCCAAATTCCGTCGAGCGGGCGAGCCTTGTAGCCACGTTTTTCCTGTACGCCGATAGGGAGGTTGAAGCCATCCATATTTCCGCGTTCAGGTTGTGTGATGCCGGCATCCTGATACGCGCGGTTTTCCACATAGGCGGTGACATAGGCCAGGGCCTTGGCACTGGAGATGCTGCGCATGTCGATATCATCCAGCTTCGCGCCGTACAGGCGTACATCAAGCTTACTCAGTTCGGCCTTGGTCCAGCCCAGTTTGCTGATATCGAAGCGGTGGTCGGCAATATTTTCAGCTGTAGTGGGGTCAGTGCCGACGATCGAGGTCGGGACCACGCGCATCCGCCATTCCGGATCGCGGGCAGGTGCGAAGCTGTCCTGAGGTGTTTTTGGATCAGGGGCATGGCAATACGCGCAGTTCTCGGCAAATAACGCACGGCCGCGACTGGCCAGTGGCAGATCGACCTTGCCAAAAACGTCTTCAGGCCAGGTAGGTGGTCGCAGCTTTTTCAGGATTTCTTCAAGGGTGAACAGGTCACGCAAACGCACGCTGGAGGCATAGCGTTCGGCTTCGGCCACCGGATGACCGTCAGTATTCAGCAAGCGCAGGGTCGCACCGACTCCCAGGGCCTCGCCGACGTTGCGGGCCATGGGCTGCATGGCTGAGCCGTTCCACTGTACCCAGTCGAATTTCCAGATATCCCAGACCTGCGGGTAACTCACTGGCGCATCGGCAACGCGGTAGTTGCTTGGGTCAATGGCATCACCAAATACGCTATTGGCGATACGGCCGAAAGCATCGGTACGACCAAAGCCCTCCTCGGTCGGATACAAGCCACGGTGCCAATCATTGAATGCGGTGCCCAACAAACGGTCGAGCACTACCTTGAAGTCGCGACGCAGCTGCGCCTTGTGACGGGCGTACTCATCTCCCAGTACTTGCTGGGCGAAGCGATTGAATTTCAGGGGGTTATAGTAGGTGAACGCCATGCTCATCCCGAGCGCTTGGCCAAAGCTGCCGCCGCGCACGGTCGGTACCGTGGATGCCAGTGAGTGCAACGCAGCACCACCATCAATACGCACAGCTTGGCCCTGGTAACGCAACTCACCGGTGTGGCACGCGGCGCAGCTGATATCCAAATAATGCTCACCACTCTCCGCATCTGCGTGGCGGGCAAAGCCCACGGGCAGGTTTCCAGGATTCAGCGGCGTAGGTTGTTGCGCGGGATCGACGAGAAAGCCAAAGCGCGCCAGATAGTCGGGGGTGGCGAACTTGCTGGTGCTAAACGGCAGCTCCAGTGCACGGAACCACTCATAGCGCAGGCCTTTTACTTGGGTACCCTGAGGGGTGTAGTAATAGGTTTGGCGTTCATCAGAGGACCACTGATCGAGGTAGTGCAGCTTGTCGGGCTGCTGATAAATCGGCAGGTTGGGATTGGCGATGAAGTACAGGGCGATCAGCAACCCTGCGATCGATAATAAAAGAAGCCCATACAGGGCCCGACGGAGGATGCGCATGGAAACTTCCTTGTGGTGTTTTTGTTTGTTGTTTTTATGCCAACTGCAGCCGCAGATGGCAAGCAGCCATTACAGCAAAATCCCGGAAATAGGCTTCTTCTAGGGCCGAAAATCGTTTTACAGTGCGGTGATGACGAAATAACCCGCAGGAGTGAATTGATGCATCCATTTGACGCGCCACAGCCGCCAAAATTAGCGTTGATGTTGGGCTATGCCGGGTTGGTGCCTTTTGTCACCGGCGCACTGGGCATCTGGGTGACACCTGAAGGGTGGCGAGAGCTGGTGTTGGACGCGTTGTTGGATTATGCCGCTGTGATCTTGGCGTTTATGGGGGCGATCCACTGGGGCCTGGCAATGCGTGCGGAAAGTACTGACGAGCAAGCGCAGATGCAGCTGGGGTTATCCGTGGTGCCGCCTTTGCTGGGCTGGCTGGCCATAAGCGGCGGTATGCCAACCAGCTTGGCGTTACCGCTGTGCTTATTAGCGTTTGGTGGGTTGTATGCCGCTGACGTGAGAGCCGTCAAACTGGGCTTGGCACCGCAATGGTACCCACATCTACGCCGACCGCTGACGTTGATTGTCTGCCTGAGTTTGCTGCTGGCATGGGCCAGTGTGCTATTGCGTTGAGTTGAGCCAGTCAGCCACGGTGACCAGCGCCTGCTCTCGGCGCTGCGCCCAGTTACCTTGAATGCATTGCAGCGGCTGTTGATGCTGCCGCAGCCAGTGTTCGCAGTGTTGGTAAAACGTCAACCGTTGAGCCAGCGCTGGCTGGCAGCGCTGGCCATCGTCGACCCAGGGCACATCGACAGGGTTGAGTAGCAGGTGCAGGTGATAGTCACGTTCGAGTAAGGCCTGTTCAATCCAGGCTGGGCAGTCCCCAAACAGCGCGTGGCTCCAGAGCATGTTGCTGAGCAAATGTGTGTCGAGGATGAGCAACTCAGGGCGTTCAGCTCGGGCTTGATCTTCCCAGGCCAATTGCCCCTGGGCGATCGCGTTGATGTCGGCATAGCAGGTGTCACGCTGTTCACGCTCGATAAAATGTCGCACGTATTCGCCTACCAAAACGCCGCCAAAATTCGCCTGGATATGCTCAGACAGCCAGCTTTTACCGCTGGACTCTGGCCCGGTGAGTACCAGCACCTTCATGCTTGTGCCTTCATGGGTTAACCAGCGCGCGATCACGCCGCCATTTCAGCCAGCCATTGACCGCCAACAGGGTAAACAGCCCATACAGTGCCGCTGTCGGGTACAGGCCCTGCTGTACAAACAGCGCGACGAAAAGCAGATCAAGAATGACCCACAGTGGCCAGCACTCCACACGTTTCTGCGCCATCCATACCTGTGCGACCAGGCTGAATGCACTCAGCGCTGCATCCTGCCAGGGCGCGGCCGCATCGGTGAATGTGGCCATCAGATACCCGAGCACAAGTGCACCGGTTGCACCTGTTGCTAAGCTGATCATCATGCCTTGCTGGCTCAGTCGGCTGACCTGTACGCCGGTCTGGCTGCTGCCACCGCGCGTCCAAAGCCACCAGCCATAACCTTGCAAGACGGCATACACACCTTGCAGCAGCATGTTTGAGTACAACTTGCCGTCATAGAAGATCCAGGCGTACATCAGCACCATCAGCAAACCCAGCGGCCAGCACCAGCGGTTTTGCCGCACGGTCAGCCAAACGGCCCACACGCCAAGGGCTGAAGCAATGATTTCCAGAGGCGACATATAACACCGATCAACGAAAGCGCAGGGAGGCGATTGTAACGACTGCACTGTGTGCCGTCTTGGTTGCACAGGCCGCTCATTTCGATGAGATGGCTAATTGCTATGGCTTTGCCGATATACTCAGCGTCCCGATGAGGAGGCATTGCGTGTTCAGGTTTGTTTTAACGGTTATCAGCGCTGTGTGCATATGGGCACTTGGCGTGACAACACCGGTCATCGCTGAGAGCGCACACACAGCGGGAAAGACGCCGGCTTCGGTGGTCTTTCTCAATCCGGGGTTTTCCAATGAGCCTTTCTGGGTCGGTTACAGTGACTTTATGCAAGCCGCTGCCGATGACCTGGGCATGCAGCTGCAGATTATTTACGGTGAGCGCAACCCGTCGCAGCTACTGGAAAAAGCCCGCGAGTTACTGACCCGCGATAACCCACCGGATTACCTGATATTCGTCAACGAGATGTACACCGCGCCGGAGTTGCTCCGGCAGTTTGCCGACAGTCCGATCAAGCTGTTTTCCCTGCACAGTACCCTTACGCCTGAACAGCAACAGCTTATCGGCGCCTCACGCGAACGCTATCGCAACTGGATTGGCAGCTTGGTGCCCAACGACGAGCAAGCAGGCTATTGGATGGCTAAGGCCTTGATCGCCAAGCTTGAGGGTAAGCCCGGCAGTCTGCTGGCATTTGCTGGTGTGCGATTCACTCCCTCTTCAAGCTTGCGTGAAGACGGCCTGCATCGTGCCTTGCGTGAGCACCCGGAGATCAAATTGCAGCAGATGTTGCAAGGTGAGTGGAAGCGTCAACGCGCCTATGAACAGGCGCAACTGATCCTTCCACGCTACCCGGAGGCAAAGCTGGTGTGGTCGGCTAACGATGAAATGGCGTTTGGTGTGATGCAAGCGGCACAAGAAATCGGCCGGCAACCGGGCAAGGATATTTATCTGTCGGCGCTGAATAACTCAGATGAGGTGTTGCAAGCGCGTATAGACCGCAAACTATGCGTCTTGGTGGCCGGACATTTCACCCTCGGAGGGTGGGCCATGGTGATGTTGCATGACTACCATGCAGGGCTGGATTTTGCCGAGCACGGTGGCAAAGACCGAGTCGATCCACTTTTCAGCTTACTGGACGCCAAACAGGCTGCTCATTTGAAGAAACGCCTCAAAGTGCCAGGTTTTGGCCTTGATTTTCGCCAGTTCAGTGCCGTCTACCGACCGCAGCTCAAGGATTACCAGTTCTCCATTCAACCGCTGCTGCAATAAGTCAGACGCCTGCCAGGTGCAGCACGAGTTTGACGATGCCGAAGATCACCAGCACGAAGACGGCGGTAAACAGCACGCCGAGAATGATGAAGTGGCTGGGCTTGCCCCTTGAGAAGTCACGGCTACGGTTCTTTCCGCTCTGCACACCGAACGCTGCGCTTAGTACGCTTTGCAGCATCTCCCACAGCGTCAACGGCTTGTTGTCCTCGTCGCTCATGTGTGTCTCCTGCTTTGTCCTGAGTGGCCTTAAACGAATTAGGCTTTATTGACTCGTTCAGTTGACGCGGGGTACTTGAGCAGCTTGGCAGCCGGACGACGAGGACGCTGGAGCAATTCGCCCCCACAGTTAGGGCAGGTGCCATTAAGCCTGTTGTCCACACACTCCCGACAGAACGTGCATTCGAACGAGCAAATCAATGCATCAGTGGAGTCAGCCAGCAAATCTCGGTCGCAGCATTCACAGTTGGGGCGCAATTGCAGCATGGCAAACTCCTCGCAATGATTGATTTGCTGAGCATAAGCGCTAATGCACGGGTGCAGCAAAGCTCAGTCAGGAAATGAGTGCAAGGGCCGCAGGGGGGATTTGAAACGAGGTAAAGAAGGAAGGGAAGGGCTCTGACAAGAGGGGCCGATTGGCAGCTCAGAGCCCTTATTACAGCAGCCGATTACTCCGGCATGCTCCAGGGCTCCAAGGCGAAACCTTGCTGACTGAGTTGCTCACGGGACTGCTTGAGCACGTCGGCAAATTGCACCGGGTCGCTGTAGATGGTGCTGGACAGCTGCGTGCGGCCGAGCAGGCGGGTGCTGGTCCGGTCAATCACGCTAAGGCTGAGGTTGCCAGTGCCATCTTGCGGGGCCCAGGCGACGCATTGGAAAGGTTGAAAGGCGCGGTCGGCAATCAGCAGGGCTTCGTTAAAACGCAGCGGTGCGTTCATGGGGTCGGTTTCTCCGAGGTGATCCCAAATACACAAGGGCAAACGGTGAATTCACATTTGCCAGTCATAGTTGTTGATGACCGAAGCTGACTAGTAAGTCACATGCCGGCGAAAAAATGCACGGAATTGTCCGATAAATCACAGTTTTAATCGTGTAAGCCGAGAAGCTGCGCGAGGAAGAGGGTGGTTAGGCCTTCTCTGAGCCTTTGCAGGCGGCCAGTAATTGCTGCAGATAATGAGCGATATAGCGCTGAAAGCCTCGATCATCCCAATAGCCCACGTGGCTCAACGGGGTATGGCGCTTGTACCAGGGCCCCACTGGCATGGCGCGATCTTCAGCGACCACGGCGGCGTAGTTGGGCAATGGGCGCAGCGGATAACCCAGCGGGTCAGCAGGTGCGTATAGATTTAGCCAGCGCGCCTGCTTGGTCACCGCGTCAGTCAGGCAGTGGCCGGGGAAGCGGATCGGTACGACCGGGTCATAGGCAAAGGTAAACAGGGGGATATTGCAGCCAAAGGTGATCAGCCCGCTCAGGGTTTCCAAGGCCAGAAAGGGATCCAATGGGCATTCTTCAGCGGTATTGATGCGCTGCTGATCCCATACGAAATTGGAGAAAATATGCCCGCCTAGTGAGTGCGCCAGCACCACCAGCGGCGTATCGGCATCGACCTTGGCGCGCAAGGCATTGAGGCCACTGCGCAGGCACTGATGGACTTCTTCATAGGTGGTGTCGTAAGCCTGGCTGACTTTGCGATAGCCGCTGGCATCACCCAGAAACAGCGTGACGATGCGGCGTAACCAGCGCCAGCGCACGGGCTGGTCGCGCAGTTTGTCGAGAAAAGCCAGTTGTCGCTTATCCAGCACGCTGGCCCAGTACAACGTCTGAAAAGCCACCTGGTTGGCTTCGGCACCGAGGCGTTGGCGCAGCCCGGCGATCAGGCTGTGGGCGAAAGCGTGCTGGCCTTCGTCGTCACGCAAGTCGGGTTGCGTGCCGATGCCGTGGATAATGGCGACTGCGAGTTTCATCCTGCCCATCCTTGGTCATGCTGTTTTGGGTGTTCGGTCGGCTTCAATTTTTAGAGTGGCTGCAGACGCTCGCCGAGGCGGCCGCTGTCGACCAGTTCGAGAAATTCGTCGCCAAGCCGCTGGCTTTCGCTCATGGCCTTACGCCAATAGCGTTCGCGGCCGGCATCATCGCCCAGGTAACGACTGAAGTCCTTGCGGTCTGGGAGTTTGCCATGGGGCAAGCGTGCTAGGTAGTCACGTGAGGGGGCCAGCAGCAGAACATCCTGCAGGCGCCCGCCATCACCCCGGCGCCAGGGCATGCCCTTGTCGAACCAGCCGGGAATGACCTTATCGGTGAAGTGCGGGTAGAGCACGATATCGTCGCCGCTGTACGGCAGGTCGAGGTGGTAATCAAGCAGGCCACCATCGCGGTAGGTGCCAGGGCCAGCGCCGGGGATATCGCGGACCCCTTGCATGATCATCGGGATGGAGCCGGAGGCCAGCAATGCATGACGCAGATTGCCGCTGTCGAGTTGTAGATAACGCGAGGGGAAGTCGCTCAGCGTCCCCAACGGCGGTGCCAGGCGGGCATCGTGCAGAATCACCCGTTCGAAGTGCTTGGCCAGTCGCGGACGGCCCAGCAAATTGCTGCCAATCACCGAAGACAGGCCCAGGCCGAGTGCCCCGCGGTGATCGTGCTGGAGCAGGCCATGGCTTTTCACCACGACGATATTCAAACGGTAATGCGGGTTGCTGAGGATGTTGGCGTCGTCGTTGCCGAGCAGTTGATCAAGCATCAGGCTGCAGCTACTCGACACTTGCGCCATGCTCACGCCTTTGGCAAAGCGCTGCGAGGTATACAGCTCGCCGAGGCGACGTAGGCCTGCTGCAGCATCCGGCAAACAGGCGCTGGCGAAACGCCAAGAACCGATGGATGCCCCGATCAGCGAACGCTCGCGCGGCGCGCGTTGCAGCCAGTCGCCGAACAGCGCCAGATCCAACCCCTGAATCCCTAACGCTTTCGGCCCACCCGCAGCGCCGGGCAGAATGCCGACATCGGCTGGTTGCAAGCCGTGCTCGCGAATACGCGCGAGGGCGCGTTTGCCGGCCTTGATTGTCAAAGCAGGGGACTTGATTAATATCGCACTCATGCTGGCCTCCATCGCGCAAGGCAGCGATTATAGGGTGCTGAATGGCCAGGCCAAGCGACTTCAGCGTGTGAATGATGTGCGCGTGGGTTGAGATAAATAGTGCTTGCGCCAAGTATTAAGCAAATTCAGCTTGAGTTAAGTCGTGTGCAGTAACTTGGACTCCGTCGAAAGCCAACTCCATTAAGGAATCTGAACATGAAAACACTGACTGCTGTATGTGCCGCTGCTGCTCTGACTTTGACTGCCGGCCTCGTTCAAGCCCGTGACCTGGGCCCGGATGAAGCACTCAAACTGCGTGACGCTGGTACCATTCAGTCCTTCGAAAAACTCAATGCCGCCGCTCTGGCGCTGCATCCAGGCAGCAAGACCGAAGACACCGAGCTGGAAGAAGAGTACGGCCGCTACATCTATCAGGTTGAAGTACGCGACGCCCAGGGCGTGCAGTGGGATGTCGAACTGGATGCCACTAATGCACAAGTGCTGAAGAACCAACGAGACGATTAATGAACACCACTGCTTGGCTGCCTCGCGCACTCCTGGCCTTCCTGCTGCTGACGCTGACGCTCAGCAGCAGTGCGCGCGACCTGGATCAGGATGAAGCACTCCGTCTGCGCCGCGAGGGGTTGATCATGCCCCTTGAGCAATTGCTGCAGATGGCCTTGCAGCGCCATCCTGGTGCGGTGCTATTGGAAGTCGAGCTGGAAGAAGAGGACGGCGTACTGGTCTACGAAGTCGAACTGGTGACTGACGACGGCACTGTGCGCGAACTGGAATTACATGCCAGCACCGGCGAAGTGCTCAAGGATGAGGTGGAAGACTGAATGCGCCTGTTGCTGGTTGAAGACCATGTTCCCCTGGCCGATGAGCTGCTGGCCGGTTTGATCCGCCAAGGATATGCGGTGGATTGGTTGGCAGACGGCCGCGATGCGGCTTATCAGGGGGCCACTGAACCCTATGACTTGATCATTCTCGACCTCGGCTTGCCTGGCAAACCGGGGATTGAGGTGTTGCAGGAATGGCGTTCTGGTGGGCTCACCACACCGGTCTTGATCCTTACCGCACGCGGCTCCTGGGCTGAGCGGATTGAAGGGCTCAAGGCGGGCGCCGATGACTACATGAGCAAACCCTTCCATCCGGAAGAGCTGCACCTGCGAATCCAGTCTTTGCTGCGCCGCGCTCATGGTCTGGCCAACCAGCCGCAACTGGAAGCGGCGGGCTTGCAACTGGATGAAGGGCGACAATCGGTACAACGCAACGGCGAAGAAGTGCAGCTGACTGCTGCGGAATTCCGCCTGCTGCGCTATTTCATGCTGCATGCTGGGCAATTGCTGTCCAAGAGCCACCTGGCTGAGCACCTGTATGACGGTGAAAGCGAACGCGACTCGAATGTCATCGAAGTGCACGTTAACCATCTGCGGCGCAAGCTGGGGCGCGAGATCATCGAAACCCGCCGCGGGCAGGGCTATCGATTCAGCGGGGATACTGCTTGAGGTCGATTCAACGGCGTTTGAGCCTTGGCCTGGTCAGCGTATTGCTGATTGTCGGCCTGCTGCTGGCGCAAAGCAGCCTTTGGCTGTTTGACCGCAGCCTTCGGGGTTACCTGCAAACAACCTTACAGGATGAAACCCAGACGTTACTGGGCGCGGTTGTGCGTGGGCCCAATGGCTTGCAGCTGGATGAACGTCGCCTCAGTGCCGCTTACAAGCGGCCATACTCCGGCCTGTACTTTCGCATCGACCTGAGTGAGCAGAGCTGGCGCTCGCGCTCACTTTGGGACCGAGAGCTGCACACAGTTGAAGCCGAAGGCTTGAAAGATGCACTCGGCGATGGGCCGCAAGGTCAGCAATGGCTGGTGTACCGTGCTGATTATCAGCGTTATGGCCAGCCCATCGTGATCCATGTGGCGCGTGATTACAGGCCGATACTCGATAGTTTCAGCCAAGTGCAGAAAGTTATTCTGGGCTTGGGAGTCAGTGCACTAGTGCTGATTTTGTTGCTGCAACGGCTGATCGTCAGTCGGGCGTTGCGCCCGCTGGAACAAGTCCGCAGGCAGCTTTTGCAGTTGCAGCAAGGCCAACGTAGCCAGCTCGATCAGCAGGTGCCGCTTGAGCTGGAACCGCTGGTGGCGCAGATCAACCACCTGCTGGCGCACACCGAAGACACCCTCAAACGGTCGCGCAATGCGTTGGGTAACCTCGGCCATGCGCTTAAAACACCGCTTGCAGTGTTGGTCAGTCTGGCTACGCGGGAAGAGCTCAAACAGCTGCCGCAATTGCGCGAAAGCCTGAACAGTCAGTTGCAACAGATCGAGCAGCGCATCGCCCGTGAACTGGGGCGTGCGCGTTTAGCTGGGGAAGCCTTGCCCGGCGCGCATTTTGACTGCGCCAGCGAGCTGCCGGAGCTGTTCTCGACCCTGACAATGATCCACGGCAACCACCTGCAACTGGAGTGGCAGGCCGAGCCTGGTTTGCGCTTACCCTGGGACCGTGAAGACCTGCTGGAACTGCTCGGTAACCTGCTGGACAACGCCTGCAAGTGGGCGGATAGCCAGGTACAGCTGCATATCTGCAAAGTGACAGCGGGCTACCAACTTACGATTGATGATGATGGCCCGGGTATCGACGTCACGCTGCGGGACGAAGTGCTCAGCCGTGGTAGTCGTCTGGATGAACAGGTTGCCGGTCATGGCCTGGGTCTGGGTATCGTGCGCGATATTGTTGATGCGTGGGGCGGTAGTTTACAGCTGGCAGAGAGCCCGTTGGATGGGTTGCGCGTCACGGTCAGCTTGCCGCTAAAACGCACCTGAGGTCATCAGGTGCGTTCAGTGCAATCTTTACATGCCGTTGGCAAATGCCGGGTTGCTCATATCAATACTGGCGCGAACGGGAAGCAGGGCGTGCGCATACTTGACCAGAATATCCAGCTCGTAATCGATCCGTGCGTGCAGGCGCTGGTCCTCTTCGTGGCTCGGTTCTGGCGTGTTCAGCACCTTCTCGACACTGCGTACGATCAAGTGCTCAGGCAAGTAGCAGAGGCGGCAGTTTTTGTAGCTGGAGGCGCGCAGCTCGCTGATCGGATAAGCCCCACCCACCCCTGACGAAACGCCCACTAACAGACCTGGCTTGTGCGCCAGCTCAGCTTTGCTGGCGTAGATAAAGAAGTTCTTGATGGCCGGGCAGGCCATGCCATTCCACTCCGGAGAAATGATCACCACGGCATCGGCAGCGGCCAGTTGCTTGCTGTAAAGCCCCCAGGGGCCGGCGTCTTCAGCAGGCCACAGCGGCAGTGGGGCGAGGCCCAGGTCGATCACATTGCTTTGCGCATCATCGGTGTAGCCCAACTGAATCAGACGCTGGCGCAAGAAGCGGGCAACCTTGCCCGATTGGCTGTTACTGCGGCTGGAACCGGCCACTAGGGCAATATTGAGCATCGTTCACCTCTCGATTTCTGCGGCATCAATAAAAAACGCAGGCTAACAATGGTTAGCCTGCGTCACAAGGAAGCAGCCGCCAGAGTGGCGGTCCGATCATGCCATCTGCGCTAAACGCGGAATTGGTCCATCAGACTTTGCTGGTGGTTAGCCAATTTGTTCAGCCCTTGGCTGATTTTTGCTGACTCGTCTGCCTGGGCGGAAATCGATTCAGTGACATCCCGGATCGAAGCGACGTTTCGGTTGATTTCTTCGGCCACTGAACTCTGCTCCTCAGCCGCGCTGGCGATCTGCAAGTTCATGTCGGTGATCACGCTGACCGCTTGGCTGATGCGTTGCAGCACGGCCACTGCCTGCTCAACCTGCTCAACGCTGCCCTGCGCCTGGCGATGGCTGCTGTGCATGGTGCTGACCACTTCCTTGGTGCCGCTTTGCAAGCCTTCGATAACTTGGCGAATTTCCTCCACCGAGTCCTGGGTGCGTTTTGCCAGGTTGCGCACTTCATCCGCCACCACGGCAAATCCACGGCCTGCTTCACCGGCGCGGGCGGCTTCAATCGCAGCGTTCAGGGCCAAAAGGTTGGTCTGTTCAGCGATCGAGCGGATCACTTCGAGTACTGAGCCGATCTTCTCGCTGCTATTGGCCAGGCCTTCGACTTCCTGCATGGCCACGTTCATTTCATTGGCCAGCAGTTCGATGGTCGAAGTGGTTTTACCGATCACACTCATACCTTCACGGCTGGCTTGGTCGGCAGTGCGCGCAGCTTCTGCGGCTTGAGCCGCGTTGTGCGCCACATCCTGCGCGGTGGCGCTCATTTCCTGGAACGCTGTAGCCACCTGATCCACTTCACGGTATTGCTGCTGCATCCCATCGCTGGTCTGGCTGGCGATCAGGGCGGACTGATCGGCTGTGCTGCGCGCATCCTGCACGCTGCGTTTAACGTCAGCGATGATGGGTTGCAGTTTGTCGAGAAAACGGTTGAACCAGCTGGCCAGTTCGCCCAGTTCATCCTGCTTGGCGTACTCCAGGCGACGGGTCAGATCACCTTCGCCGCTGGCGATGTTCTTCAGCATTGCTGCTACACCGATAATCGGCCGGGTGACCCCAAGCGCCGTCAACCAGATGAGCAGAATCCCCACCACCCCGGCAACCAGGCCAAGGCCCAAGGACACCGCAGTGTTGCGCGTGCCCATTTCATCCATTTGCGTTTCGAGATGGGCAGCGGGCGCTAACAAAACCTTTTCAGGCGCCTCCATCAGCACCCCCCACGGCTGCGACTCAGGGATTGGCAGCAGCGGTTGCAGCACTTGCAGCGCACCATCATGGTGCAAGGTTTCCTGGCGATTGCTTGCCACCAGGCTGAGGATTTCGTTGTGTTGATTGGTAAAGGCTTTTTCCAGTTTCCCGCCCAGCAGGCTGCTGTCGCGGCTGTGACCAGCCAGCAAGCCGGCGGGGCTGATGATGCTCACATGGCCGGCGCCGTCGAATAGACCTTGATGAGCACTGGTGCTGAGCTCTTGCAGGCTGGCCAAGCTGATATCAACCCCCAATACGCCAATCACCTTGTCGCCTTGGAGCAAGGGGAAGGCGATGCTGGTCATCAGAGTCTTTACCCCGTCAGCCTCATCAATATAGGGATCAAGCAGGCACACCTTTTTTTTCTGCAGTGGGCAGCTGTACCACGCGTTGTAGGGGGCGCCGCTGATTCCTGGGGTGGTGTCATTGAGGCTTTCTTCTGTCATGGCCTCGGAGCTCAGCTCACCGTTATCACCCTGTGACCAATAGACCGAAAAGCGACCTTTGTCATTGCTACCGAGGTTGCCTTGATCAGCAAAAAGCTCATCCTTGCCATCCAGCGCGTTCGGTTCGAATGCGACATAAATACCCAGCAAACTGCGATTGGCTTCCAGCGCACTGCGCACCTGACGAGTCAGGTCTTCACGCAAGTCAAAGGCATCTAGAAAGCGCTTCTCAGCCTGTTCCCGAATAAACAACACCTGCGTCGCCGCGCCGCGCCCGTATTGATAGGCGTCCATAAAGTAGCGTTGAATCTGCAACGCTTGGGATTCGCCACGTGCGGACATCCGCAGCTGCGCAGACTCCTGCAGCATGGCGGTGCTGGCCTGCTTGACCAGGCTGGCACTGCGTGAGGCCTGAATGACCGAGGCGGATACCAGCACCGCAACAATGGCCAGCAAGCACAGGCCGGCCAATAGGGTGATTTTCAACTGGATGGAAAGTCGGCTGAACAGCATTTTCAGGACCTTTATAGGGCAGTGGCTTAGAACGCCTATCGGCGCTTAGGCGCTTTTCTTTAAGTGTCACGTCAAGTAAAGCAGAGCAAATAGCAGGCCAGTGTGAACACTGTAAACCGCAGGGTAATCGAAATCTGCAACGCAGTGTATAGAATAATTTACGGGTGTTTTGACAGGTCAGTCAGCATTAGGCAGAGTACGCGCCCTTCGCCGAGCCGGCGCAGCATTCACGACGGGTCAAACCTTCGTGGACCTATTTAAATCGCGGGAGTAAATCGATGAACGCAGTCGTTGCGGCAGTGGGGATCATGCTGATCCTCAGCTTGTGCCGTGTGCATGTGGTGGTGGCCCTGATCGTCGGCGCATTGGCGGGCGGTCTGCTTGGTGGCCTGGGTATTGAAGGCTCGCTGGCGGCATTCAATAAAGGCCTGGGCGGCGGGGCGACAGTGGCACTGTCCTACGCCTTGCTCGGTGCATTCGCCGTAGCGATTGCCAAATCCGGTCTGGCCCACGCCTTAGCTGACAAAGCCCTGGCCATGGTTGGCAAACAGGACGCCAAAGGCGCCGGTTTGCTCAAGTGGCTGCTGATCGGTCTACTGCTGGTGGTGGCGATTTCCTCGCAGAACATCCTGCCGATTCACATCGCTTTTATCCCGCTGCTGGTGCCGCCGCTGCTGTATGTGCTGAGCAAGCTGCAGCTCGATCGCCGCTTGATCGCCTGCGTGCTGACCTTCGGCCTGATTACCCCGTACATGTTTCTGCCGGTGGGTTTTGGCGGAATCTTCCTCAATGACATTCTGCTGGCCAATGTCGCCAGTGGCGGCGTCGACACCAGCGGCCTGGACGTGACCAAAGCCATGGCGATACCCGCACTGGGTATGCTGTTTGGCTTGCTGGTGGCGGTGTTCTTCAGCTACCGCAAAAAACGTGTCTACGACCTGAGCAAGATTGAGCAGGCCGAGCGCGTGGATGTTGCCTACAACCCATTGAGCCTGCTGGTGGCGGGTGTGGCGATTGCTGCCGCGTTTGTTGTGCAGCTTTGGCTGGACTCGATGATCATCGGTGCCCTGGTCGGCTTTATCATCTTCTCGGTGTCTGGCGTGGTGCGCTGGAAAGAGGCCGATGGTCTGTTTACCGAAGGTATGAAAATGATGGCCATGATCGGCTTTATCATGATCGCTGCCGCCGGTTTTGCCGAAGTGATGAAGGCCACCGGTGAAGTGAAAAGCCTGGTCGACAGCTCTGCTGAACTGATTGGCCATGACAAGGCGCTGGGTGCGCTGCTGATGTTGCTGGTTGGTCTGCTGGTAACCATGGGCATCGGTTCGTCGTTCTCCACCGTGCCAATCATTGCGGCGATTTTCGTACCGTTGGGTCTGCAACTCGGCTTCAGTCCGTTAGCCATCCTGTGCATCGTTGGCACCGCCGGCGCACTTGGTGATGCCGGCTCGCCGGCCTCCGACTCGACCCTCGGCCCAACCGCAGGGCTTAACGTCGATGGCCAGCACAACCACATTTGGGACAGCGTGGTGCCGACTTTCCTGCATTACAACCTGCCGCTGCTGGTATTCGGTTGGGCAGCAGCTATGGTGATTTAACCGGGGCATTGCTCGCCTACAGCGTTATTGCTTTAGGCGATTCAACCTTTCAGCGGGGCTACCGATAAATCGGTAGCCCCGTTTTTATTTCGCTCCACTGCCAACCAAGGACCTGCCGATGCGCCTAACCTTGAAATCAAAAGTCGTGCTGTTGGCACTGATCCCGGTGGTGCTGTTTGCCCTGGTGCTCAGTGGTGCTGCCGCCAAGGTGTTACAGAACCTGGCCGCTCAGGAAGTCAAAGAAACCCGCGAACGCTTGCTGCAGGAAAGCCGCAACGAGCTGCAGCACTACGTACAGATCGCCCTAGGATCTGTACAAACGCTCTATGACGGTGCTGCGCAAGGCGACATGGCCAGCCGAGAACAGGCAATCGTCATTCTGTCGAAGATCAAGTTCGGCAAGGACGGCTACTTCTTCGGCCACGACTCCAACGTGGTGCGCCTGTTCCGCGGCGATAGTCCGGTAGACGTCGGCAAAAGCCTGGCCGATCGCCGCGACCCGAATGGCGTATACATCAACCGTGAACTGGTGAATGTCGCCAAGAACAACAGCTACTACGTCAATTACAGCTCGCCACTGCCAACTGATGACTCTGTGCTGGTGCCGAAAATGGCCTACAGCTACTACCTGCCGAAATGGGACATGGCCCTAGGTACGGCAATCAACCTCGACGGCGTCGAAGCGCAGATTGCTCAGGTACAAGGTGAAATCGACGAGCGTATCAGCACCATCATTACCAGCATCATGGTGATTGCCGCCGTGCTGCTGGTGATATTCGGCATTGTCGGGGTGGTGCTGAGCAACACCTTCCTGCGCCCGCTGCAGCAGATCAAGGACAACCTCGATGACATCGCCGCTGGTGAAGGCGACCTGACGCGCCGCCTACCGATCAATGGCGACGACGAGCTTGGCCAACTGGCCGGCTCGTTCAACCGATTTGTCGAAAAAATCCATGGCCTGGTTCGGCAGATCGTCGACATGACCGGCCAGCTGACTGAGTTGGTCGGCCAGGTTTCGGCCCAGACGCAGCGTTCAGAAGAGGCCATGGAGCGTCAGCGCCATGAAACCGATCAGGTGGCTACGGCCATCAATGAAATGTCCGCCGCCGCCCATGAAGTCGCGCAAAGTGCTCAGGGCGCAGCAGAAGCGGCGCAAAAAACCGACACCGAAGGCCAGGCTGCGAAACAGGTGGTCGATGGCAGCATCGAGCGCATCCACACCCTGGTGCAGGATATCCGCGACAGCGGCGTGTCGCTCGACACGCTGCAAAAAGACGTGTCGTCGATTGTCAGCGTGCTCGATGTGATTCGCTCCATCGCCGAGCAGACCAACCTGCTGGCCCTCAACGCGGCCATCGAAGCGGCACGCGCAGGTGAAGCGGGGCGAGGCTTTGCTGTAGTGGCCGACGAGGTGCGCGCGCTGGCCAGCCGTACGCAGCAGAGTACCCAGGAAATTCAGGGAATGATCGACCGCCTGCAGAAGGGCACCCAGGATGCAGTGACCGCGATGCGTCGCTCCAGTGATGCCGGTGATGTCACCAGCGAGCAAGCTAACCGCGCCGGCACCTCGCTGGATGCCATCGCGCAATTGATCGCCACCATCAACGCAATGAACGCGCAGATCGCCAGCGCCGCCGAGGAGCAAACCGCTGTGGCCGAAGAGATCAACCGCAGCGTGCATAAGATTGCCGTGGCGGTTGACAGCGTGGCCGACGAAACCCAACAGGGCGCGCAGACCGCGCGCAATCTAGCTGGGCTGGGCGAACGCCTGGGCGCATTGGTGCGTCAATTCCGCATCTAGCACCTGAGATAGGCATATAAAAAGGGAAGCTTGGCTTCCCTTTTTTATTGTCATGAGCAGTGTTCTGTTCGGCGCAGACCGCAGATAACCGCAGCAGCTTAAAACCAGCAGCGCTATATCCAATAAATATGTAGGGCTGTGGTTAGTCAGAGTTTCTTGGACTAGCGTGCATGAATCGCCAGGCTGGCTTGAATGTCGAGCAGCGGCGACACGTTTGGGTGCGCGCAGTTACTGCTGCTTCGGCGCGGTGTATGGGCAGTCTCCAGTGGGTGATTGGCTGATTTCTGGTGACAGCTGGAGGGGATTCGTACAACGGCTCGGGTATGTGGACCCATCGATAACAACAAGATGAGGGACTCACTATGTCTGTAGCGATAACACTTCGGCGCTGTGCCGCGCCGCTGATGGTTTCGGCCCTGGCAATGCCGGTGCAGGCCGAGCAGGGCGATTACAACTTCTGGCAAACCCTGAGCAACCTAGTGGTTGCACCTGCGGCAGATAACAAGGTCACTCCGGCGCAACGCCTAGGGCCGTATCCGCTGCTGGCCAACCCGAGCGGTTTCAACAGCGGCTTCAAACCGGCTAACTACTACGCCTGGCAAACCGTGCAAATGGCCCCGCAAACCGGCGCCGTGTGTGGCAACGGCTCGCCGTACAAATTCTTCGTCAACCGCGTACCCAATACTCGCAACACCATCATCTACCTGGAGGGTGGCGGGGCCTGCTGGGATTACGCCAGTTGCACCGGTCAAAGCGGCATTCGCGGGGCACGCAACCCCGACGGCATTCCCAATGACTACATGAGCCTGCTCAACCCAGGTGCCAGTCTGGTCAGCCCCTTCGTGGTGCGTCTGCATCCCTGGACGCGCGTGAAAACCCAGAACTGGAACATGGTTTATGTGCCGTATTGCACCGGCGACATCTACTCCGGCGACAAGGTCGCGGTCTATGAAGACCCGCAAAGCCAGCAGGCGCCGCTGATCTGGCACCACAACGGCATGCGCAACATGCGCGCGGTGGTGGGCTGGTTGAAAGACAACCTGCCGCGCCCCACGCAGATGCTGACCACCGGCTGCAGCGCTGGCGGTGCCGGCAGCCTGACCAACTACGCACCAACCCGGCAGGACATCGCACCGACGCGCAGCTTCCTGATCAATGACTCCGGGCCGGTGTTCTCTGCCATCAGTGGCGGTGGTAACGAGGCTTATCCGTCCTTGCCGTTGCAGGGCTTTATCCGCAATGCCTGGGGGCTGGACGCTGGGCCGTTACCGTATCTGCAGTCGCGTTTGCCGGGGCTTAACCTGAACAACCTGGGCACCATTTACCCGGCGTTGTCGAGTAACCTGGCGGCTGATCGCATGGGTCATACGCACTTTTGGAAGGACCTGAATTACTCGTCCTATTCCTATGAGCGTTTCTACCCGGAAATCATCAACGCACCGAACCAGGCCGCCAAGGAGGCGCTGATTCACGCCAAGTGGGATGTGGACACCGGCAGGCTGCGTAACGAGCTGGCCAACCTGCCGAATGTCGGCGGTTACTTCCCGCAGTACCGCGCGGTCAATGAAAGCCACTGCACCAGCATCATTGAGTTTGCCAACGCGGATATTCAGGAGCAGAACCTGCAGCTGGATGACTTCGTCAATAACGTGATGAATGGCAGCGGCCCGGTATTGGATGCCTCTGAGCAGAGCGACACCGCCGACCGCAACAAACCCTTCAACTTGCTGTACTACGCGCTCGACCAACTGCTGTAACACGCTGACCCGACCTGAGCAGCCTGCTCAGGTCGGGTTATTGATAGTGTTGTTCGCGCGCCTGCTGCAGGCGTTGGCGCAGGTACTCATCGCGGCTCAAACCATCGGGAAAGCTGTCCATGCTCAGCACTTCCTCAACGATGCGCTTCTCATCGGCCTTGTAACGACGAAACTCGGCGCTGGGTGTCGCAGCCTTGGCTTCGCGCTCAGCGCTAATCGCCTTGTAGCGGGCGACCAATGCGGCGGCCTGATCTTTCTGCGCTTGTTCATCGCCAGTGGTGAGCTGAATCAGACCCAGCTGCAGTAACAGCGACTCACTCATGGCCAGTTCACTGCGCTGCTCGTAAGTTTCGATCTGCTCACGCAAGGCCTGCGCCTGGCTTTCACGTTGCGCGGGGGACAGCTCGGCGGCGTCGCTGACAAAGCTGCGGTAAGCCTGATGGAACGCCAGGCGTTGCTCCTGGTTTTTGACGGCGGGGTTTTGCAGCAGCTCGTGCAACTGCGCCTCGGTGGGCATCGGCGTTGCTGGGGTAACGCCCGAGAGCACGCTGCTGGAATTGTCGGCCTGACTGGCCTGCGCAACAACCTGCGGCTCGCTGTGCAGGCGCCAATACAAGGTGCCGAGCACCGCAATCAGCACCAGCCCACCACCTACCAGAAGAGGTTTTCCCTGCACCGGCTATCTCCTGAATGACGCCGCACCGTGCGGCGTTTTCAGCTTAGCAGGGTGTTGAAAAACCTAGGCGAGGCATTCAGCGCTTCTTGCTGACCCAGGCCCAAAGCATTTCACACTGGATCGGCTGGATACCGGCTTCATCGGTCACGGTCACGGCAACCAGCACTTCGCCTTTTTCCTGGGTGTGGATGGCTTGAATCTGCTCGGGTGTCAGGCTGGCCACGGCGCGCAGGCTGCCGGTAGCGCGCTTGAGGTAGTCGACCTTGAGGCTTTTAATCAACGGCAGTTTGTCATCCGGCACGTTCATGCCGACCAGAAAACCTGTGGCGGATTCAGCCAGCAGCGCCATGGCGGCGGCATGCACACCTTTGATGTGGTTCTGCACCTTGCGTTTGTTGGCGATGCTCATCACCGCCTGCTGCTGGGTCAGCGTATGTACGCGCACCTTGGCGGTGCCAGCGAACTTCACCTGGGAGCCAAATAGCAGCGACAGCGCCGGACTTTGCAGAGCGCTGGGCAGTTGCTGGATTTTGCCGACGATACGGCTCAAGCGGTTGCTGGACATGCTGATGCTCTTTGCGCAGAGGGAAGGGCATGAGTCTGTCACAGCGAAATGTGACCGGCCAGGGCTGACCGGTCACATTATTGCCAGTCGATTAGAGCAAGCGACGGCCGTCTTCGCGGGTGATGATCACCGTAGCCGAGCGCGGACGCTGACCGGGGCCATCGGGCCAGGTGCTGAGCAGGTTGGTCGCCGTTGAGCCTTCGCCCGGGTGCTGGATATTGACGAACAGGGTGCGGAAGTCCGGGGTCGCGGTAATGCCGGTTACTTCGGCGCCGATAGGACCTACCAGGAAACGCTTCAGCTCACCGGTGCGTGGCTCGGCCACCAGCATCTGGTTGTTGCCGAATGGACCACTGCTTAATTGACTGCCGCTCATGTCGGTTTGAATCCACAGCCGGCCTTCCTCGTCGAACCACAGCCCGTCGGGGCTGGCCAGACGATTATCAGCAGTCAGTGGTTTACCGTTCGGGCCGATGCTGTCGGTCTCCGGTCCGGCCAGCATAAACAGGCTCCAGGCAAACTGACGGCCGGCGTAATCCTTGCTCAGCTCACGCCAGCGGATGATATGGCCGAACGCGTTAGCGGGGCGCGGATTGGCAGCATCGGCGCTAGTCCGGGCACTGTTGTTGGTCAGGGTGAAATACACCTCGCCGTTGTCCGGATTGACCGCGCCCCATTCCGGGCGATCCATCTTGGTGGCGCCAACCACGTCAGCTGCCAGGCGAGTATTGATCAATACCTCACCTTGGTCGGCAAAACTCACGCCAGAAGCCTTGCAGGCTTGCTGGAATTTCTTGTCGTAGATATCCAGCGCCAGCCATTCACCCTTGCCGCTGGCGTCGAAGCGCGCGACATACAATGTGCCTTCGTCGAGCAAACGGCCATTGCTACGCCCTGGGCGGTATTTGTCACGGCTGACGTATTTGTAGATGTACTCGTTCTGTGAATCATCGCCGGAGTAGCAGACCACCGGGCGGCCTGATTTCACCGGGGCGAACACCAGGCCTTCGTGGGCAAAGCGACCGAGCGCCGTGCGCTTGATGGGCACAGACTCCGGCGCAAATGGATCAATCTCGACAATCCAGCCAAAGTGGTTGGGTTCGTTGCGATAGTCCGCGCTGGCCGTGGTAGTGGTACGCGTGGCATCGAAGCGCTCGAACTCATCACCCTTGAGGTGATCCCAGCCGTAGCGGCTGCTGCTGCGCAGGCCATAGCGGCTCAGCTCGCGCGGCAACTCAGTATCGCGGCTGGCAAAGTAGCCGGCCCAGTTCTCTTCGCAGGTCAGGTAGGTGCCCCATGGGGTAAAACCGTGTGAGCAATTGTTCAAAGTGCCGCGCGTTGCCGTACCTTTTGGGCTGTAACGGGTTTTCAATAGCGCATGGCCGCGCGCCGGGCCGCTGATCTGCATCGGCGTGGCGCCGGTGATTCGGCGGTTTCTGGCGCTCGGCAATACCGCCCACTCGCCATTCAGGCCGCGGCGTACTTCCACCACGGAAACGCCGTGGGCGTTGATTTCCTTGCGCACTTCTTCGGCGCTGCTGCGTTTGCCGGCCACCAGGGTCGGGCCATTGGGGTGCAGCAGTGGTGCATCGATGTATTCGTGGTTGAGTACTAGCAGGCCGTGATCGCTTTTTTTGCCGCCGCGCTGTGCGTCAATCGGGAAGAAATGCATGCCGTCATGGTGCATGCCCAGTTGCTCGGCCTGATCCTGGGCGCTGTTGCTGCCATCGTTCAGGTAAGCCGGGTAGTTGCCGGTGATCGGCGTGCCCCAGGGGATAAAGGTCGTGGCGCGGTAACCAGTTGGTACGCTGATGCTGTCTAAACGGTTGGTCGCAATAGCCGTGAAGGGCAGCTTGCTGCGCGGTCTAAAGTGCAGTTTTTCCAGGCCTTTGGCGGCTGGCTCTGCTGCCACTGCGGCGCCGGGCATAACACTGCCGAGAAACGCCAGGGTACCGAGCGCTGCACCGGCGGCAAGCACCTGTCGACGACCGACGCCGTCGATCAGCTGATTGATATGCGGGTTGTTGGATGCGTTGCTGGGCAATTCATCGCCATTGCCGAACAGCACTGAGTTGTCATTATCGTGGCTCATGCAGGCTCCTTGGATTAATCGACGGGTGTCTGACGCTATCCAAGGAAATTGACGTAAACATGACAGCGGTTGTGCGAAAGCGCACAAAACCGGAAGAAGGGCGAATCGCAGGCAAAAATGGCCGGGAGCCATTTTTAACGTCGCACAGCGACGGCCAGAAGGGTGGCCGCCGTGGATGGCAGGCCATAAAAAAATCCCAGCATTTCTGCTGGGATTTTCTTAACACCCTCAACCTTGATCGTGGCCTCGGTTGAGTGAGCCGGTTCTTAGCTGAACTGGTTCATGGTGTTGTCTTTGCCGCCGGCTTTCAGGGCCGCTTCACCAGCGAAGTACTCTTTGTGAGCGTCGCCGATGTCGGAACCGGACATGTTCTGGTGCTTAACGCAGGCGATACCTTGACGGATTTCCTGACGCTGAACGCCTTTCACGTAGGCCAGCATGCCTTGGTCTGCGAAGTAACCTTTGGCCAGGTTGTCGGTCGACAGCGCGGCGGTGTGGTAGGTCGGCAGAGTGATCAGGTGGTGGAAGATGCCGGCGTTGGCCGAACCATCGCGCTGGAAGGTACGGATCTTCTCGTCAGCAACCTGAGCCAGTTCGGTTTCGTCGTACTCGACGCTCATCAGCTTGGCGCGGTCGTAGGCGGAAACATCCTTGCCTTCGGCTACGAATGCATCGTAAGCCTGCTGACGGAAGTTCAGGGTCCAGTTGAACGATGGGCTGTTGTTGTAAACCAGCTTGGCGTTCGGGATGACCTTACGGATTTCATCAACCATGCCTTTGATCTGGCCGACGTGTGGCTTCTCGGTTTCGATCCACAGCATGTCAGCGCCGTTCTGCAGCGAGGTGATGCTGTCCAGTACGCAGCGCGCTTCACCGGTACCAGCACGGAACTGGAACAGGTTGGATGGCAGACGCTTAGGACGCAGCAGCTTGCCTTCGCGGTTCAGAACCACGTCGCCATTCTTCAGGTCAGCAGGGGAAACTTCTTCGCAATCCAGGAAGGAGTTGTACTGGTCGCCCAGGTCGCCCGGCTGGTTGGTAACAGCGATCTGCTTGGTCAGGCCAGCACCCAGGGAGTCGGTACGCGCAACGATTACACCGTTGTCGATGCCCAGTTCCAGGAAGGCGTAACGCACAGCGTTGATCTTGGCCAGGAAGTCGGCGTGAGGAACGGTCACTTTACCGTCCTGGTGGCCGCACTGCTTCTCGTCAGAAACCTGGTTTTCGATCTGGATGCAGCAAGCACCCGCTTCGATCATTTTCTTAGCCAGCAGGTAGGTGGCTTCTGGGTTACCGAAACCAGCATCGATGTCGGCAATGATCGGTACGACGTGGGTTTCGTAACCGTCGATCTGAGCCTGGATTTCGTCTGCTTTGACTTTGTCGCCAGCAGCGCGAGCAGCGTCCAGAGCGGTGAACAGCAGGTCCAACTCACGGGCGTCAGCCTGGCGCAGGAAGGTGTACAGCTCTTCGATCAGACCGGAAACCGAGGTTTTCTCGTGCATGGACTGATCCGGCAGCGGACCGAAATCCGAACGCAGAGCAGCAACCATCCAGCCCGACAGGTAGAGGTAGCGCTTGTTGGTGGTCTTCAGGTGCTTCTTGATCGAAATCAGCTTCTGCTGACCGATGAAACCATGCCAGCAGCCCAGGGA
>Ga0155449_1093_pt1 | contig 46965 bp, 46 predicted proteins | sample RifCSPhighO2_02_FD_111897 | JGI IMG/M metagenome (GOLD analysis project Ga0155449, IMG submission 111897) | Pseudomonadales bacterium RIFCSPHIGHO2_02_FULL_60_43 | reverse complement strand
AGCATGTAGTACCGAAAGTGGAGAACTGGCGGACGGGGGTTCAAATCCCCCCGGCTCCACCAAATAAGCCCCTGATTTTCCTAGAGAAAGTCAGGGGTTTTTCTTTGGGTGTCGAAAAAGTGTCGAGTTCATAAGCATCTTAGATATGCTAAGAATCCAGACCGCTTCTAGACGCCTTACCATGAGTGAAACAACGCTAGTCGACCTCCTATCTCAAGTGCCTAACGTAGTTTGGTCAGGGGTTATAGCCTCAGTCATCACCTTGACAGGTGTGTTCATTTCAAACGCAAGCAATACAAAGCGACTCAGGATTCAGCTAAGCCACGATGCAACTGAGAAAAGCAAAGAGCGGACAGGCAAACTAAGGCAAGAGGTGTACTTGCTAGTCGCCGAGGAGCTAGGGAAAGTCAACAATAATATTGGCTCCCTAGCTTCCAGCGACTTCACAAAAGACAGTGCCCTGAATGAAATGAGCGGATTGTTCTCGGCTGTAGCAAAGCTACAGCTGGTGGCTGAGCCAAGCACTGCATATTTAGTCAGTGAGCTGAATGCCAAATATGGAGCGGCAATCTTACGGCTGATCGTAGCCTCTGACCCACAGAGGAAAACCCGTATTGACATAGACATTGTAAGTAAGAGCTATGAAGAGTCATTGGAGCAAGTTAAGCGCTACCAAGGCACCATCTCGGACATGGTCGACTGCGGTGAGGTAGACACGAAAGCCTTCGAGCAGCTTCAAAAACGCCATGATTTCCACCTCAGCCAAATGAATGCTCATGCCCAAGCTCGCAATGAGCTATGGGATATTTATTTGGAAAAACAATTGGTTTTTACCAAAGCTCTAATATCCGAAATGAAGCCTTTGAGCTCTCAATACGTTGAAGCATTGATAGCCATCAGAAACGATCTTGGATTGCCTGCCGAGCGGCAACAATTTGAATCGCAAATGATCAGGCAATGGGAAGTCATGGAGCATGAATTGAGAAAAACCATTGAATCCCTGCAGGCGAGCCAAGAGTAAGATCCTAATTCGAAGTGCTTGGTCCAAAACGAATAGCATCAGTGAGATGATCCGGCGCCAAGTGCGCATAGCGCATGGTCATCGCCAAGCTGGAGTGACCTAGGATCTTCTGCAGGGTCAGGATGTTGCCGCCGTTCTGGATGAAGTGACTTGCGAACGTATGCCGGAGGCCGTGAGCGGCTTGGCCTTTGGGTAGCTGGATAGTCGTCTTGGCCAAGGCACGGCGGAATGAGGTAATGGCCGCGTTTGGCTGGCCATGCTGCTTCCAGTGCTGACGGATCTTGGCTTCCAGTTCTGCAGTGATCGGCACAGAACGCACCTTCCCGCTTTTGGTTCCGCTGAACGTGATCACCCCATTACGTAGCCCGGTCGGCTTGAGCTTTTCGGCTTCTGACCATCGAGCGCCGGTAGCCAGACAAATAAGCGTGATGATCTCGACATGAGGGTTATCGCAGCGATCACGGATGACCTGTAACAGCTCGCTGATTTGCTCAGTGGTCAGCCAGGACAACTCACGCTCCTGGATCTTCAATGGCTTCACCAGGGCCAAAGGGTTGGCGTAGGTGATGACGCCCAAACCGCGCAGCTCGTTGTAGACCGAACGCAAATACCCCAGCTCATTGTTTAGGGTTTTGGGTGACGTTCCCTCCCCTAGCCTGATCCGTCGATCATGGGCGTAAGTCTGCGGATCTAGCTTGGCTGCAGGTGGATTGCCAAGGCGCTTGGCGACCAGATCCAACTTGGAGCGACGGCGCACACCATCCCTTAGCGAATGTCCGTGCAGGTCAAACCATGAACCAATCAGAGCCGTGAGCCGGCGCGCATCTGTTGGCTTGGGTGACCAGCTCGGGTTGTCCACGACCTTGGCCCGGCACGTAGCCTCAAACCGTTGAGCCTCGCCCTTGGTCTTGAACGTTTTACGAAAGCGCTTGCCCTTGATCGGCTCTACGTCGACCTTCCAACGTCCGTCAGGCTGTTGCTCGATAGCCATTAAACGGCTCGCCCCCACCTGACGTTGCGCTCTTCCAGCAGGTTTTTGATGTGTTTGTAGATGTCGTGTTCGCTCATGTCCTTGGCGGCGTAGTGATCACGAATGACCGGCCAACATTCCCAGGTTTGCAGCCGGTCAAACGCCTTTTTTGCGCCCACCCGTTCCCTTGCCAGCAGGCTGACGAAGTTGCCCAGGAACAGTTCGACGTTCTTGCCCGAGAAGCCGCGCGAGGTCTTGTAGTAGCGCTTGTATTCGGTGTCCTCAAAAAGAGAATCGACAGGTAGGTCCACGCGTACGTCCTCGCGAATGAGTGTCCAGATGGGGGAGAAATAGCCAGGGCGATCCATCAACTTGAACTGGCGTAGGCCATAGCGCCACAGACCGTCCAGATGCCCGGCAAAGGCTGCAAACGAACGGGTGTCGATGGCTTCGCCGGTTTTCACATCCAGGGAGCCGCTGGCGAATTGCTGGATGATCGAGTGGTGATAACGCAGCTCTACCCGCCATACGGTTTGCTTGGGGTTGTAGTTGTCCGGGTCGCCTTCGTCGAAGCTGTCACGGCGTTTCCAGACGCTTTCCCAGTAGTCGAGCTTGTCGCAGGCCTTGGCCTGTTCTGTCTTGTTGTAAATGCAGATCTGCACACCACTGGCAGAGCCAAACATCGCCGTTTCACCACGTCCATAGGTGCTGGATTTGGTCGCCCAGTTGATTTCATTGATGCCCGATATGTCGCGCTGTGTACGGGCCTTGCAGTGCATGCGGGCCACCAGATCGGCGGGAGGTGTCCAGCCCTGCAGGTCGAGTGCAAGATGGACGGCACACTGGTTGATTTCAACGTGAGTCATCACCTGGGCGGCGTAGAAGTCCAAACGCGCCTGCAGACGTTCCGGCGACAGGCTGTCGATGGCATGGGGCGACACTTCGATTTTCAGGTGCGGGCCGATGCTGTCTAGCTTGGCGTTGAAGTTCTTTACCAACAGGATGATGCCCAGGTCTGCGTTCTGCAGCTTGTACTGGTAGCCGGAGTCACGGCCTACACGGCCCGAGTGCCAACGCTGGCCCGCAAAGTCGACCAGGGTGCCGGGGTTGTCGAATAGCTCCATGATCTCCGGGCGGATCAGCCCCTTGTAGAGCTGGCGCACGGTATCGACGCCACAGCGCAGCAGGCGAACGCCTGAAAGGTCAGTGAGTGCCGCGGTTGCCGCATCGATAAACAGGCGGCCGTCTTTGCATTCCAGGCCGGTCACTCGATCAAGCCTTCTTTGGTCTTTCACGCTCATCTGTTTTTTCCTTTATTAACCAGTAATGGCCACTTTCATTCGGACTTATATGACGTGTTACAGGGACGTCAGCGAGCGCGCGGCGCACCTGCGCGCTCGTGCCTCGCGTGCACACGTGCCAGCGCGCTCGCATCCTTTCTCTTGATCCATCCATAGGCTTACCGGCTTTCCTTCCGGCGCTACGGGTGCTACTCGACCGCTCCAGGGCGATAGGAGGATCAGCAACAGGATTAGCGCGAGCAGAGGCGGACGGAAGTCGGGGGCGCGCAGTGGGCGTTGCGGCAAGCGGGAAGGCTCAGAAGCGAGCGCTGGGGTTTGCTGTGGGTGGCGCTGGCGATACAAGGCAAAGCACACCAAGGGCGCTGCCCTTGTCATCCCGCTCTTGCCGCCGAGGGCTCGGGAGCATGGGGTGATGAAGCTACCCCACACTCCCGTTGTCAGGCTGTTCATAGGAATACCGCGTCAAGGGTGCGCTGCGCCCGTGCTTCCGTTCGACGGAACGGTGGAGCTGTTCCGACGAGCCGGGAGCGCGGCCCCTGACACGGCCAAAGAAGAGGGTCGGGTCATACGGTCCAGTACGTTGCCGGAACTCTGCCGGTCGCGGTGCCGTATCGCCCGAAGGGTGCGGATTTCATGGAAGAACACCCGCTCTGGGTATGGGTCGGATGTGCCGTAGTACACAGCCATAAAGCACGAGTGGTCGCAGACACCTTCCATAGGCAGGACTACGCCAACGATGTGCATGAGCTGCCACATGGGTTCCGGCTCAGCCTCCCAGCGCAATTCCATGAGGGCGGTTTTACCGATGTAGCTGACAGCGGTGGCGGCATCTAGGGAGATCGGGCTAGACATGGCTGCGGCCCTCAATCTGATCGGCTATCCGAATGGAAAGAATGTCGTTAAAGGGCACTTCGGACGGCGTGCGACCATCGGGGGGAAGGCTCATGGTCATGAAATACGGAAAGTCCCATACACCGTCCTTGGTCAGCACAAGGCCAACGATGTGCATGGAGCACCAGTAAGGCGGCTCGTCTTCATCCATGATGAGTTCCAGCTGCACGGCTTGGCCCACATAGGCCATGGCGGTGGCGGTATCGAACTGGACTGGTGGCTTACGCATGGCTGTAGTCCCCCGCTTTGAACTCCTTTTTACCCTTGAGCAGATCCGCACGCAGGCGGGCAAGGTTGACCATGCGGAAGTCCGCCAGCCGCATGCTCGGGACGGTGCCGTTATCCACCCAGTCGATGGCCTCTTCGATGGATATGCCGCTCATTTCGGCAAAGGTCTTCACGCTGCACAGGTCCAGGCTGTCGTCGGCCTTGCTCATAGGGTCGACTCCTTTTCCAGTAGCTGTGTGGTCAGAAGGGCTACATTGACCATGACGTGTTTGCCGACCTTGTGCGACGGCAAGTGACCGTTACGAATCCAACCCCAAACGGTGTTGTGGTCGTCGGCCATGCGAATCCAATCTGCGAACTCGCGCCAAGGGAGAACCGGCGGGGCCGGCAGAGTGCCTTTTGCAGTGAGGTTGCTTTCTTCCAAGTCCATGGGCTTTCCTGCACTATGTTGGTCTTTGTTGGACTACGTATATGGAATATATCCATATGGACAGTATCCATACGAAACTAGATTATGGCAATAGTCCATAAGATTGCCTTTTGTAATGAGCAAACACATGCTTGATAGAGTTCTTAAATTGCTTGCCACAACGAGCCTCAAAGACCTTGCCGAGGTGAACAGCAAGGAATACGTGAGGTGGCAGAGCATCAAGAGGGGAAAAGCCAGGATTAGCGCCGAAGAAATCGAGCAGCTGGGAAAGGTCTATCCAAGCTATCGGTGGTGGCTGCTAACTGGTGAGGTAATGCCAGACAAGGGGCAGACCAGCCCCGAGTACGACGAAGCCAACCGAAACTTGAACAGTCAGAACGCGGGATAGCGATCACCAAGGAAGTGACTAGGCGCTGGTACGCCCGAAGGACAGGGAGAGTTAAGAAAGAAGGCTGATCAGAACGACGCCCCCGAATACACCAAAACAAGCTCCAGCAGGAGCGGTGCCAATGCCTGGATAATTCCAGGCATCACTAGCACATTCATCGCCTTAACTTATTGCAGATTGAAAATAAAAACTACAATCCTGCGCAGCACCAAGAACATGGTGGGTCTCATCGAGCCAGAGTTAATTTCCGAAGGGTCGACGCATATAAAGAAGATGGAAGTTTACTGGACGCAATTCAGGTAACAACAGCGGGTGGTAGGTATAAAGCCAAGTAGGACTTTACTCTATCCGCAGGATCGTATGCTCTTACCTTAAATACCTCACCACCACAATCAGATGCTTGAAAAACAACCTCACTGTAACCCGGGTCAACCGCTTTAACTATCGAAATAAATTCGTCTTTATTCTTAAGTGCTGTGGTCGATAATCCGCGAGCAGATGAATAAGCAAGTAAATCAGCCAAGTCTAAAAGTAACGGTTTGACTCCATGAGCAGCATGCGGAGAAAACTTAGCATTATTGTGACACACTGGAAAAAAACCCTTTAACGTGTCGGCACGACGAGACTCACCAAAGTATGGAATTTTGGTTCTATCTCCATCAACAATCATCTCAACGCATGACGTAGGGATCATGTGCGTCAAGGGCGCGCTAGCAGCCTGATAACAGAAATTCATCCTATTTTTAAGATTTCGTATATCCCACTTTTCACCTTTATTTAGTTTTGATTCAAAAAACAATATATCTGGCACTGTTTTAGTATTCAGATAACCTACCCATGCCCTTGCCCCTGCGGCATAGGATTCAGTCATTAATTCGTATAGAAATCGAAAAATAAGCTCCGTAGAGAAATCTCTAAAATTTGTCTTTCTGCGCGCTTCAGCTTTAAACATGGTACGACAGTGTATTCGAGTATCAGGTGGCAAGCCATAACGGGAAACAACCTCCCTGAATGCAAGTTCTACTAGCGACTCCTGTTGTTTAGGAACTATTAAAAAACCATAACTAACAATCTCGTGCGCATGGCTTTCGTCGCCGTACAGCTTGACTTTTACATCAGATTCTTTCATTCGCCTGCCATTAAAAATCTATATTTTTAGTAATAATTATTAAATACCGCACTGCACTTTGCTTTTGCATTTAGGAAGAGTAGGAAGCGAAGGACCACCGCCACCTCCATCGCTGTGATCAGAGTGATAGCCCACACGGTCAGCATCGTGGGGTTTTGGACAAGCACACCCCTGAAGTAAAAATGCAAAAAAAACCGTGACTAAAACCATAAAATATTTATTCATAGCTGCTCGCAAGTTTAGATTTTATTAATTTGAGTTTTGAGAGTAGGCAAAAAAAACGAATTAGCTTGAAAATACACATGAAAACCTTACAAAACCTCATGAAAGGCACCTAGGAGGATATAGATATCCTCTGTGACCATTAATCAACGAGTCTAGCGAATCATTGGAACATGTCGAAAAAGTGTCGAAATCACTAGCCAGAGAAGGCTGGCAATGCCCAGAATTACGGCCAAGAAGGGCGCAGAATTGCTGGTTTTGTCCGGAATAGACCAGCAATGGATAGGTGTCGAACCGGGTTCAAATCCCCCCGGCTCCACCAAATAAACATCTAAAGACGTCCACGGACGTCTTTTTTTGTGCCCGAAATTCTGTAAGTTCGATGCTTTAAGCGCCTTACCCTCGAGCCTGTTGTTTGTTTGACGCAGGTATCAGCAATGCCAATCGCTACCGGCACGCCCATGCAGTCGCAACTCGATCCACGCTTCTACTACCTAGCCAATTTTCGCCAAGCCCTTACCTGGCTGCAGGCGCGCTATGCCGATCTGCTGAGCGAGGCCGAGCATGAATTTGTCCGGCAGTTCTTCGTCCTGGATACGCCCGCTCAGGCTCTGCTGGTGCGGATGATCATGCGCAAGGGCAGCCACTTTCGCCTGAGTAAGTTGAGTTACGAGGAAATCGGTTGTGCACGCCTGGCGGCAACTCCGCTGCTTGAGGCGGGCTGGGTGCGGCATGACGCAGAACTCTCTCTGGAGGAGCTGTTCAAGCTGCTACGCAAGGATGAAGTGCTCCAGCATCTGGCTGGCCACGGCTCACGGAAGTCGCAGAACAAATCCGAGCTGTTGGCGCAACTGACCGAGACTTGTGCCGAGCCACGCGCCTTTGCCGCCTGGTGCCCGGGCAGTGAGGAGCAGATTGTCTCCCTGACTATTGATGCGCTGTGCGAGCGTCTGCGCCTGATGTTCTTCGGCAACCTGCGCCAGGACTGGTCAGAGTTCGTTCTCGCCGAGCTCGGTATCTTTCGCTATGAGCGCGTTGAGTTGACGCCCGACTCGCGAGCTTTTCGCCACCGAGCGGATGTGGACTGCTACCTGCATCTACAACGCAGCCGTGAAGAGTTCGAGGCCGGCGAGCCACTTGCAAACGTACTGCAACAGATCAGCGCCCTGGTCTGCGACACCCCCTTCCTAGCCGCGCGACGTAACAAGCTGCTATTCCGCATGGGCCAGCAGCTGGAGCGCGAGGCTGACCTGGAAGGTGCATTGGCGTTCTATACCGACTGCCGTTATGTCGGTGCCCGCCTGCGGCAGATCCGCGTGCTGGAGCGCCTGGGCCGCCCTGAGCAAGCCTACAAGATGACGCTGCAGGCCATCCAGGCACCGGAAAATGATGCTGAAGCCCAGGTGGTGGAGCGCGCGTTGACCCGGCTGGCCCGTCAGCTTGGGCAACCGCTGCCCGGTAAGGCCAAGCCAATACCACCCGCACGGATTGATCTGAGCCTGCCGAGACCTGAGGCGCAGAGTGTCGAGTTTGCCGTCAAAGCTCATCTGCACGAGGCCGACGCGCCGGTTCATTACGTTGAGAACAGCCTGATCTGCAGCCTGTTCGGCCTGCTCTGCTGGCAGGCCATCTTCGCGCCGATACCGGGGGCGTTCTTCCACCCGTTCCACACCGCGCCGGTTGATCTGTTCAGTGCCGACTTCCATACCCAGCGCGAGGAGTTGTTTGCCAGCTGTCTGGCCTACCTCGATTCGGATGCCTACAAGCAGGTGATCCGCGAAAACTACACGGCCAAATTCGGCATCCAGTCGCCGTTCGTATTCTGGGCGGCGCTGAACGAAACCTTGCTGGAGCAAGCGCTCGACTGCCTGCCCGCCGCGCACTTGCTGGCCTGGTTCAAGCGCCTGCTGATGGATATCAAAGCCAACCGCGCCGGCATGCCGGACCTGATCCAGTTCTGGCCGGCCGAGCAGCGCTACCGAATGATTGAAGTGAAAGGCCCAGGCGACCGCCTGCAAGACAACCAGCGGCGCTGGCTGGCCTTCTGCGCCGAACACGGCATGCCGGTGGATGTTTGCTACGTGCAATGGGCCGAAGCGTGAACTATCAGGTCGCGGTGCGCGCGTTGTGCGAATTTACCGCCAAGGTCGGCGACCTCGATTTGCGCTTTACCCCCTCGCCTACCGCCCAGGAAGGCATGACTGGCCACGCCATTGTGGTGGCCAGACGCGGCCCGAGCTACTACGCAGAATTGCCATTGAGTGGCGCATACCAGGGCTTGCAGGTACGCGGCCGGGCGGACGGTTACGACCCCGAAGAAAACCTGCTGGAGGAGATCAAGACCCACAGGGGCGATATCAGCCGTATTCCGGAGAACCATCGCCTGCTGCACTGGGCCCAGGCCAAGGTCTATGGCTGGCTGCTCTGCAGTGAGCGCGACATGCCAGATATCAATCTGGCGGTGGTCTATTTCAATGTCATCACCCAGCACGAAACCGCCTTCCACCTGACCGCCACGGCGGATGAACTGCGTGAGTTCTTCGAGCTGCAGTGCAGCCTATATATCCGCTGGGCCGAGTACGAACGCGAGCACCGCCGCCAGCGCGATGAGGCGCTGGTGCGCTTGCGCTTTCCGCATGCAGAGTTTCGCAGCGGCCAACGCCAACTGGCGAATCAGGTCTACCGCGCCGCACGTGATGGCCACTGCCTAATGGCTCAAGCCACCACGGGCATTGGTAAAACCCTCGGCACCCTGTTTCCGCAGCTAAAGGCCTTCCCAGAGCAGCAGCTGGATCGGTTGTTTTTTCTCACCGCCAAAACCCCAGGCCGCCGCCTGGCGCTGGATGCGCTGGCCACCTTGCGCAGCCAGGAAGAGGCGATGCCGCTACGGGTACTGGAGCATGTGGCGCGCGACAAGGCCTGCGAGCACCCTGACAAAGCCTGCCATGGCGACTCCTGCCCGCTGGCCAAAGGTTTTTACGACCGCTTGCCCGCCGCCCGCCAAGCCGCACTCGAAGGCCAATGGCTGAGCCATGAAAGTGTGCGGGCAACTGCCCTAGCGCATCAGATCTGCCCTTATTACCTGAGCCAGGAGCTGTGCCGCTGGGCGGATGTGGTGGTCTGCGATTACAACTATTACTTCGACATGGGCGGCCTACTGTATGGCCTCACCCTGCTCAATGAGTGGCGTATCACCCTGCTGGTGGATGAGGCTCACAATCTGATCGAGCGCGCGCGCGGCATGTACACCGCCGAACTCAATCAGCAGCGCTTTGAAGCGGTACGGCGCATCGCCCCGAGCGTGATGAAGGCGCCGCTGGAGCGTATCAGCCGGCACTGGCGGCAGCTTGAGCGCGACCAAGAAGTGGCGTATCAGGTCTATCCCACCGCGCCGGACCTGTTCGTCATGGCGCTGCAAAAGGCCGTCAGCACGCTCACCGACCACCTGAGCGAGCAGCCGGCTGGTAATGCCAGCGAGCTGCTGCACTTCTACCTCGATGCCATGCTGTTCTGCCGGCTGGCCGAGGCCTTTGGCGCGCACTCGCTGTTCGATATCAGCCGCGACGAGGGCAGTGGCCAATCGGTGTCCACCCTGTGCATCCGTAATATCGTGCCTGCGCCGTTTCTCGCCCCGCGCTTCGACGAGGCGCACAGCTGCACGCTGTTTTCCGCCACCCTGAGTCCGGCGAACTATTACGCCAACCTGCTCGGTCTGCCGGAAGAAACACCCTGGATCGATGTGGAATCACCCTTCAGCGCCGAGCAACTGCACGTCCAGGCCGTCAGCAACCTGTCCACCCGCTACGCCCATCGCGACTACTCGCTGGCGCCCATTGCGGCCCTGATTGCCCGCCAGTACGCGGAAAAACCAGGCAATTACCTGGCCTTCTTCAGCAGTTACACCTATCTGCAGGCGGTGCTGCAGGAGTTGCAGGTGGCGCACCCGCAGATCCCGGTATGGCAGCAATCGCGGCAAATGGATGAAGTCGAGCGCCAGGCCTTTCTTGATCGGTTCTCCAGCACGGGCCGCGGCATCGGTTTTGCCGTGTTAGGCGGTGCCTTTGGCGAAGGCATCGACTTGCCCGGCGATAGACTGATTGGAGCGTTTATCGCCACCCTTGGCCTGCCGCAAATCAACCCGGTCAATGAAGAGATCAAACAGCGCATGGAGGTGATGTTCGGCAGCAACAACGGCTACGGCTACACCTACCTCTACCCGGGTTTGCAGAAGGTCGTGCAGGCCGCCGGCCGGGTTATTCGCACCGTCAAAGACCAGGGCGTGGTCTATCTGATCGATGACCGCTTCAACCAGCCGGCGATCCGCAAACTCCTGCCCACCTGGTGGAAGGTCGAACGCTGCCGTTTGCCGTTAAACAAGGACCCGGTTCTCTAGCCGCGCATGCCGTTCATTGTCGGCCTGCTTTGCGCTCAGTCAGATAAGCAATGACCGCCGCCTGGTCACCAGCAAACTCGATGCGCGCCGCTTTGCTCTCGCGCTGGTAGGCGTACATCGGGTCGTAGTATTCGCGCAGCAGCCCGGCAATCCAGTCGCGGTGCAGCGCAACCGCCCCGCTACGCTGCTCGTCCAGCGCCGTCTGCATGATGGTCAGCAAACGCTGGTAACGCTCACCACCCAGGCGCTTCTGGATATTGCTCAGGCTTTGCAGCAGGCGCTCGGCATAGAGCCGAAAGCCTTCCTCCTCACCGTGCAGGTCGATAAATTCGGCGCACAGGTTGACCACGTAATCGCGCAGGATGCGCTCGACGCGGTCCTCGAAAGCATCCTCCAGCCACACCAGCGGGTACTGCTGCATGCCCTGGTACAGCGCCAGCGGCACGGTGCAGCTGCCGACCATGCGCCCTTCGTCTTCCAGCACAAACTGCTCGGTGCCACGGGCGCGTTGCTTGAGCAGGTCGATGGCCAGGCGGTTTTCGAAGTCAATCTGCGCCGGCTGGCCGCTGGCGCGCTTGCCGAAGCTGGAACCACGGTGATTGGCGTGGCCTTCCAGGTCCAGGCTGTTATTCAACTGCACCAGCACGTCGGTTTTTCCAGTGCCAGTCAGGCCGCCAAGGATGACGAAATCACACTCGGCCACGGCCTGCTGGGTGGTCTCCAGCAGGAAGCTGCGCATCGCCTTGTAGCCGCCGATCACCCGTGGGTAGTCGATACCGGCTTCCGCCAGCCATTGCTGGGTGATCTGTGAGCGCAGGCCACCGCGAAAGCAGTACAAATAGCCGTGCGGATTGGCCTTGGCGAACGCCGCCCAAGCCGCGACCCGCTCGGCTTTGACCTGACCGCTGACCAGTTGATGGCCGAGCGCGATGGCAGCGTCCTGGCCATGTTGTTTGTAGCAGGTGCCGACCCGCTGGCGCTCGCTGTCATCCATCAGCGGCAGGTTGAGCACACCGGGGAAGGCGCCCTTGCTGAACTCGACCGGGGCACGAGCGTCCATCATCGGCAGATCATTGAGGAAGATGTCGCGGTAGTCGGCGGTGTTGTCGCGCATCACAGCACCTCTACCGCGTAACGCTGTCGTTCAACCAAACGGCCGATGGGCGCCAAATTCAGACCCAGCTCGGCGGCCACGGCAAGAAACTCTGCTTCGCCTTCAGGCGTTACGGCGATCAACAGACCGCCGCTGGTTTGCGGGTCACAGAGCAGATCACGTTGTTCGTCGGTGATGGGCGCGATCTTCTCGCCGTAGCTGTCGAAGTTACGCAGGGTGCCGCCCGGCACACAGCCCTCGGCCAGGTAGTAGTCGACCCCCGGCAAACGCGGCACGGCGGCGTAGTCGAGCTGGGCGGTGAGGTTCGCGCCGTCAGCCATCTCCACCAGGTGGCCAAGCAGGCCAAAACCGGTGACATCGGTCATCGCCGTGACCCCGGCCAGCTTGCCGAAGCGCGAACCGGGCTTGTTCAGGGTGCACATCCAGTCGCGCGCCAGGCCGACATCCTCGGGGCGCAACTTGGCCTTCTTCTCGGCGGTGGTCAGGATGCCGATGCCCAGCGGCTTACTCAGGTACAGCTGGCAACCGGCCGTGGCGGTGTCGTTGCGTTTCATATGGCGTTTGAGCACCACGCCGGTGACGGCCAGGCCGAAGATCGGCTCCGGCGCGTCGATCGAGTGGCCGCCGGCCAACGGAATACCCGCCTCATCACACACCGCGCGACCGCCGCGAATCACTTCGCGGGCCACTTCCGGCGGCAGCAGATTGACTGGCCAGCCGAGAATGGCGATGGCCATCAGCGGATCGCCACCCATCGCGTAGATGTCGCTGATCGCATTGGTGGCGGCGATGCGGCCGAAGTCATAGGGGTCATCGACAATCGGCATAAAGAAGTCGGTGGTCGACACCACCCCGCGCTCGTCGTCCAGGGCATACACCGCCGCATCGTCACGCGAGGCATTGCCGACCCACAGCTTGGGGTCGAGGTTCTGCGCGCCGCTGCCGGCGAGGATCACCTCCAGCACTTTCGGCGAAATCTTGCAGCCGCAGCCGGCCCCGTGGCTGTACTGGGTCAAACGGATCGGCTCGCTCATCGGTCAGGCTCTCGGCAAATCGGAAAACAGGTGCGGATTCTAACAGGCCGTTGAAAAATGCAGGCAGACAAGCCGCTAGGCCAGTAACCAGCGCTGCTGAAATGACCTTGTTGACATGCGGCTGGCAAAGCTGGTCTTTAGCGCAGCGGCCCCTATAATCGCGCCACGTCGACTACCCTGACTACGCGCAGGCCCGCACATCTCGCTGGCCTGCCATTTCGAATTTTTCCGCTATTGAACCGGAGAATCTTCATGCTCAAACGTACCCTGGCGCTCACCGCCGGCTTTGCCCTTTGCCTGTCCGCCAACCTGTCCCAAGCCGCCGAAGTGCTCCGCGTCAGCGCCATTCCAGACGAAGCGCCGACCGAACTGCTGCGCAAATTCAAACCGCTGGGCGCCTACCTGGAACAGCAACTGGGCATGAAGGTCGAGTTCACCCCGGTCGCCGATTACCCGGCCGTGGTCGAAGCCCTGGCCACCGACCGCCTGGATCTGGCCTGGCTCGGCGGCTTCACCTTTGTGCAGGTGCGCCTGAAAACCGGCAACGCCATTCCACTGGTACAGCGCGAGCAGGATGCGCAGTTCACCAGCAAGTTCATCACCGCCAACCCGGACGTGACCTCCCTGGCCGACCTCAAGGACAAGACCTTTGCATTCGGCTCGGTGTCGTCCACCTCCGGTAGCCTGATGCCGCGCTATTTCATGCTGCAGGACGGCATCAAGCCGGAAAGCCACTTCAGCCGTGTTGGCTACTCCGGTGCGCATGACGCCACCGCAGCCTGGGTGCAGGCCGGCAAGGTCGACGGCGGCGTGCTCAACGCCAGCGTGTGGGACAAGCTGGTTGCCAGCGGCAAGGTCGATAGCAACAAGGTCAAAGTGTTCGCCACCACCCCGACTTACTACGACTACAACTGGACCGTGCGTGGCACCCTCGACCCGGCGCTGGCGGAGAAGATCAAAGCTGCCTTCCTCGCCCTCGACCCGGCCAACCCGGAGCACAAGGCGATCCTCGACCTGCAGGCCGCCAGCCGCTTTATCGAAACTTCGCCTGAGAACTACAAGGGCATCGAGGACGCTGCGCGCGCCGCTGACCTGCTGAAATGACCCTGCGCCTCTGCGGCGCCAGCCTCAGCCACGGCAACGGCAACGGAGTCCACGCCCTGCGCGGCGTGGACTTGCATATCGCCGCCGGCGAGCAGGTCGCCATCATCGGTCCCTCAGGGGCCGGCAAGTCGAGCCTGCTCAACCTGCTGGCCACTGCCCTGCAACCGAGTGGCGGCGAAATTCAGGTGCTCGGTGAGCAGCCCTGGCAACTGTCCAGCCGCCAGCGCCAACGCCTGCGTGCACGTATTGGCTTGGTGCATCAGGCGCCGCCCCTGCCGGCGCGCCAGCGGGTGGTTACCGCCGTGCTGGCCGGCAAGCTTGGCCAGTGGGGTTTGGGCAAGAGCCTGCTGAATCTGCTGCATCCGCTGGATATCCCTGGCGCACGCCGTGAGCTGGCCAAGCTGGACCTGGCCGACAAGCTGTTCGCCCAGTGTCAGCAGCTTTCAGGTGGTCAGCTTCAGCGCGTCGGCATCGCCCGCGTGCTGTACCAGGCGCCGGAACTGCTGCTGGCCGATGAGCCGGTGTCAGCCATGGACCCGGTGCTGGCCGAACACACGCTGAACGTGTTGTGCCGACATGCCGAACAGCATGGCGTCACCCTGGTCGCCAGCCTGCATGCGGTGGAACTGGCCCTGGCGCACTTCTCGCGGATTATCGGCCTGCGCGATGGGCAGATTCTCTTCGACCGTCCTGCTGGCGAAGTCGACCAGGCGCAGCTCGACGCGCTGTATGCCAATGAGCAACTGCTCTCACCGCCCGCGCCCAGCGTGACCTTGAGCCTGCAGATCCCGCGATGCTAAACCGCGACACCCGCGACCCTGCCGCCCTGCCCCGCCTGCTGCTCACCCTGCTGGCGCTGGCGCTGCTGTGGCCGGGTATACAGCTCAGCGAGCTGGACCTGGGCGTGCTGTTGCAAGCCGACAGTCAAAGCGAGATGGGCCGCTTCGTCGCCGCCTTCTGGCCGCCGACCCATGACGCGGACTTTCTGCAGTTACTGCTCGACGCCACCCTGCAGACCCTGGCCATCGCCACCGCCGGCATGGCCCTGGCGCTGCTATTGGCGATTCCGGCCAGTCTGCTCGCCAGCCGCGCGCTATCGCTGTCCGCCGCATCCCGTAGCGGTCGACCCAAACCGCTGGCGCAGTTGCTGCGCTGGCCGGTGCGCGGCCTGCTGATCTTCCTGCGCAGCGTGCCAGAAATCGTCTGGGCGCTGCTGTTCGTCCGCGCCGTCGGCCTCGGCCCCACCGCCGGAGTGCTGGCCATCGCCATCACCTACAGCGGCATGCTCGGCAAGGTTTATGCGGAAATCTTCGAATCGGTCGACCAGCGTCCGGCTCACGCCCTGCTCCAGGCAGGCAGCGGCCGGCTGGCGGCGTTCGTCTACGGCATCCTGCCGAATGCCGCAGCAGAACTGACTTCCTACACCGTGTACCGCTGGGAATGTGCGATCCGCGCTTCGGTGGTGATGGGCTTCGTCGGCGCCGGCGGCCTGGGCCAGCAGATAGACCTGTCGATGCGTATGTTCGCCGGCGGTGAAGTGGCCAGCATGCTGCTGACCTTCCTCCTGCTGGTGTTGCTGGCCGACCAGCTCAGCCGTGTGCTGCGCAGGAGGCTAGCATGAGCCGGCTGATCAACCTGTTACTGCTGCTCGGTATCGGCGCAGCGGTAATCGCTTCGTTCGTTTACCTGGGTATCGACCTGGGCGCGCTGATCAGCGGCGACAGCCTGGGCCAGATGGCTGGCTACGTGCAGCGCTTTCTCAGCCCGGACCTGAGCGCCGAGCACCTGTCGGCCATCAGCCATGGCGCAATGGAAACCCTGGCCATGTCGGCCCTCGGCACCTTGCTCGCCGCAGTATTTGGCCTGTTGCTGGCCTTGCCGGCGGCCGGACGCTTCGGCTGGCCGCTGCAAAGCACAGCGCGTTTGCTGCTGAATGCCCTGCGCGCGATTCCCGAACTGGTCTGGGCCGCATTGATGGTGCTGGCCGCAGGCCTTGGCCCGAATGCCGGCACCCTGGCCCTGGCCCTGCATACTGCCGGGGTGCTCGGCCGGCTGTTTGCCGAAGCGCTGGAAAACACCCCGACCGCACCGGCCGAGGCAATTCGTTTGCAGGGCGGCAGCCAGGTCGCAGCATTCTGCTACGGCACCCTGCCCAACCTATGGCCACAGCTATTGGCCTACTGCCTGTACCGCTGGGAAAACAATATCCGCATGGCCAGCGTGCTGGGTTTTGTCGGTGCCGGCGGCCTAGGGCAGATGCTCTACGTCAGCCTTAGCCTGTTTCAGGAGGCGCAGGCCAGTACAGTGATCCTGGCCATGCTGGTGCTGGTGTTCGGCGTCGACGCGCTGAGCGGCTGGACGCGGCAGCGCTGGGTACGGGCGTAGGGCGGGTGAAATCGGCGGTGCGTGCCACGCGGGTTTCACCCGCCCTACTCGGCACCAAAGCTGGTCACCGCTGTCCAACCCGGCGCGGCACCGCTCAGGCGGCACGAGCCGGTCATCATTGTTTCGGGAGCTGTCCTTGCCTTCTGTTTTCTCACGTCGCACCTTTCGCCTGACGGCCCTGCTCGGCGGACTCAGCCTGGCCGCCTCAGTGCTGGCCTGCCCGAGTGGGCAGCAGCAGGTCTGCACAGTGGTGTGCTTCTGTGCGCCGTTCAGCCAGGCGGATATCGGGGTGCTGTACGAGGACGTCAGCCAGATGGCCGCCTCGGGCTTGGAGCAATGGCTGCTGCAATCACGCGAGACGGTGGCTGCCAGCGGCACCCATCCGATTCCTCTGCATATCCGCGCCCAGTTGGAGCCCTACTACGGCATCGATGTACTCGATGCGGCGCGCTACAAGGTGGGTGACAACGAAACCCTTAGCGCCGCCAATACCCTGCTGCAGAACCCCGACGTACAGGCGGTGACGCTGATCGACATCATCGTCTTCCGCAATGCCGCGGACGCGCAGGACAATGTCGCGCTCTGGGCCCACGAACTGCTGCATGTGCAGCAATACCAGCAATGGGGCGTGCACGAATTCGCCCGGCGCTACGCGCGCGACCACAACGCCATCGAAGCGCCTGCTTATAAGCTACAGATTGAGGTCGAACGCGCCCTGCGCAATCAGCTGATTAGCAACACCAAACAGCGCTAGAGCAGCGCTCTCAAAACGATTCAGCATCGGGCAGCCACGCGCACAATAAAGCCGCACACGGCCCATGGCCAAGCAATCAGCCAATGGCTGCCTAAGGGATACGCGCAGGTGGCCGATGTGGAACGGAGCGGGTAGCTCCGTTCCTGCGCCGCCGGGTAGGCGAGCGCAGCGCATCGAAATGCCAGAGGGGAAGAAACGCATCGCACCGGGTGGGTAACCCTCCGTTGCCGGATGTACGACGGGTGCTGCAGTGCAGCATCAGACACCTGGGCAAGGTGCCTGGAGGTGGCGGTAAGCCGGTGTTGCCAACCACCCCGGCCGGCGAACCGGTCAGGGTGGGATGCTCGTAGAACCGTTTAACCGATGGTCATCAAACTGGCGTTGCCGCCCGCTGCTGCGGTGTTAATGCTCAACGCGTGCTCAATCAGCAGACGCTCCAGCGGGATATCCGTCTCGCCTTTGTGCAGACCATGCACACCGATGATTGCGCCAGGACGCTGAGCCGCCAGTTGGCAGACTTCACGCAGCTGATCGGAGTCACCGTGATGAATGATGGCGTCGAACACCGTTTCGCTCTCGCTCCACTGGCTGAGCACGGTGATGCGTTGCTGCACAGCCTTGGGCAATGCGGCAAACAGCTCGCGGGTCAGCTCGCTTTCCTGCCACAGCACCTGGCAACCCACGGCCAAAGCCGCTGCCAACTGCACCAGCAGGTCACTGCGTTCATCCGCCAGGCACAGCACATGCTCACGTGGCAGCAGGCTGTAGCTGTTGCGCTCACCGGTTGGGCCGTTGAGCATCTGCACGGTGCCGCTCTGCGCCAGCTCGACATACTGCGCGCTTAGTGCGCTCAGGCTCGACTCATGCTTGGCCGCCCAGTCTTGCAAGGCCTGGATCACTTTGGCCTGCTCTGCCGGGCGCTGGATTTCGCCATTTTCCTGCTGCAGCTGCTTGGCCACTGCGTCCTGCGGACGAGTCGCCAGCAGGCGGTACATATACAGCGGGCCACCGGCTTTCGGGCCGGTGCCGGACAGGCCTTCGCCGCCGAACGGCTGCACGCCGACCACTGCGCCAACCATGTTTCGGTTCACATACAGGTTGCCGACCTTAGCGGTGTTGACCACCTGGGCGATGGTTTCGTCGATGCGCGTGTGCACACCGAGGGTCAGACCGTAACCGCTGTCGTTGATCTGCTGCAGCAACTTGCCCAGGTCAGCACGCTGGTAGCGCACCACGTGCAGTACCGGGCCGAAGATCTCACGCTGCATCTCGTCGAAGCTGTCCAGCTCGATCAGCGTCGGCAGCACAAAGGTGCCGCGCTTGATGTCGTCACCCACGGCGCGGGCGCTCTGGAACACCTTGCGGCCCTTCTCGCGCATCTTCTCGATGTGCTGGTCGATATTATCCTTGGCTTCCGCGTCGATCACCGGGCCGATATCGGTGCTCAGGCGCTCTGGGTTACCCAGGCTGTATTCAGCCATGGCGCCCTTGAGCATGTTGATCACCCGATCCGCCACGTCTTCCTGCACACACAGCACGCGCAGAGCCGAGCAACGCTGGCCGGCGCTGTCGAAGGCCGAGGCCACCACATCGACCACCACCTGCTCGGTCAACGCCGAGGAGTCGACGATCATGCTGTTGAGGCCGCCGGTTTCTGCGATCAGCGGAATGGTGCGGCCCTGGGCATCCAGGCGACCGGCGAGGTTACGCTGAATGATCCCGGCCACTTCGGTGGAACCGGTAAACATCACGCCACGCACTCGCTCATTGCCGATCAGGCCAGCGCCGACGGTTTCGCCACGGCCCGGCAGCAGTTGCACGGCGCCGCTCGGTACACCGGCATCCAGCAGAATGCGCACAGCCTGCGCAGCGATCAGCGGAGTTTGTTCGGCCGGCTTGGCCAGCACGGTGTTACCGGCAGCCAAAGCGGCGGCGACCTGACCGCTGAAAATCGCCAGCGGGAAGTTCCACGGGCTGATGCACACCACCGGGCCCAGCGGGCGGTGGCTGTCATTGCTGAAGTGATTGCGCGCCTGCGCCGCGTAGTAGCGCAGGAAGTCCACCGCCTCGCGTACTTCGGCAATGGCGTTGGCAAAGGTCTTGCCGGATTCACGCACCAGCAGGCCCATCAGCTGCTGCATTTCCGCTTCCATCTGGTCGGCGGCGCGATCGAGCACGGCGGCACGTTCGGCCGGCAGGGTCGATTGCCAGATCTGCCCGCTGGACACGGCGCAGAGCACGGCGTTGCGAACATCCTGCTCGCTGGCTTCATGCACATGGCCAACGATATCCCGGTGGTCCGCCGGGTTGCGTACCGGCTGCGCTTCGCTCAGCTCAGGCGCTTCGCAACCAAGCAGCGGCATTGCCTTGTAGGCGTTGTTGGTGCTGCTCAGCAGCGCCGAGGACAGCGAACCGAGGCGGTGTTCGTTAGCCAGGTCGATTCCTTCGGAGTTCAAGCGGGCGTCGCCATACAGCGCACGCGGCAGAGCAATGCGCGGGTGTGGCAGGCCAAGGCCGCCTTCCTGCGTGGCCATCTGCTCGACCTGCTGTACCGGGTCGAGCACCAGCTCCTTGATCGAAATGCTGTGGTCGGCAATGCGGTTGACGAACGAGGTGTTCGCGCCGTTTTCCAGCAGACGACGCACCAGGTAAGCCAACAGGGTTTCATGGCTGCCCACCGGTGCGTAGATGCGGCACGGACGGTTCAGCTTGCCATCGGCAACCTTGCCCACCACCTGCTCGTACAGCGGCTCGCCCATGCCGTGCAGGCACTGGAACTCATACTGGCCGGGGTAGTAGTTCTGCCCGGCCAGTTGATAAATGGCCGACAGCGAGTGGGCGTTGTGGGTGGCGAACTGCGGGTAGATCGCTTCCGGCACGGCCAGCAGCTTGCGGGCGCAGGCGATGTAGGAAATATCGGTGTACGGCTTGCGGGTATACACCGGGTAGCCTTCCAGACCTTCGACCTGGGCGCGCTTGATCTCGCTGTCCCAGTACGCGCCTTTAACCAGGCGGATCATCAGGCGGTGACGGCTGCGCTTGGCCAGGTCGATGACGTAGTCGATTACATACGGGCAGCGCTTCTGGTAAGCCTGGATGACGAAGCCAATACCGTTCCAGCCGGTCAGAGCCGGGTCGAAGCACAGGCGCTCAAGCAGATCGAGGGAGATTTCCAGGCGGTCGGCTTCTTCGGCGTCGATGTTCAGGCCGATGTCGTACTGCTTGGCCAGCTTGGTCAAGCCCAGCAGGATCGGGTATAGCTCGTCCATCACCCGGTCGTACTGGGCGCGGCTGTAACGTGGGTGCAGGGCGGAGAGCTTGATCGAGATGCCCGGGCCTTCATAGATGCCACGGCCGTGAGAGGCCTTGCCGATGGCATGGATGGCCTGCTCGTAGGACGCCAGGTAGCGCTTGGCGTCTTCATCGGTCAGCGCGGCTTCACCGAGCATGTCGTAGGAATAACGGAAGCCTTTGCTTTCCATATTGGTGGCGTTGGCCAGGGCCTCGGCGATGGTTTCGCCAGTGACGAACTGCTCGCCCATCAGGCGCATGGACATGTCCACGCCCTTGCGGATCAGCGGCTCGCCGCCTTTGCCGATAATGCGGTTGAGCGAAGTTACCAGGCCGGCTTCGTTGTGCGTGGCCACCAGCTTGCCGGTGATCAACAGGCCCCAGGAGGCGGCGTTGACGAACATCGACGGGCTGTTGCCCAAGTGCTGGCTCCAATTGCCGTTGCTGATCTTGTCGCGGATCAGCGCATCACGGGTGGCCTTGTCCGGAATACGCAGCAGCGCTTCAGCCAGGCACATCAGCGCCACACCCTCCTGCGAGGACAGCGAGAATTCCTGCAGCAAGCCCTGCACCAGGCCCTGACGGCCGCCGGCGTTCTTCTGGTTGCGCAGCTTCTCGGCAATGCCCATGGCCAGCTTGTTGCTCGCCTCGGCCATGTCCTTGGGCAGACGTGCCTGCTCCAGCAGCATTGGTACCGCTTCGGTTTCCGGACGGCGATAAGCGCCGGTAATGGCGGCACGCAGCACTGACTGCGGGAGGATGCTTTCGGCGAAATCGAGGAACACCTGCAAACCTTGCTCAGTCAGGTTCTCCACCACTTCTTCGCCCGCCACAGCGGCCAGGCCAGAATGCTCGGCCGGGGTCAGACCACCCTCGATCTGCTCCAGGTAATTGAAGATCGCCTGCTTGATCAGCCAGTGCGGCGTGCGGTCAATCGACTGCGCAGCCTGCTTGAGGCGATCACGGGTTGCATCATCGAGCTTTACGCCAAGGGTGGTAGTGGCCATTGGTTTGTCCTGTATGGGCTGAAGCACGGCAAAAAATCGCCGAAAGCAATTTGCGCTACCTCCGCAACCAACCAGGGTGGCTGCCATAGAAGGCGAGGCGCAAAAAATCTGGCGAGAGATTAAACCTCACAAGGCTCAGGGTGCAACTAGGTGCAACCAAACAAAATCGCAACTCTTTGCCGCTCAATACAGGGCACAGGCTCACTCATTTCAGGCTAAAACCCAGCGCACGTAAGGCTTTTGCAAAAATTGCCAACACCTTGAGGAAAACGCTCGTTTTAAAAAAGCATCGAGCTTCCGACGACAGGTACAACCCAAACACCAACAAGGTTGCACTACGACATTTATCCCTGCTCACTAGAGCAAAGCACAACGGGTCAAAATCCGTGCAATCGCCGACGGAGTGCACCTGCACTCAGCGCAACCGCACACCTGCGAGTGCAGCCGACAGCACAGAAGCAGGACGAGTGAATCAACGCGATGGCGCGGATAGCCGGGCGACACAATGTCGCGTTAAGCTCAGGAGGGGATTCATAAGGAGATGACCATGACTGCCAAGGAAGCGCAATTGACTGAGCTACTCAGCCTGTCCACGCGCACCCTCACCCACCTGACAGCCGCCATCACCGCGATGTCATTTGAACTGCTCAATACCCAGGACAATGCCGTGAACGCCACGGCACACAAGATGATCGAGCGCATGCTGGCGATCAACAGCGAGCTGGATCAGCAATGGCAACTGCTCGGCCAGCTGGCCGGCACTCAGCCAGAGCCCGGCAACGCACTGGAACAGGTGGTCTTACAGAGCCTGGAAACAACCGAAGACGAGCACTGACTCACGCCCCATGCAACCAGCGGACACCCCCTTCTTAAACAAGACCACCCTCCAGTACAGCTGGCCAGCTTGCCCATAAGACTGAAATAGCAAAGCCACCTCCGTACAGAAAGTGGCTTCGTTCTGCCGCCGTCGCCGATAAATGCGGATAGCTTCAGCTCGCTTAGTTAGGACGGAAATCCATCAGCAAACGCAGGTAGGACAGCATGTTCTTGCCGCCAACGGTGCCCTGATAACCGTGGCTGTCGAACTGCGTGCTTTTGAACAGATCGACGCGAAAGCGCGGGTTGGTTTCATACGTACGCCCCAGGGTGCTGGTCACGCGGCTGTCGAACAGATCGGCGCTGACTTTGACGAACTCGCGCGGTTTGCGCCGACCATTCGCGCCACTGTTGTTGGGGCTGCTGAAAATATCGGTGGTTACGGTCATCGCCGCGCTGTAGCGCTCGCGGCCGCGCAAGCTGGTTTTGCCGCTGGCGATGACAAACTGGCCGGTTACCGGGCGATAGCGATCCCCCGCTGTCAGGTAGCTGCCCAGCACGTCATACAGGGCGTAACTGCTGCCCGTGCCGCGCTCTTTGTTGCGCAGGTCGAAGATAAACACACCGTTTTCGCCGATTACCTCCATTTCCACCTGGCCGAGTGTGGCGTTGTTTTGCACCAGCAGCGCGGTGTTTTCATCAACACCGAAGGCAAACGGCACCTGGGTGTGATCCGCCAGGCGCACGATACGGCCCTGACGGCCACGCTCGCTGAAGTGGGTATCGAGCAAGCCGTAATTGAAGAAGCCAAAACCGCCCTGCATGTCGTACGCCAGGTCATCGCCGCTCGGGGTGGTGTAAACGCCATAGCGCAGGCCATCGTAGCTTTCACCACCGGTGACCATCGGCCCCTGCACCATGATTGCAGTGCCGGCGCTGGTACCCGCTAATACCGCACCAGCGTTGTGCCGCGCACGAATGGCCGCCAAGGCCGGGCTGTCGGCACGGGTCGCAGTTTGCAGGGTCTGGGTCAGGCGCGATTGGTCGCCGCCGCCGAAAAAGAAGCCGGTCATGCTGTTGATCTGCGCGACCACCTGCGGATTGCTGTTATTGCTGATCTGATCCAGGTCGATGGGGATCCACTGCGCATCAGCCGCGCCATAAGTCTCCAGCAGCTGGGCATAGAACTCGCCATTGGCTTTGGAGTTGGCGGCGTCGGCCGTACCGGCATCGGGGTCGTCACTTTCCGGGATCGACGCAGCGGTAATAACGCCGATCCGCGCCTGGCCATTGCCGCCAGCCAGTTGAATCAGGCGCTGATAGATCGCTGTATTGTCATCTTTAAGGCCGCCGCCAACCAGTATCAGCGGGCCGGCGCTGTAGCCGGTAACGGGTAGAAGAGCGAGCAGCAACGCGCTGCTGCGTATAAATGATCCGATCATGGTTCGAGTTCTCCGATGTGCGCTCGGCGCACGCTTGTTGTGGGTGTTGTAAAACGGGAACTGCTGCAGATAACGCCGCGTGGCTCTCTGGGTGGCTGACTCCTTCGGCTAATACACCGTGAATTGTTTGAAGTACTGCTTCTCGATGCGCTTGTAGACGCCGTTGCTGAGAATCACGCTGAGGGCTCGGTCCAGCCGTTCACGCAGCACGTGATCGCCTTTGCGCACGGCGATACCCTGGCCTTTGCCAAAGTGCTTGGGGGCGACCACCTTGTTGCCGACCTGCTCGAAGCCCTGCCCCTGATCCGTGTCGAGGAAACCGAAATAGCCGGACACGGCGTCATCCAGCACCAAGTCGACGCGTCCTGCGCCGAGCGCCTGGTACATGCCCTCGGCGGAATCAAAGCGCAGCACCTCGGTGTGCTGCTGGTATTTGTCAGTGAGGAAGCGGTCATAGGTGGTGTCGCGCTGCACACCCAGGCGTTTGCCGGCTATACGCCTTGGGGTGATGATCACCTGATTGACCAGCCCCTTGCGGGCGAAGAAGAACGCCGGTGTTTGCGCATATTTGGCGGTGAAATCGACCCGCTCGGCGCGCTGCGCAGTGATCGACATGGACGCCAGAATCAGGTCCGCACGCTGCTCATTGAGTGCCGGAATCAAATCGTCCCAGGCAAACCTGACCAGCTGACAATCCGCCGCCATGACCTGGCACAGGGCGTGGGCGATATCGACATTGAAGCCGCGTAATTGTCCGTTCGCATCGACTTCCTCAAAGGGCGGAAACTGCCCTTCCATGGCGATACGCAGGGGCTGCGCCTGAACGCTGTTTAGCAGCATCAAGCCCAGCATAAATAAGGTTGCTCGTAGCATTTCGGTGCCCCTTGCAAGCGCTGTCAGAGCGACAGCCTGGGGTCAGAGGCCAGGCTCCAAGCCAAGAAAAGAGGCGCCGCACAGGGCGCCTTAAGGCCAAAGGAGCAATGGGAGCTGACCTTGAATAACCAACCGGCCGCTTCACCAGCATGAGCGGCCGGCGACTGCCTTACAGAATGCTCAACGGGTACTCGACGATCAGGCGTACTTCGTCGAGGTCGCTGTCAAAAGCGGTGGAGCGATGGGTGGCCTGACGCACGCGCAGGGACAGGTCCTTGGCGGCACCGGACTGCACCACGTACTTGGCTTCCAGGTCGCGCTCCCAATGCTTCTCGTCATCGCCCGCCCAACCGGCGAAGGCACCATTCGGATCAGCCTTGGTGCCGTCGATGTCATCACCCTTGATGTAACGCGCCATAAAGCTCAGGCCCGGCACACCGAAGGTCGCCATGTTCAGGTCGTAACGCACCTGCACGGAACGCTCGTTGGGGGCGTTGAAGTCGGAGTACTGCACGGAGTTGGCCAGCCAGATCGAGTCGCCACCGATGTAGTCGAAGAACTCGTCGCCATTGACCTTCTGGTACGCCAGGCTGAGCTTGTGCGCGCCGAAACTGTAGGCGGCTTTCAGCGAGTAGGTCAGGGTATCCAGCTCACCGGCCAGGGCATCACCCTGGTCATCGGTCTTGTAGGCCACCAGGTCGAAGTTCAGCGCCTGATCGTCAGCCAGCGGGATGGTGTAGTAGACGTTGGCGAAATACTGACGCCAGACGTCTTCGGCTTCGCTGCCGTAGACCGCCACACTGAGGTTGTCAGTGAAGTTGTAGGTACCACCGACGAAGTCGACGCTGCGTGCTTCGACTTCCGCGTATTCACTGGTCAGCTCGCCATCGGAGTTGCTCGAGTTGCGGCGATTGATCGCGGTGAAATGGCCCGCTTCGAGGGAGAGTACATCGAACTCACTGCTCGACAGTTGGAAGCCGGTTGCGGTCTCCGGCAGCAGGCGCGAGTCGCCAGTGGCGAAAACTGGTGCAGTGGGACGCTGCTCGCCGAACTTCAACACGGTGGAGGAAACCCGCAGCTTGACCGCGCCGCCCAGCTCGCCGGTGTTGTCTTCGATACGGCCTTCGCCGTCCACCGGCAGGATACCGTTGCCCACGCTGCCACGCCCGCCATCGAGTTTGATGCCGCCATAACCATGGGCATCGACACCAAAGCCGACGGTGCCCTGGGTAAAGCCGGACACGTAATGCGCCTGGATGCCGTGGGCCCACTCATCGCGAATATTGCTTGTGGAGTTACGGTAATCGCGGTGCATCCAGAAATTGCGATTGAGCAGGTTCAGCGTGCTGTCGGCAATAAAGCCCTTGGACTCTTGCTGCTCGCCGGCGACTGCCAGTTGCGAGCTGGCCGCGGCAACTGCCAGGGCGATCAGGCTCAGTTTTACAACGTTCATGGCTTACTCCATTGGTTTTTTATTGAACATCTTGAAAATCCGTCGCCGGGCAGCGACGCATTCCCTCCAGCACTGCCGCTAGGCAAACTGCTCCAGCGACAGCTCGGGCGGACACACGCCCTTGCTGATCACAGCCTCCAGGCACAGGGTCGTCTCCGACTCGGCCCAGCAAACGAAATAGCCTTTGGCTTTCAATCGTTTGAGCTTGAATGGCCACTCCAGCTCGGTGCTGTTCTGGAGCGCCTGCAGACTCGCCGGCAGCTGGATAATCGAGTAGAAGCCGGCCGTGGTTTGCACCCGCTCCAGCACCCGCAACGCTGGCTGTGCGGTGACTAAGGCGTGATTGCTCTGCGGCTGCAGCAGCTTTTCCAGGGCGAACGATTCCAACCTGCTGATTTGCATACAGGGACTCGCACTCTTCATCGGTGGTTGGGGCGCCGCGACTAAGCACGGCGCTTGGCGGTTTAGCTCAGAGCTTGAGCAAGCCACTGACCTTGGCCAGGGCCTGCGCCACTTCGGCTCGGGTCACCGGGGCATCCGGGTTGAAACGACCCTTCTCGGCCTGCAACCAGCCCTCGCCCACCGTCAGGCTGGCAGCGTCGGCATAGGCTTTATCGACGCCAGCGAGGTCGGTCAGCGCAGCGGTTTTCGCCAGGCTGATGCCCTGATAGCGCTCCACCAGTGCCTTGCAGGCCAGCGCCCATTCCTTGCGGGTGACCGGCTGGTTACCGGCAAAAGCATCAGCGCTGGTCATCCAACCGTTGGAAAGCACAGTGTTGAGCTGATCGCGCATCGGATCATCCGCACCGATATCTGTGAGCGTGGGCAGCGCATCCAGCTTGGGCTCGGCGGCCAGGGTCATCTGCAGGGCGTTGGCCAGTTCCAGGCGGGTAATCGGCCGCTGCGGCTCAAAGGCGTTCTGCCCATTGAGGGTCATCAGGCCGCGGAAGCTTACGGCGCGAATCGCATCGCCCGCCGCGCCGTTGCCGGCATCTTTAGGTGCGCTGCTCGCCGGGTCGCCGAGGTTGGCATTGACCGGGCGAATATCCAGGCGCACACCGCCCACGCTGTAGTTGGTGAGCGAATCGTAGAACTGGCTGTGGGCACTGAAGTCAGCGGTTTTGCTGAACTCGAAACGGTAGCCGTAGTGGTAGCCGTTGAGCGGGTTGTAGCGAGTCATCAGGCCGACCTGACGCATCGCAGTGTTGTCCGCCAGGCCATAGAGCACCGCCCGGCCAATTGCCGATACGGCCGACAGATCGGTGATCAGCTGGTTGCCCACCAGGTATTCGTTGCCGGCCTCGATGGCGGCTTTGCCTTCGGCAGGCTGCACCTGGCCGCTGGCCAGGTCATAACGGTCACCGTTGCCGAGCATGGCCAGGCGCACATTGCTCAACTGGGTGCCGTACACACCGAATGTCTTCTCGGCCTGGCTGGCGTCCATCACCGTCAGGTAGCCCTCGCCCAGCACCTGCACCTGGCCCTCGGGGTTTACCCACATGGCGGTGTTGGTATCCAGGCCGAAGCCGCGTGTGGACTTCTGCTCGGTGAGATAAGCCGCCATGCGCGCGGCTCGGCCGGTGCTGGTTTCCTCAATCTGGTCGAGGTGCTGATCGATGATGCCGCCGCTGAACAGGCCCGAGCCTTTCAGCACCGCCGCGCCGCGCTGGTCAGCCTTGCTGGCTACGCCGAAGTCCAGGGTATCCATGACCACGCCATAAGCGGTGGGCATCTGCGCGCCGAGGATGCTGGCACCCGCGCTGGTACCGGCGACCACGCCGCCCTTGTCATACACCTTGCGCACTGCCTGCATCAGCAGCGACGGGCTGCCATCGGCATTGAACAGCGCGCGGGCGATACGCGCCTGATCGCCACCGACAAACCACACTGCGCTGGCCTCGCCCAGTGGCTTGACCACGGCAGCGTCATTCATGGTTGTCTGATAATTGCTCTTGTCGATGCCGACGATGCTGATGCGCTCCGCCGGGATGCCAAGGGCCACCAGCTCGCCCATAAAGCGCTTGCTCGAACCCTGGCTACCGCTGGCGGTGGGCATGATGACGATGCGCGCCTCTTTCTGCCCGCCCGCCAGCTCGATGAACTTGGCGTACACCGGCGAGTTGCTCGCGCGCAGCATGCCGCCGACGGCCAATAAATGACCTTCCGCCAGGGCTGCAGAGCTTGCACAGGAAAGGATCAGGGCGGCCGCCGCCACGCGCTGGTTCAGCTGCTTTTTCATTCTTATTGCTCTTGTTATGAGAACTCGTGCGAGCCGGTGTTCCGGTCCCGTCAGCGCCTCCCTGCAGCAGGTAAAACACCGCGCCAGTCCTGGCTTTTCGGCTGTGAATTTAAATTTTCACAATCTCGCTTTGTGAAATTTTATATACCAGCAAGAAATCATCTTCAAGCACCTTGCAGCGACCTTCGCACACCTTTCGTCGCCTGAAAAAATCTGCTTTCGGCTTATAACAGGCGCAATAGAGCGGTTTAGCCGCGATAGCCAGGCACATCAAAATGATATAAATATTTCTAGATTGTAGATTTATGAAAATAAACATGTCATCAATATGCCGACACCGTCCCAGGATCGGGCACACCTTACCCGGTCCAACAGCATGCAAGCCCACAAGGCCATAGCTGAAAATCTCGCCAATTGGCGAGGCAACACCCGCTGAGCACAGGGCCATTGGACCTGTGCTCAGGCACCCAACTCGCCCCTTCAAGGAGTCAATAAGATGAACAAGATCGTACTTCTCGGCGCTCTGGCGCTCAGCGCCGTCAGCACATTCAGCGTCGCCAGCCAGGACAGCCTGCGTATCGGTATCGAGGCGGCCTATCCACCCTTCGCCTTCAAAACCCCTGACGGCAAGATCAGCGGTTTCGACTACGACATCGGCAACGCCCTGTGCGCGGAAATGAAGGTGAAATGTGAGTGGGTCGAGCAGGAATTCGACGGCCTGATTCCGTCGCTGAAAGTACGCAAGGTCGACGCGGTGCTGTCGTCCATGTCGATCACCGAAGACCGCCTGAAGTCGGTGGATTTCAGCAAAAAGTACTACCACACCCCCGGCAAGCTGGCGATGAAGGCCGGTAGCGAAATCAAGGACCCGCTGGTCGACCTCAAAGGCAAGAAAGTCGGTGTGCAGCGCGCCTCCACCTACGATCGCTTTGCCTCGGACCAGTTCGAAGCCGCCGGCATTGAAGTCGTTCGCTACGCCTCGCAGAACGAAGCCTTCCTCGACCTAGCTTCCGGTCGCCTGGACGCCACCCTGGCGGACATCATCAACATCGATGAAGGCTTTATCAAAACCCCAGCCGGCAAGGGTTTCGCCCTGGTCGGCCCGGACTTCAACGACCCGAAATATTTCGGCAACGGTGCCGGTATCGCGGTACGCAAAGGCGACAGCGAAAACGCCGCACGCATCAGCGCCGCCATTGACGCGATCCGCGCCAACGGCACGTACCAAGACGTGCAGGCCAAGTACTTCGAGTTCGATATCTACGGCAAATAAGTACTGCTAATGCCTCATGGGTGCCTCCACTGCGAGGCACCTTTTTCTCGTTGTAGCGCAGGCAATTCGGCCTCTGCGTGAGGAACCCCATCATGCTCCACGGCTACGGCTCGACCATTCTCGAGGGCGCTTGGCTGACCCTAAGTCTGGCCCTGACTTCCATGACCCTGGCAATTGCCCTGGGCCTGGCTGGCGCAGCGTTTCGCCTGTCACCGCTGAAATGGCTGGCACTGCTCGGCGAAGGCTACGCTACGGTTATTCGCGGCATCCCTGATCTGGTGCTGATTCTGCTGATCTTCTATGGCGGGCAGGACCTGGTAAACCGCGTAGCTCCGCTGCTCGGCCACGATCAGTACATCGACATCAACCCGTTTATCGCCGGGGTCTGCACCATGGGCTTTATCTTCGGTGCTTACCTCTCGGAAACCTTTCGCGGCGCCTTTATGGCCATCGCCAAAGGTCAGGCCGAAGCCGGTGCGGCCTACGGCATGAGTGGCATGCAGGTGTTCTGGCGGATTCTGGTGCCGCAGATGATTCGCTTCGCCATTCCCGGCTTTAACAACAACTGGCTGGTGCTGACCAAGGCCACCGCGCTGATTTCCGTGGTGGGCCTGCAGGACATGATGTTCAAAGCCAAGAACGCCGCCGACGCCACCCGCGAACCCTTCACCTTTTTCCTCGCGGTTGCCGCGCTGTACCTGTTGCTCACCACCGTGTCCCTAGTGGCCCTGCGCTTACTGGAAAAACGCTATTCCGTGGGCGCCCGCCTGGCTGAACTCTAAGCGAGACTTTCTACCGTGCTCGATTTCCAACTGATTGCCGACAGCCTGCCGCTCTACGGCAGCGGCGTACTGGTGACCTTCAAACTGCTGTTTATCGCCCTCGCGCTGGGTCTGGCGCTGGCCATCCCATTAGCGCTGCTGCGCGTTTCACGCGCGCCCTGGCTTAACGGCCCGGCCTGGCTCTACACCTATGTGATCCGCGGCACGCCAATGCTGGTGCAGCTGTTCCTCATTTATTACGGCCTGGCGCAGTTCGAGGCGGTACGGGAGAGCGTGCTGTGGCCGTATTTCTCCAGCGCCACCTTCTGCGCCTGCCTGGCGTTTGCCATCAACACCAGCGCCTACTCGGCGGAGATTCTGGCGGGCAGCCTTAAGGCCACGCCCCATGGCGAGATCGAAGCCGCCAGAGCCGTGGGTATGTCGCGCTTCACCCTGTACCGCCGCATCCTGCTGCCGTCGGCTTTGCGCCGGGCGCTGCCGCAGTACAGCAATGAAGTGATCATGATGCTGCACACCACGTCGCTGGCCTCGATCGTCACCCTGATCGATATCACCGGCGCGGCGCGCACCGTCAGTTCGCGCTACTACATGCCATTCGAGGCCTTTATCACCGCTGGGCTGTTCTACCTGGTGCTGACTTTTATCCTGGTGCGCCTGTTCAAGCTGGCCGAAGGCCGCTGGCTGGCCCACCTGGCCCCGCGCAAGCATTAAGGAAAACCATGGAACATATTCAGCACCTGCTGCCCTGGAGCACCGCGGGCACCGAACGCCGGCTCTCGGTGTTTCGTTTTGGCAGCGGCCCGCGTAAGGCCTATATCCAGGCCGCCCTGCATGCCGATGAGCTGCCCGGCATGCGCGTGGCGGTGGAACTCAAACAGCGGCTACTCGAACTTGAACAACAGGGCCGCCTCAACGGCGTAATCGAACTGGTGCCGGTAGCCAACCCTATTGGCCTGGGGCAGATGTTTCAGGCCACCCATCAAGGCCGCTTCGACCTGGCCAGCGGGCAGAACTTCAACCGCGACTTTCCCGCCCTGGCCGAGCTGATCGCGTCACAGCTGGAAGGCCAACTGGGCAACGACGGGCAGGCCAACGTAAGGCTGATTCGCCGCCTGATGCGCGACGCCATTTGCGCACTGCCGCCGGCCAAGTCGGAGTTGGACGGCCTGCGCCGCTTGCTGCTGCAACAGGCCTGCGACGCCGATGTAGTGCTCGACCTGCACTGTGATTTCGAGTCGATCATGCTGCTCTACGCCTTGCCCCAGCACTGGCCAAACCTGCAGCCCCTGGCCGCACGCCTGCGTGCCGGCGCGGTGTTGCTGGCTGAAGACAGCGGCGGCAACTCCTTCGATGAAGCCTGCGCCGTACCCTGGCTGCGCCTGGCAGAACGCTATCCGCACGCCAATATTCCGCTGGCCTGTGTGGCCACCACCATTGAACTGCGTGGTATGGCGGATACCGACCGGATTCAGGCGCAACACAGTGCCGATGACATTCTCGGCTTTCTCGCCGACCAAGGCCTGATCAGCGGCGACTGGACCGTCGCGCCTTTCACCTGTTGCGAAGCCACGCCCTTTGCCGGCGCGCAGTACGCCTACGCGCCGCACCCGGGCGTGGTGAGTTTCCTGCAACCGCTGGGCGCGCGGGTAAAGGTCGGCGACCCGTTGTTCGAAGTGATCGACCCGCTCAGCGATCAGCACTCCGTGGTGCATGCCACCACCTCAGGAATCCTCTACGCCCGCGAACGCCTGCGCTTTGCCCAGCCCGGCCTTTGGCTGGCCAAGGTCGCAGGCACGCAGCCGATTCGCCACGGCCGCCTGCTTACCGACTAACAACAAGAGAATCCGCAGCCATGTACACCTTGCAAATCGACAACCTGCACAAACGCTATGGCACCCATGAGGTGCTCAAGGGTGTGTCCCTGACCGCCAAAGCCGGCGATGTCACCAGCATCATCGGTTCCAGCGGCTCGGGCAAAAGCACCTTCCTGCGCTGCATCAACCTGCTGGAACAACCGCACAGCGGGCGCATCCTGCTCAATAACGAAGAACTGAAGCTGCAACCCAACCGCGTCACAGGAGCGCTTAAAGCCAGCGATAGCAAGCAGCTGCAACGCATGCGCTCACGCCTGGCCATGGTCTTCCAGCACTTCAACCTGTGGTCGCATATGAGCGCCCTGGACAACGTGATGGAAGCACCGGTGCACGTGCTGGGCATGAACAAGAAAGAAGCGCGCGAGAAAGCCGAACATTACCTGGCGAAAGTCGGCGTCGCCCACCGCAAAGATGCCTACCCGGCGCACATGAGCGGCGGCGAGCAGCAGCGCGTGGCCATCGCCCGCGCCCTGGCGATGGAGCCCGAGGTAATGCTATTTGATGAGCCAACCTCGGCACTGGACCCGGAGCTGGTCGGCGAGGTGCTCAAGGTCATGCGCGACCTGGCCGAGGAAGGCCGCACCATGGTGGTGGTCACCCACGAAATGGGTTTTGCCCGCGAGGTGTCCAACCAGTTGCTGTTCCTTCATCAGGGCCGCGTCGAAGAAAGCGGCTGCCCGCGCGAGGTGCTGGCCCAGCCCAAGTCCGAGCGTTTGCAGCAGTTTCTCGCGGGTAGCCTTAAATAGACGGCGCCTGCAGGCCGACCGTGCGCAATGCCACAGCCGCGGTCGGCTTCGGATACACTTCAGCCGCAACGACCCAGGCCCGCCCCGACCCGGCGCGCACGCCCAATCCTTCAACGTGCTGAAAGCCCATCCATGCCGACTTCTGCCAAGAACGTAACCGTCTACGCCGCCCCGGTGATGCGCAAACTGGCGGAAATCGCCCCGCACCTGCAGCCTTCACTGCGCAAGGTGGCCGACTTTATCCTGCGCCATCCGTTGAAAGCAGCGACTCTGACCATCGAGGAAATGGCGGTGGAAACCGCCACCTCGGCGGCCGCCGTCAACCGCCTGGCCAAGGCCATCGATCTGGGCGGCTATACCGGGCTGAAAGCCGAACTGGTCAGCACCCTGCAGCAGATGGTGTCGCCGGTGGACAAGCTGCGCAACGAGTTGGCCCATCGTCCGGACGGCGCCTTCGGCCTGCACGAACAGGTGCAGATCGCCAGCAGCAACCTGGCCACCGCCGGGGCCAATAACAGCGCGGACACTTTCGAAGCCTTTGTCAGCTGCCTGATCCAGGCACGCAAGATCTACATCCTCGGCTTCGGCAACAGTGCCTATATGGCCGGCCTGGCAGCGGCCAACCTGGTGCCGTTCTGCGCCGATGCCACAGCCGTGAGCATGGAAGGCGGCAACGAAAACGCCGCGTATCGCCTGGCGGCCATCACCGAACAGGACGTGCTGCTGTCGATCTCCCTGCCGCGCTATTCCCTCGATACCCTGCAGCTGTCGCGCTTTGCCAGCGAACGCGGCGCGACCGTGCTCGCGATCACCGACTCGCCCGCCTCGCCGCTGACCACCATCGCCAAACACGCACTGTTTGCCCCTGCCGATCACCCGGTGCTGATCAGCTCCAACACCTCGGTGCTGGCGCTGATTGAAGGCCTGGTCGCCGGCGTCATGGCGCGCAACAAGGAAGCCGTGCAACTGGCCGCGGAGCTGACCGAAAGCGTGATGTCCTATCTGCATGTGCCGAGCAGCGATAAGCCTGTACGCAAGCCCATCAAACGACGCGCCAGCACCACGCCGCGACAGAGTTAGCGCGCACCAAGTTAAGGCTAAAACTGTCCGGCAGGTCAGTTATCAGTGCACGCAACGTATTTACATCCCCCCAAAAACCACTAGAGTGCGCGCCCGACGCGCGCCATCTGGCGGCGCCGTGAACGATTTCAGGACTTGGCCTTGTTCTTGCTCAAGCTCCGACAGCCTGACCACTCAGACAGGTTTAAAACGATAATTCAGCACTTTGGGGAGCACCACTTGATGAACCGCACACTTTCCTCTCTGGTCATGGCAGGCGGGCTTCTGGCGGGCGGCCAGGCCGTCGCGGGTGACCTGCTGCATTGGCAGAACAACAGCCTGACCTACCTGTATGGCCAGGATTACAAGATTGACCCGGAAATCCAGCAGACCGTGACCTTTGAACACGCCAGTGGCTGGGCTATCGGCGACCTGTTCTTCTTCGTCGACACCATCAAGTACAACACCGACGCCACCAATGGCGCAGGCGACGGCCACACCTTCTACGGCGAGTTCTCACCGCGCCTGTCGTTCGGCAAGCTGTTCAACAGCAAGCTGGAATTCGGCCCGATCAAGGACGTATTGCTGGCCACTACCTATGAATTCGGTGAAGACGATGTCGAGTCCTACCTGATCGGCCCCGGCTTTGACCTGGCGATCCCCGGCTTTGACTACTTCTCGCTGAACTTCTACAACCGCACGACCGATGGCAAGCGCGACGGCGATAATGTCTGGCAGATCACTCCGGTGTGGAGCTACACCATCCCCGTGGGTAAATCCGACATCGTGATCGACGGCTTTATGGATTGGGTGGTCGACAACGACAAGAGCTACCACGCCAACCTGCACTTCAACCCACAGATCAAGTACGACCTGGGCAAGGCCATGAACTGGGGCGAGAAGCAGCTGTATGTCGGTATCGAATACGACTACTGGAAAGACAAGTACGGTATCGAAGACAGCGGTTTTGTCAGCGACAACTTTGTCGGCGCGACCGATCAGAACACCGCCAGCCTGTTGGTAAAAGCGCACTTCTGATACTCAGTAGCAAACCCGCCAGAACCTGTTTAAAGGCTGGCGGGCATCTCCAGCAACAACCCTTCTCGCGCTAATTTGCCCTGCTGCGGCGTAATCGCCGCGCTCTCGGGGTCTTCTACTCTGTGATTACTCAGCAGTGGATACCCAGCATGCCTAACGCCCCTCACCGCACATTCGTCCGCGCCCTGCTTGTCAGCCTGCTGCTCACCCTGGCTGCATGCAGCACCCTGGCCACGCGCGACCCATTGCGCATCGAACTGGTCGGTATCGAGCCGCTGCCTGGCGAAGGCCTGGAAGCACGCTTCGCAATCAAACTGCGGGTACAGAACCCCAATGACCAGGCCATCGATTTCGACGGCGTGGACCTTGAGCTGCAGGTCAACCAGCAACCGCTGCTCAGTGGCGTCAGTGACCAACGCGGGCAAGTACCCCGTTACGGTGAAAGCATCCTGCGTATTCCGGTCAGCCTTTCCGCCTACGCCGCACTACGCCAGGCCTGGGGCATGGCCGGCTATCAGGACGGCCAGGGGCTGCCCTATGAATTGCGTGGCAAGTTGGCCAACGGCCTGTTTGGCACCTGGCGTTTTAATGACCGTGGCACGCTTAACTGGCCACAACAGCCAGCGCCCGGCGCGACACCATAAAACCCTATACAATATGCGGCCTTTTACTATCGACCTATCAAGGACCCGCCGTGAGCACGTTGCCGCCCTGCCCTAAATGCAACTCCGAATACACCTACGAAGACGGCGCCCAGCTGGTATGCCCGGAGTGCGCCCACGAATGGTCGGCCACTGGCGCGAGCGACGCGGCAGATGACGCCAAGGTGATCAAGGATTCAGTGGGTAATGTGCTGCAGGACGGCGACACGATCACCGTAATCAAAGACCTGAAAGTCAAAGGTTCATCCCTGGTGGTCAAGGTCGGTACGAAGGTCAAAGGCATCCGCCTGTGCGACGGTGACCACGACATCGACTGCAAGATCGACGGCATCGGCGCGATGAAGCTGAAATCCGAGTTCGTGCGCAAAGTCTGAGTCAACTTGCAGCAAAAAAAGCCCCGGTCAGATGCCGGGGCTTTTTTCATTAGCTAGCATCAATACAGAGCTATTCGCTCGTTCGAGGCGCCCGCCTGGAGGACCTCATGCGTATTGTTGCGCTGTGCTTGACGCTATTACTGCCCTGGGCTGTGCAAGCCGAACCCTGGAAGGTGGTGGGCGATGAGCAGTTTGCACCCTATAGCTTTGTCACCATTGAGGATGACCAGCCGCGCGGGCTGGATGTGGAGTTGGTTGAGGCGGTGATGCAAGAGGCCAAAATCCCCTACAGCTTGCGCCTGTACCCCTGGGAGCGGGTCAAGCGCATGATCGATCGCAGTGAAGTGGCCATGGCCTTTCAGTTCGCCGGGACCCCCGAACGGATGCAGCAATACGAGCTGGCAGGGCCGATCCGTACCGGTTCAACGGTGTTTATGACCTCGCGTAAAACCGCCCTTAACGACTGGGACAAACTGGACGATCTGTCACTCTTCACCATTGGCCAGGTAAGGGGGTATGCCTACCAATCGGATTTCGACAAAGCCGAACTGTCACGCGATACCAGTGCGCAGAACCCACGGCAGCTGGTATCGATGCTGCTCGCGGGGCGCATTGATGTGATCGTCGGTGATCGTGTGCAGCTGATGTATTTCGTTCGCGAGCAGCGCGCAGAACAGAGCGTGCGCATTCTGCCCAAACCCCTGGTGGAAATGCCGCGTTATGTGGCCTTCGCCAAAGGTGATAGCGCCCGTGCCAAACAGTTCTCGGCAGCGCTGGAGCGTTTAAGACAGGCTGGCACTCTGGAAACCATTTACTCGCGCTGGCATTAAGCCGCGCGCCACTTGCCAGGAGCCACCATGCGCGCCACCCGTGTGTTTTTACTGCTCGCAGCCACCCTGGTTCTGAGCGCCTGCGGTCTCGGTGAAACCGCCGCAACTGCCAGCCTGCAAGCCGAGCAGACCACCCAACTGCAACAACAGACCGAACAGCTGAAACAACAGATCGAGGCCGCCAACGCGCAAAGTAATAAACGCTTGGAAGAAGGCTACTGAGGGTTTATTGCACGGGTAGGAAGTTCATAAACAGCAGGCCTTGGGCATAACTCACGCCCATGCGCCGATAGCGCTCATCCAGCACATCGGTGAGCAGATCCAGACGCGCGACGATCTTGCCGAACTCCACGGCATAGCTGAGGTTATGCCCCTCGGCAGAAATCTCGTTGGACAGCAGCCAGGGCTTGCCGCCGGCATCGGTGCGCTGGGCGAGCATCCAGCTGGCCTTCTCGACATTGCGCGCAGCGTTGTGGACAAACTGCGGGTCCAGCGTATCGCTCAGGTAGTACTCCGTGCGTCCGCCGTGGGCGGTAATCAGCATGCTTGCCAGCGAATAGATAAACGCCCCCACCCGATCGCCTTGGTACTCCGCGCTCAGGGCATAACTCAGCGCCGCAACATCAGTGCGCCCGCCTAGCTGGGGAAGCGGCTGATCAAGCTCAATGGCGCGGTGCACCGCGCGCTTGGCGGACTCCACATCAGGCAAACCGGTTTTGCGCCACTCGCGGGGGTTGCGCAGATACAGCTTGTCCATCAAGCGGTAGAGGCTATTCAGGTTGTTGCGCATGCCCAGGGTGGCCATACGGTCGGCATGGCTCTGGAAGAATTCGGTGGGTTTGATCGGACTGCGGTTGCTGACGATGGTCTGGTGATCTTGCCGGGTTGCGCAACCACTGACCGCCAGTAACAGCACAACCAGCACCGACAGGCGTATTGCCGCAGCGTTGCCGCCCGACCAGACGGGCCCATTTCTTAGCCATTGCCAACGCTGCACAGTACTCATCAGAGGAGGTCGTCCGCTGCGGTGTGATGGGGTAACGCTAGCAACAAAATCCAGATTGGCCAGTTTTCCTCCTGAATACATGACTTTCAGCACAATCAAACACCTAGCTGCATAAGCTCAGGTGGACTGCCAACAGACCGCCTGAGGTGCAAAAGATTGCTAACCGCTTATCAGCAGCGCGGCAAAAGGCCCGTCGCAGAGCGCTTTAATCGGTATGATCCGCAGCTTTTTGGCTGCCGAGTGCCCCATGCTGCGTCTGCTTGTCCTGTTTTGCCTGCTGGTTGCCCTACCCGCTTTTGCCGATGCCCCGAAAACCTTCAGTGCCGCGAAGAAAATCGCCTGGCGGTTGTATGCCGAACGGCCCAGCACCTTCTATTGCCATTGCACGTACAGCGGTAACCGCGTCGACCTCGGCAGCTGTGGCTACAGTCCCCGCAAACAGCTGCGCCGTGCCCAGCGCCTGGAATGGGAGCATGTGGTGCCCGCTTGGGTAATCGGCCATCAGCGCCAGTGCTGGCAGGACGGCGGACGCAAGAACTGCGCGCGCAACGACGCCCGCTTCAAAGCCGCCGAAGCCGATCTGCACAACCTGGTGCCAAGCATCGGTGAGCTGAATGGTGACCGCTCCAACTACGCCCTCGGCATGCTCAGCGATAAACCCACGCAGTACGGCGCCTGCCCGATGGTGGTCAACTTCAAGGCAAAAACCGCCATGCCGCCAGCCCATGCGCGTGGTGCGGCAGCGCGTATCTATCTGTATATGGCCGAACGCTACCAGCTGAAACTGTCCAAGCTCGACCGACGCACCTACGAGGCCTGGAACCGCCAATACCCGATCAGCGAGTGGGAGCGCTGGCGCAACCAGCAAGTCGGCTGCGTGATGGGCCACGGCAACCCTTATGTCGGCGCCATCGATCCGGGCCGCTGTAGCTCATTACGCCGCGCTGGCAACCCACAGCGCACCAGCGGCTGAACGCTGACAACCGCCCGGCGAACCCTGCACGCCGCTATTGACGCTAAACTTCACCCCACGCCAGCCCGAGTATTGCCCTATGTCCAGCACCACCCTCCCGAGCGCAGCCCACGCCATTGCCGAAACCCGCGCCTGGGTTGATCGTGCCGTGATCGGACTGAACCTCTGCCCGTTCGCCAAGGCCGTGCAGGTCAAAGGGCAAGTACGCTACGTGGTGTGTACCGACAGCGAGCCGGAAGTACTGCTCAGCATGCTGATCGACGAGTTGCATGCGCTCACCCACTGCGAGCCCAGCGAAACGGACACCACCTTACTGATCCACCCCGCCGCCCTGACTGACTTCCTCGATTTCAACGACTTCCTCGGAGTGGTCGATGATGCACTCGACGAACTCGGCTACAGCGGTACCCTGCAAGTGGCCAGCTTCCACCCGCAGTTCCAGTTTGCCGACACGGCCGCCAACGACCTCAGCAACGCCACCAACCGCTCGCCCTACCCGACGCTGCATATCCTCCGTGAAGCCAGCATCGACCGCGCCGTTGCGGCGTTCCCTGAGCCTGAGGCAATCTTCGAAGCCAATATCCAGACCCTCGAAGACCTCGGCGCCGACGGCTGGGCTGCCCTGCAGGCGCAGTGCCGCAAAGACGCACAAACCAGCTAAGCCCCCTCCCCCTGGGTGCCGTCAGACCACCTGACGGCACCGCAGCGACACCGCGTCAACCCGCCCCCTTGCTTACCAGCCCACGTCGGCAACTGCTGCGCGCGCGACCGATGACGCATTTACGGCAATTCATGCCAAGAATCTTGAGCGTTTTGCTAGCTGATCAACACAATTAATCAGCATGAATCCATAAGATCCCAGCGCTTTCGACGCGGCCCATGCAGGCCGAACCGCGTGTTGAGCAGGCCGCCTGCAACTAAAACCGCACTCGATTCAAGACCCTTTCGCGGGTCCATCAACAGATCAACCAAGGGATAACGCTATGGCTCGGGTTCGTAAACTGGTGCTGGCAATTGCAGCGACTTCGGCGCTGTCATCCGGCATGGCGCACGCGCTAGGGCTGGGTGAAGTAACACTGCAGTCAGCACTCAACCAGCCTTTGGTGGCGGAGATCGAACTGCTGGAAAGCCGCGACCTGGCCGCCAACGAAGTAATGCCGACCCTGGCCTCTGCGGAAGCCTTCAACAAGGCAGGGATTGATCGGCAGTTCTTCCTGACGGACCTGACATTTACCCCTGTCCTCAAGCCCAATGGCAAAAGCGTTATCCGCGTGACCTCGAATAAGCCGATGCGTGAGCCTTACCTGAACTTCCTGGTGCAAGTGCTCTGGCCCAATGGCCAGTTGCAGCGTGAGTACACCCTGCTGCTGGACCCACCGCTCTATACCGCGCAAAGCGTAATCCCTGCCGCAGTAAAACAGCCTGTAACCGCAGCGTCTGCTGCGCCACGCACACAGCCACAGGCAGCGCGCCCAACAGTTAGCGAAACTCAACCCGCATCCGCCAGCACGGCTGCCGCCACACCACTGGCAGGCAATGAGTACACGACCACCGCCAACGACAACCTCTGGGACATTGCCAACCGTGTGCGGGCTGACGGTAGCGTGCATCAGGCCATGCTGGCGATCCAGGAGCTGAATCCGCAGGCCTTTATCGATAACAACATCAACCGCATGAAAAGCGGCCAGGTGCTGCGCCTACCCGATGCCCAACACATCAACAGCCGCACGCAAAGCGCCGCCATTGCGCAGGTTAACCAGCAAACCGCTGCCTGGCGTGAGAGCCGCAGTGTTGCAGCCAGCGCCCGCCAGTTGGATGCCAGTAAGCGCAATACCGCAGCCGCTACGCCAGCCACAATTGAACGCCGCGACAACCTGAAACTGGTTGCAGAAGGCAGCGACAAGGCGGGCGCCGGCAGTGACAAAGGCAACGCAGGCAACAAGGCCCTGCTTGATCAACTGGCAATGACCCAGGAAAGCCTCGATTCGACCAATCGTGAAAACGCTGAGCTGAAAAGCCGTATTGCCGACCTGCAAAGCCAACTCGACAAACTGCAGCGCCTGATCCAATTGAAGAACGACCAGATGGCCAAGTTACAGGCTTACCTGGCCGCACAGAACCAGGCACCGGGCGTAACTCCAGGCGTCGCCGCTGCTGCAACCGGCAATCAGACACCCGCTATTCCTTAAGCCTAGGCCGCCACCAGGTACTACCGAGTAATACCCTTAGGTTGATCCCGCGAGGCTTCCCCTTATCAAGGCGACCAGCAACGCTATTGCCCTCATGGGTCGCCGTCAGCCCGCAACCCCTGGCGGCCTTATCACCAGGCATTAGGCGCCGTACTGTTTTACACAGGCTTTACATTGCGCCCTGCAATGCCGCGCAACACCCAGTGTCGAAACTACAAGCCGGGAAAGACCGGTTTGCACAGGAGTTTCGATCATGCTGTCGCGTATCCCCCTTATCACCGGCCTGGTGGCCAGTCTGGCACTGTTTGCCCAGGCCCCAGCGCAGGCCTCCAACCGTGACGCAGCGATTGCCGGAGCCGTGGTGGGCGCGGTGATTGGCGGCGTACTTGTCAGCCAGAGCCGTCCAGCGCGGGTTTACGCTCCGCCACCGGCGTATTACCCTCCGCAACGGGTGTACTACGAGCGCCAGCCGGTCTACTACCAGCAGGCCCCGGTGTATTACATACAGGAGCGGCCGCGTCATAAACGCTGGCATGGCCACAAACACCGTCGGCACGACGGCTATGGCCACGGCTATCGCTGGTAAACAAAAAAGCCCCGCAATTGCGGGGCTTTTTCTCGGTATAAAGTCGCGCGGCCGGCCTACTCAGTACGGAAACGTACCACCAGCTGTTTCAGCTCACTGCTCAGGCCGCTTTGTTCCTGGGCGTAGCTCTCCACCTCGGCGGCCTGTACCGATATTTGCGTCACCGCGTCGTTGATGGCGACGATGTTCTGGTTGATCTCCTCGGTCACCAGGTGCTGCTCCTCGGTCGCGGTGGCGATCTGCATGGTCATGTCGCGGATCATCTGCACCTTGCCTTCAATGCTCTCGAAGGCGGCCATGACCTCATCAGACAGCACGATGGCTTTGCCCGATTCGACCAGGCTTTGGTCCATGCTCACCGTCACTTCCTTGATGCGGTTGACCAGCAGATTGAGGATATTGTTGATCTGCTCGGTGGAGTCCTGGGTGCGTTTGGCCAGGTTGCGTACTTCATCAGCCACCACCGCAAACCCTCGCCCCTGCTCGCCCGCGCGGGCTGCTTCGATGGCCGCGTTCAAGGCCAGCAGGTTGGTCTGTTCGGCGATCTGCTGAATGGTCGAGAGGATGTTGTTGATGTTGACCGTTTCCTTCTCCAGCTCCTGAAGCACCTTGTTGGAGCTCTGGATGCTGGCGCCGAGCTTGTTGACCCCGGACGTGCTGCGGGCGATCACCTCTTTGCCATTGCGCGTGGCCACCAGCCCCTGCTCCGACACGTCGGCGGTTTGCACGCAGGTCTTGGCCACCTCGTTGGCCGCCGAGGACATCTCGGTCACCGCCGTGACGATCTGCTCCACCGAACTCAACTGGCGTTGCAGCGTGGCCGACATCGCCGTGGTGCGCTTGTTGGTATCACTGGAAACCCCATCCATGCTGATGGCGTTCTCCTTGATCACCCGGATCATGCCCTGGATCGACGCAATAAACTGATTGAACCACTTGGCCAGCTCGCCGGTTTCATCCTTGCTGAGCAGATCCAGGCGGCGGGTCAGGTCACCTTCACCCTGAGCGATGGTGCGCAGCCCGTCCTTCACCAGATTGATCGGGTTGACGATACGGTTGGCGATCACCACCCCAGCCGCGCCGAATACCAGCACCAGCACCACACAGACAATCAGAGTGATCCAGGTCAGCTCGCGGGCGCTCGCGTAAATCTCGTCCGCCTGCTTGAAGCCAACAAACTTCCAGCCCAACTCAGGCGAGGTGTAAACGTTGGCCATATAAGCCACCCCGTCGATCTCCACCTCCACCAGGCCGTTCTCGGTTTTACCGATAACCGCAAAGTGCTCGCCGGGCAGCTCGCTGACCTTCTTGAAGTTGTTATCCGGATTGAGGCCATCCACCAGCAAGGTGCCGCTGCCCTCCGCCAGCATCAGAAAACCGGTTTCACCAAAGCGCACCTTCTGCGCCATATCCGTCAGCGCCTTGAGCGACACATCCACCGCCACCACCCCGGCGAACTGCCCGGCGGTGTCCTTGAAGCCCTTGAGCACCGAGACATACACCGCGTCATCCGGCTCCCAGTAATAACCGTCGCGGCGGGCCAGGGTGAAATTGGCGTCGCGGCCGATGGGGTACCACTCGCGTTGGCGCGGGTCCCAGTCACCGTAATCCCCGGTGCCCGGCCACTCCACATAGCCACCCTTGGTATCGCTCATGTACACGTAACCGAAGGTGGGGTTGTTCTTACCGATGCTGGAGAAGTAATCGAAGATCTGCTTCTCGCGTCCACCATTGGCGGTCGCCACCTCGCCCGGTTTGCGCGCCTCACCGAAGTAGGTGGTCAGCTCGCCGTTCTGGGCATCCTGCACTGCGGGGTATTCCGCCAGGGCGGAAACGGTGTGGCCCACCGAATCAAAGAAAGTGGCAAAGCTGTTGTTCACCAGCTTCATATCCAGGCTGCTGGACACCAGAAAGTTCTCTTTGGCCTGCTGCGTGACATTGCGAATCGTCAGCAGCGCCACCACCAGAACCGGAATCAGGGTTGCCACCAGAAAGCTCAGCAACAGTTTGGATTTGATATTCATGGGGCATCGCCTTCTAGCTGGCCAGTAATACGCTCTATCGGCGCTTGTAGAGGATAGTTAAGGCGTATGACAGCGCCAGCATGGGACTCAGTAGCTGCCGCCATCTGCATAAAAAAGTGCCCAGAGCATCATCAATGCCAATTTGCCATCACCGCGCATTGTCATTAGCCTGGGCGCCGCCCAGGGACGGGCGATAGCAGATGGCCGTTCCTTGCGTACTAACCCGTTGTATCGACAAGGATTCGCCATGAGAAAGATTGCCTACCTGCTGGCCCTGACCCTGCTCGCCACCCTGACTGGTTGCACCATCAAGCACCCCATCGCCGAGGACTACCCCGCTTACCTGAGCAACAACACCGGGGATAGCCAGCTGCCCAGCGCCAACGGCCCTGCTGCATACGCCCTGAGCCCGGCCACCAGCAGCCACCATTACGAATTCCGCTCCGCCGTCGTGGGCCATGCCAACCTATGGATCGTCAACTTCGGCCAGATGCTCGACAACACCCTGCAATCGGCGGATGTACAACAAGCCTTCGGCCGCCTCGAAAACAGCCGGAGTGGTGATCTGCCGCTGCTGAGCTTCGAGCTGCAGGAATATCGCTTCGCCGACTTCCGCGCCTACATCACCTTGAAGGTGAACGTCAGCGCCGATGAACAGCAGCTGTTCTCCAAAACCTACAAAGTCGAGGGCAAAAGCCAGGGCGGCAAAATGTTCTGGGGCGGCTCCTTCGCCATGAAGAACGCCATCCAGCAATCCACCAAACTGGCCCTAGACGACATCCTGCGCGACTTTATTCAGGACTATAACCAGCTGAATCTCGCCCAGAAGTAAGTGGCAGCTCTCCGGTCCAATGGTGAATTGGGCCGGTTGATAATGATTTAACCGGGATTACACTTCTCGCCCTTATGGCGATGCATCTGCCCTACTTCTTTTAAGGAAACGCTATGAGCGATGAAGAGAAGAAAGTTGAATGTGGCGTGCATGGAACCAGTGCAGCTACGTTCCTCTGTCGCCATCTCAATGATGGTGAGGGTCAGGGGTTCAATGTGGGTTACGACCCGGAGCACCCAGACAATCTCTACCCCGATGCATGGTGTGACCAATGTGACGCCGTGCTGGAACAAGAGGGGGAATGGAATGATCGCGCCGAGACGTTTGCGGGTATCCGCCTGGTGTGCGCTGAATGCTATTGCCATATCCGTGAGCGGAATTGGCACCAAGATGAAGACACGCTGCATGCGCTGATCACCGATAGCTTCAACTATCTGCAAGAGCAGCAGAGCAGCTTTATGGCCACCTACAAGATTGGCGAGCACAGCCGCTGGGATTGGTACCAGGAAACCGGCAAGCTTATTTTCTCGAATGAGGGCACACCGAAGGTCGAGTGTGATGTCGATTTCGTAGGCACCTTCTCGAGCAGTTCCGACTCCTGGATGTGGGCCTGGGCGAATGAATCGTTTCTGGAATTGGTCAAGGCAAGGTCTCGGGAAGTACGCGAGCTAGGTGACTCATTGAACTTGCTGAAACTGGCTTGTGCCACCTGGTCGGCAGACCCGGTCGACGGCTGGGAAATGACGGCAGTGATGGCCAAGCACCTGGGCGCCATCGGCTCTTATAGAGCCCCCGGTGAAAATGGATTTCTCTACATGGTGGTACGTGAAGCCCGCTGGGTGAGTTAGAGGCCGCCCTAGGCTTGGCTCGCTCTCTCCTACCCGGCCATCGTTTGGCTTTAAGCCATCAAGCCGCAATAGCCCAGACGACGCCAAACCTAGAGCTTCGAGAGGAGCTTGAGCGTTTGAAAAGCCGACTCGAAAGTCTTATCAACTAAAAACAAGACCCACATAACAGCGAGCCTTGTTAATTCTCAAAACGTACTGCCACAAGCCTTATGCCAGAACAGCACTCCTGCTTTTAGACTTTTTCACCTGATACTCCCGCGCCGCCTGATGAAAAGCCCCCAACAACGCGTTGTAATCCGCCTTCTCCCAATAGCGATACTCGGGATGCCACTGCACCCCAACGGCAAACGCTTTGGCGCCAATCACACTGACCGCCTCGATCTGCCCATCCTCGGCAACGGCCTCAACCTGCAAGCCCTCGCCAAGGCGATCAACCCCCTGACCGTGCAACGAGTTGACCTTGATCTGCCGCTCGCCGAACAGGGAATGCAGCACGCCGCCCTCGGTCAGGGCGACGTTGTGCATCGGACCGTAGGCCACGTCGTCCGGTACGTCTTTCACCTCACGATGATCGAGACGCCCCTCAACCGCATGCACTTCGCGGTGCAGGGTGCCGCCAAACAGCACGTTCATTTCCTGCATACCCCGGCAGATGCCGAGGAAGGGAATGCCGCGATCAATACAGGCGCGCAGCAGGCGCAGTACGGTTTCATCACGGGGTTTGTCGGCCAGGCCAAGACCGGGATGGTCGTCGCCGTAGAAGCTGGGGTGCACGTTGGAGAGTGAGCCGCCGAACATGATGCCGCTGACGCTATCCAGTACGGTGTCCATGTCCAGATCATCGCCGAAGGCGGGGATCATCAATGGGAAGGCACCGAAGCCCGTGACGGCGTGGATGTACTTCTCACCGACCAGGTGAAACCAGCCGATATCACGGCTGGTCAGCTGCCAACGGCACAGGGGAAGGCCAATCATGGGTTTGCTCATTGCAAGGAGTCCTCTTCATAAATAATTGAAGTGGGCTGCCCTTGGGAGAGCGGGCTTACGGGCCAGGAAACCCTGAACCCGCTCACCCAAGGGGTGCCGTAACCTGCGGTCACTGCACCAACGCCGCGCCCGCGCGGCTGGTTTGTTGCGTAAAGCGGTTGTTGCTTGATGGGTATCGCTGCGCTCAACCCATCTACCGGAAACTCAAAAAAGGGGGCTGATCCTGCGATCAGCCCCCTGGGGTGTTACTTAGCCATTACTCGGGAACGCAAACTGCGCCGCTTCGTGAGAAGCGCGCTGCGGCCAGCGCTGGGTGATGGCTTTTTTGCGGGTGTAGAAGCGCACACCGTCCGGGCCGTAGGCGTGCAGGTCGCCGAACAGCGAGCGCTTCCAGCCG